>Ga0207752_1000562_pt1 | contig 17481 bp, 1 predicted proteins | sample Pon2CUnioCityCA_6_FD_187272 | JGI IMG/M metagenome (GOLD analysis project Ga0207752, IMG submission 187272) | Marine sediment microbial community from Union City, CA, USA - Pond 2C Sediment 2 (SPAdes) | ecosystem: Environmental > Aquatic > Marine > Intertidal zone > Salt pond sediment ...
CCTCCAGCGGCGCCGCAAACGCCTGGAAATCGGCAACCCTTGCCTCCAGCAACTCCTCCCGTTCCCGCTGCCGGCGTGCATCGCCAAAGCTGGTCAGGGCCGGGCCAGGCTGGCAAAGCTATGGGCGTCCGGCAGCCGCGCCGTGCCGGTCAGCGGGTCGAAGCGCCGGGGCGGCGGGCGGCGTCGTCATTGCGGATCGTCGCCGTTGCCGGATTACCCTCGATAGTGACGTACGGATGGCTGATGCCGTTAACTACCAAACTGAACGTCTCGTCCGCCTCGACAAGCCGGTCGCCCAGCACGGTCACCGTCACGATCTGTCTCGTGCCGGGGTTACCACCCAGGGAAACGGTGCCGGAGAGGGCGAGGTAATCGCCGTCCGCCACCGTCGCCGTGCCATCAACCGTTGCAAACGCCACCTCAAACCCATCCTGCACCCTCAAATCGAGTTTGCCTACGAAGCGGACGGTCACCGAGCGGGAGTCCCGCTCGAGGACGCTCGTATCTTCCAGCGTTAAGGTTGCCGTTTCGTCGTTGAGGATCGTCACCACGCCGCCCGGCTCGACAGTCACCAGCGGTTCGCTCGGCGCGCCGAGGGTGACCGAGAAGGTTTCGTCGACCTCGACCACGCGATCGCCCTTAATGTCAAAGGTGAGCGTGTGGGTGAAAGTCTGGCGGTCGAAGACCAACGTGCCGCTGTCACCGCGGTAATCACTGCCCGGCGTTGCACTGCCGGCGACCGTGTCATAGTCGACGAAAAAGCCATCCCCGATGATGCCGGTAAAGGTGGCGGTGACGCTGATGGACCGCCAGCTACCGTCTCCTTCTGTCACGGCCGGGTTGGAGAGGGTCAGCGAGCCAATACTGATCGGCCGGAGGACGTCAAGAGCGTACGGCCCGCTGCCGCGCCGGTTGCCGTTGTTGTCAGTTACTTCGACAAAGAGGTTGTAGCGGCCGAGCGGGCTGTCCATGGTGAACACGGGTTGCCACGACCAGGCGCCATCCGTGGGCGTGACCTCCTCGAATCGTACCTGGCCGTCGGGCGTGTAGATGCGGATACGGAGCGACGCCACACCGGCGCCGTCGCTCACCGTTCCCGCCAGCACGCCGGCCGGAGGCGGGTCATAGAATGAAGGTTCGTAGAACAGATCGCGCCGGGCCTCGGTGATCAACTGCGTGACGGTCAGCGCCGGCGCCTGGTTATCGACCATCACCGTCTGCCAGCCGCTTACCGCGACGTTGCCGGCGCCGTCGACGGCCCGGAAGCGAACCTGACGTTCGACATTGTCCTGGGGGACAGTGTGTGGCACGAAGAACCATGCGGCTGTCGCGCCGGGCTCGAAGCGCGGCTGTACGCGCGCCGGTTGCCAGAGGGCCGGCATGGGCTCCATCTGCACGGCAACCGAGTCGATGCCAGAGGCGGAATCTTGCGCCGTGCCCCTGATGGTGCGGTTGGTCTGTGTCAGCACTTCCGGCAGCAGCGGTGTGATCTGCGGCGGGACGTCGTCGACGGCAAAGACGGCCGATTCGACCTCGCTGCTGTTGCCCGCAGCGTCGATACTGCGCGCTTCCACCAACAGCTCAGGCCCGTCGGGCGTCAGGGTCGCCTGCCAGACCCTCGTCCCGTTGGCCGTTTGCCAGGCGCCGCCCGCCTTGCGTACCTCCACGCGCACGACGCCGGAGTGCGCGTCGGCGGCCGTCCCGCGAACCACGCTGTCGACAGGTGCCACCGCGCCTGTCCCCTTTTCGAAGGCGACAGTGGGCGCTGTCCTGTCGGGTACCAGTTCCAGCACATCGCCCGGCAGGTAGGCGTTCAGCACGGTGCCCGTCACCCGCAGATCGGCCGGCGCGTCCGTCGTCGCGGCGCGCACGGTAAATTGCCGGCCGGCCCCGGGTGCAAGCGTGTCGACCGTCACCTGCCAGGCACCGCCCGGTTCGCAGTCGGCGCAAGTGGCTCCCTCGACCGCCTCCAGGGCAATGCCCGTCGTCGGCGACAGCTCTACCGTCAGCCCGGTCTCCGTAGCCGATTCCCGGTTAAAGAGCGAGACGACAAAGTCGGCATTATCGGCCACGCCGCGCCACGCGCTCGCCGGCTCGACCGGTGTCAGGTCGATGGCCACGGCGATTTCGTCAGGCTGCCCGGCATTGGGCGCTTCGACGGCGCAAAGATCATTCCACTCGAAGGAGCTCGTCCACGGGCTCTGGCCGGTATTGGCGTCCGGGAAGACGGCGCTCACTTCCGCCTGCTGCTCGACGTAAGCCATCATCTGGAGCGCGCCGGTGGTGTCGAGCTGCCACGGAATCTGGATTTCCGTGTCGCCGCCACTTCCGTAGGCGAAGGTCAGCAGATCGGGTTGCCAGTCGGCCGCATGGCGCCAGAGCGTGCCCATCGTGCCCTCTTCGGTGATGGAAACGGCAATATCGGCCGCAAAGGGCAGGCTATGGGCGCCGTCAACGCTCGTCGTGCTGCCCGCGCCGCCGGTGGCGAGATAAACCCACAGGTCCCCGTCGGCCGGCCACCACACATTCTCCACGCCGAGATAGAGCCAGTCACTATCCCACGTCGTGTAGAGGCCCTGGTGAGCCGAGCGACCCGGCAGCGTATCCAGCAATTCGTCCGCTTCCCACTCGCCGTTGAGGAAGTCTATCGCACCGTCCAGCGCAATCGACTGCTGGCGCACGGCGCAGGCGGCGCTCTCTTCGGAAAATGTACCCACGTGCCATGGACCGAGATTGTAGGCGGCCGTGTTGCCTGCCCGATCGGTCACCTGCAAGTTGAAGTACCAGTCGCCGGGCCTGTCGAGTTGTCCGCTGAAGCTCAGGCCCTCGACCGGAGTCGACGGCCTGGCAACCGGGTCCTGCGCCAGCACGACGGCCGTCGTCGTCTGGCCGCCCGCGTCGATCGGCTCCCGCCAGCTCGCCGTCAATTCGGCGAAGCCGTCGAGATGGGTATCCGGCTCGATGTTGAATGTGATCGGTCCCACTCCGAACGGCGCGACGTTGTCTACGGTAAACTCGCGCGTCCGCGTCGTCGTCTGGCCGTTGGTGTCCACCGCGCGCACGCGTGCCTTGTAATTCAGGAACGGGTTGGGACCAGACGGGTTCCACAGATAATGCCAGTCGGCGCCATCGACGGTGGCCGGCTGCCACGTGGCCCCGCCATCCACGCTGGCAAAGACCCCGGCAATGCCGGCGTCGCCGCCCACCTGACCGCTGAGGCTCACCGAGCCGGTGAGTAGTGCGCCCGCCTGCGGGGTCGCGATGGTCAGCGTGGGACCCGCAGCCGCCAGACGGCGATCAACCTCCTGTGTATGGACGTCAAAGGCCGCGCCCACGCGGCCGGCCGTGGTCGGCGCGCTGCTGATCTCGATCACGCCGTCGAACCACTCGCGGGCGTCTGACTCCTGGTTGCCACCGGCATCCGTTGCCCGGCTGTAGAGGCGGTAGAGCCCGTCGGCCGGCGCCGGCAGCGTACCATTCCAGTAAGAGGCGGTCTCGCCCGGCGTCTCCAGCGCCGCCGCGTACCAGGTCGCCGGCAACGTCCCGGTGAGGGGTGTGGCCGGCTCGGCGAAAGGCGCCAGTCCGAACTCCACCGCTGCAACGCCGGAATTTGCCTCATCACAGGAGACCCCCTGCTTTCCGAAGAGCAGCGCCAGCGGGACGGCGCGCAGTTCGAATGCGCCCCGGTCGGCGCGCGTTCCACCGCCTGCCGCCGTCTGCCGGATCGCCGGATTGGCGCTGTCGGCAGCGGGCGAACCCGGCAGCAGAGCATAAGGGTTGGCGCCGGCTGCGTCGAGGCGCGGATCGGCCAGCAAATCGTCAGGGCCCGCCGCCGTATTTTCATAATCGGTGCCGTTGTTCCACAGCAGGTTGTAATCACTGGTCAGCGTGGCGTCGTCATTGCGCGCCAGGCCGCTACCGGCGTTGCCGGCGACGATATTGTTGAACGCTTCGATCGTCGAGCGACCGCTATTGGCCGTAGTAACGCTGTGCATACCGTGCTGTCCGTTGTCGGCGATGGTGTTGAAAACCACCCGCACCGCGCTGCCGCCGGCAACGACGATACCGTTTTCGTTGTCGCGCACCAGGTTGTATTGCAGGAGGACATTACGGCTGTTATCGCCGACGTGAATGCCCGCATCCTGCCCGCCGTTTCGGCGCGACCCGGTAATGGTGCAGTGCTGGATCGTGACGTTGCTCGCATCGAGGATACGAATAGTGTGCGGTTGGCCGCTGATGCCTGTGCCGTCGATGGTCGTCTGCTCAGCGCCATTGCAGATCAGGTTGATGTAGCTCGGTAAGCGGAGCTTTTCCTCGTAGGTGCCTGCTGCGACGCCGACGGTGTGCGCCCCGCCATCGGGAGCGCCCAGAGCCTGGGTGCGCTCACTGGCCGCGGCGACCGCCTCGCCGATGGTCGCGAAGGCGTTGACTCCGAAAGCCAGGCCGTCGTTGAGGCAGGTCAGACAGTAATCGTCGTCGACATAGAAGCCGGCGGCACCCTGCTCGGCATAGCCGATATCGGCACGCCCGTTGGCGCCGGGAGGCGACGGGTCGCTCGGATCGCCTGCGTCAATCATCGGCGAATTCACGCTCAGGCGGAAATCGTCGTTGTGAGGGTTTACAAAGAACGGGTCGGCGAAGAGCTCGCCGATACCGGGTTCACCTGCCGCCTGCCCGTCGATGCGCAGATCGACGGCATTGCCGGAGTAGCCGTTGTAGCGATGCAGCGCCGTGGGGGCGCCGCTCATGTAACTGAGACCGGCGTTGTCGTGGTTGACGAAGAGCGTGTTGCGCACGTCGACCGCAGCGCTGGCCACGGCGACGACACCGCTCTCGTTGTCGACCAGCGTGTTGTTGACAATCTCCGTATCGGTCGTTGAGCCGCGCAGCACGATGGCGTCGACCGTATCGCGAATGATGTTGCGCGTGATGCGGACGTGCCGTGCGCCGTCTTCGACGACGAGGCCATCGGCCGTCTGGTCGCCGTTGAGCGTCACGCGGGCGAGCATCGCCGACCTGATTCCCTCCGCGCTTACCAGCGGCCGGGCACCGCTGCCGCTCGGCGGCGGCGCGACAACCGTCAGCTCAGCTCCCGCTCCATAGATCGAGAGACCGCTGACCATGTAGAACGGCTGCTGGTAGACGCCCGGTTCTACGAGTACCGCCTGCGCGCCGCTGTCGACGGCCCCCTGAATGGTACTGTAACAGCCGCTGCAACCGGCCGCCGAAACAGTCGCCGGCGGCGCGTAATCGTAATAACCGCCGTCGAGGGCGGAACCGGCGCCGATGCGATAGACGTCTCGCGCCCTGTCGGTAAATTGCGCCTGCCCGTATCTATACGTCGTCACACCCGGCTCCGGTGCGGGCATCCACGCCGTGCCGCGGCTGCCGACCAGTTCGACGTTATCGGTCGTATAACGGAAATCGAGCATCACGGGATCTGTCTGCTCCAGGCCGAGCCAGGAGGCGTTGTTTGTGGTCGGGGGCGCGGCAATCACGGTGTCCTTCAGCGCGAGCTTCAAGGGTATGGCATCCGGTGCATCGATGCGCCATAGCGCGTTGCTCCCACCGCCGATAGAGAGGTAGAAAGCGTCTTGCGCGCGCACCAGATTGCTGCCCGCCTGGACGCGGGGCAACGCGGTGTCGGCGTCCAGCATTTGCCACTGGTCGTCGCCGGTATGGTAGCGGGCGAGCAGCGTGCTTGCCGAACCGGCTGCAGTGACGTACAGGTAAGCGCCGTCATCCCACGCCATGCCCGGCGTGATCGCGTTGAATGGCGGTCTGGCGAGATCGTGCCAGCGATTGCCGGCGATGTCGTAGCGCAGGAAGCGTTGCCGGGCGCTGTCGTTAGAGCCGAGCATCAGGTAAAGGCTGGCGCCTCCCCAGGCAAGCTGGCTGTTGTCGTCCAGACGCGCCGCGACTGTGGGCGCCGGAGGGCTGAGTTCGCTCCAGGAATCCAACGTGATATTGCGGCGGTAAAATCTGTATTGCCCGTTCTCCACAAACAGGACGTACATGTTTCCGTTGCCGGTCACCCCTTCGACCGCATTGCCAAATTGCTGGAACAGGGGATGGTAACTCAGACGTTCCCAGCGCTGCCAGGGCAGGCCGTAAGAGAGGAGGTAGGATTGGGTCCAGCGGCCGAGGTTGGCGTTGCCCTCACCGCCCGCCTGCGTGAACCGGCCGCCGGCATAGAGATCGCGGTCGTCGGCATGTAAGGCATAGACGGTGCCGTCGGTACCGCCCTCGTGTTGTCCCCAGACAGTACCGTTCCAGCGCACGAGACGGCCCGCAAAATCGCCGCCGGCAAAGAACCGGCCCGAGCCGTCGATGGCCAGCGAATGAACGGTCCCGTCGAGGCCAAACAGGGGGATGGCGTTCCAGCCGCTTCCCGTGCGCAAGGCGACGTTACCGGCCGGCAATATGGCGCCCGATGACTGGAGAACCACGGAGGAGAAGTTGCCGCCGATCAACAGGTTGCCTTCGGAGGCCGCGATGGCCCGCACCGGCCCGTTGACCGCCGCAACCTCGGTGGCCGAGGCGGGATTCCACTGGTCGTTTGCGCCGTTCCAGGAGGCGAAGTTGGTGTTGCCCTGCGGCCGGGTTGCCGCTTGCTCGAACGCGCCGCCCACGTAGAGGGTGCCGAAGCGGCGCTCCAGGGCAAAGACCACCGCCTGCCGGTTACCTCCGACGCCGCCGTCGAGCGACTGCCAGCCGCCGCCCGTCCAGTGGGCGACGCGATGGCGCGATTCCTTAACCACAACCTTGAGCGAGCGAATATCATTACGCAGCGAATTACTCCCACCGTCGAAGCGGAGGTTGTCGAGCCGGAAGCGGTTATCGGCGACCAGGCGCTTCGGCTCTCCAAAATTGACGTTCTTATACGCCTCAACGTAGACCAGGTCGCCGACGACCATCGAGTTGGCCTTGGCGTGCCACGGCGCATTGCCGTCAGAATTGTGGTGCTCGCCGGCGTCGAGTAGCCAGCACTCGCCGGTGTAATTCTCGTCGTTGTAGAGGGCGACCTGGTAGTCGTTGGGCTGGCACGTGGCAACCGGCAGGGTCCCCTCGTAATTGTCGACGACAACGCGCATCGAGCCGAGGTCGCCGCCGACACGCCCGCCTTCGCGGTCAAACCTGATCCGGTTGAGATTCTCCATCGTCGAAGAGAGCGTGACGTTCCCCTCCCCGAAGCCGACTTTGTCGTAGAGAATGGCGCGCACTTTGCGCCCGACGATAATCGAGTGGGCCTCGTTGGGCGGGAAATCGTAGGCGTCGGAGTTGGTGTTGCCCCAATTGCCGATTCCCAGCACCGTGCACCATTCGCCGGCAGGATCATCGGCGTCGAAATCCTGTTTGTGAAATAGCGCCACCTGGTAGTCGTTAGGCCGGCAGTTCGCCGGCACGGCGAAGGGGATGCCGTCTATACCGCCGGTCGGCGCGCCGGATGGCTCGTCAAAGGCGCCGCCGGCATAGACGCCGCTGCCCCCGTCTGCTTCCAGGGCATAGACGGTGCCGGGCAGAGCCAGTGCGCCGCCGGCATTATCCCAACGCGAATTATTGGTGTCCCAGCGCGCGATGCCGAAACGGCCGCCGACGTAGACATATGAACCACTAACGGCAATGGCGTGCACTTCCGTGCCCAGAACGGCGCCGCCCAGGGCGTGCCACCGCGCGCCGTCCCAGTAGGCGACATTGCGTGCCGGCGTGCCGTCGATGCGGTCGAACAGGCCGCCGATATAGATATGGTCCGGACCGTCGTTCTGCGGCTGGCGGTCGATGGCGTTGATGCGGGCCAGGGAAGCATTACCCAAGCGCGTAGCGCCGCTGCCGAAATCAGCACCGCGCAGAACCCCAAGGGTGTTGCCGTTGTAGACGTAAAGTTGGGGTGAGTCACCAATATTGGCTGGGGCACCGCTGGTGCGCGTCCAGTTGTCGGCGCCGATATCGTAGTTGTAGACAGTCGGGCTATCGGCCCCGCTGGGTGCGACGAGGGTCGTGCGCACGCCGTTGATGAACAGGTCGCCCGAGTCGCTAATACCACCCCAGGGGATATCGCTCATCCTGGTGAAAGTAGGCAGGTATTGCGGATCGGCCTCACCGGTGACGAGGATTGCTTCTCCGGGGCCGTTCACCACGAAGGTGCTGTCGTCGACCGCCAACGTGCTGGTGCGATCCATCTGCACGGCGTGCTGGACATCATGGACCAGGACGTTTTGCACGCGCGTCTTGAAGTCGGCGTTGTCCTCGCCACCGTCGCCGGCATTGATCAACTGGATGCCCATCTCCCCATTGCGGAACGTCATTCGCTCCAGGCTGACGCCGGTCGCGTTGTCGACTGTCACCGCTGCGCCACTTCCCGCGGCGTCGACGAAGACGGCGTCGGCATTGACGCCACGCACCGTCAACCCGTTCTTCCCAATAGAGACCGGCTGGTAGACGCCCGGGTAAACCTGGATCGTATCGCCGCCATCAGCCGCATTGCTGGCATCCTGGAGCGTGGTGTGGCAGGGGCTGTTGCCGTCACAGAAACCGTCGTCGTCGACATAGTGCAGCGCGAGCGCAGCCGCGGCAGCCAGTTGCCGGCGGTCGCTTTCCTTCTCCTGCTCGGCCAGCGGGAGACGATTGAGCTGGTAGGTACCGCCGTTGGTGAAGTCGATCTGCGCTGCTTCCAGTTGCTCGACCCCCGCCCCTTCGGGCAACAACAGCAGGTCAGAAGAAAAGTCACAATTGAGGTCGGCGCCCGCTGCGAAGGGAGTCGACGCAGCGCCGGCCACGCCGGCGATGGTCGCCTCGACAGGAGGCGTGGCCGGCAGATCCGTAGCGCCGTGAATCAAATAAGCGCGATTGCCGCTTCCCCCGATCAAAATGTCGTTAAGACCATCGGCGTTGACGTCACCGGGCGCCGCCAGCCAGCCGGCCGGGGCCAACGAGTCAAAGCTGACGCCGGCTGCGTAGGCGCCGTCTTCGCGGCCGTAGACCAGGCGCGGCACGCCGTCGTCGCCGAAGAGGAAGTCGTCGAGCCCATCGCCGTCGACGTCGCCCAGCGGCTCTATCTCGCCGGTGGGCGCCGCCGCCAACACGGTATGGTTCCAGGCCGGATCGACGGGGGTCAACGCCTCTGGGGCCAGGGCGTCGCCGCTGCTGGCAGCCGATTGCACGACCAGACCAGAGCTGTTGCGCCACACCCAGTCGTCAAGTTGGTCGCCGTTCAGGTCCCCGACGCCTTCAATGCGATCGGTGCTGGCGACGTCGAAGGTCAGGGCCGCGGCTATGGTGACGTCGATATTGCCAAACCAGGCGATATCGTCGCCGAGGATCAGCACCGCCTGCTCGCTTCCGCCCAATAACAGGTCCCGCCGGCCGTCGCCGTTGACGTCGCCGGCGCCACTGATCCAGTTGCCGAGGCCGAAGCCGTCCGGCGCGGTGAAGGTGTAGCGGGTTCCTCGGATGGTGTCGCCGAGCACGCTCTCCTTTCCATATTGGAAGACCCGGCCGAGGACCAGAATCACCCGGTTGTTAGCCGGATCGCCGATCAGAATGTCGGCGAGGCCATCGCCGTTGACGTCGCCCGGAGCGGCGACCGTGCTGCCCAGGCCGGCGCCGTCACTGCCGGCAAAGCTGCTATCGCCGTCTGACAGCAGCTCGGCCTCGTCAGGGAGGGCGAAGTCGCCGGTTCGGCCGAAGAACAGGTTGATGCGACCGTCGCCTTCGTTGGCGGCCGGCAGGCCGACGGCCAGATCGCCCAATCCGTCGCCATTGACATCCCCCAGCCACAGGAGGTTAACGCCCTCATCGTCGTCCTGGACACGATCCGGCGACAGCCAGACGGTCGCATTTTGCAGCGCGTCGACGTTGCCGTCCAGCTCCACTGGGCGCGGGGCCAGCGGCAAGTGGCCACGCTCGTTGGCGTACCCCCGCAGCGTGTCCTCCGGGCTGAAGACCGGTACCTCGTCGGGACTGATGCGGCCGGTCAGGTCACTCGACGGTGGGAGGACGTCGACGACGGCTTTGCGTTGTAGCAGGGCGGAAACATTGCCCGCCCGGTCGAAGGCGCGCAGCAGGAATTCATGGCTCCCCTGGGCGCCGGTACCCACCGTCCAGGCAAAGCGCCACGTTTCGTCCGTGCCGTTACCGCTCAGGGAGACCTCCTGCCACGGTGCGCCGTCGATGCGGAGCTGGACGCGCGAGACGCCGCTCAGGTTGTCGCCGGCGTTGCCGCTCAGGGTCACCGTGACGCCGGCACTCGTGATCAAAGCGCCCTCCTCGAAGGTAGTGTCCAACGTCGGCGGCGTGTTGTCGACGACGACAGCGCGCGAAGCGACGGCCGACTGGCGCCCGACGGCATCAAACGAGCGGGCCTGCAAAGTGTACTCGCCGTCAGCCGGCAACGTCCACGTCCGTGCCCACGGGCTCTGACCGCTGGCCTCCGCATAGCCCTCGCCGAAGTCGACCTCTACGCGCTCAACCCAGCTCGTGGCATCGCCGGCTGCGCCGCCGGCCACGTAGCTCGCGCCACGCAGGAATTGCCCCTCCACCGGCAGGCGGAAGGCGACTGTCGGATCGTCCACGTCGACGACGACCGTCGTGGAGCCGGCCAGCGGCGTATCCTGATAGGGCAGGTTGTAACTTACGTCCGCCCGCTGGGAGCTGTTGATGCTCCCGTCGATTTCGGCAAGGATAGTGGCCCGGAACAGCTCGCCCCGCTGTAAGACGCTCTGGTCAAAGCGCCAGTCGAAGCCATTGCATGCGCTCGCCACCTGGCGTGGCGGAACCCGGTCGCCCCCTTCGCCTGCCACCCGGCCGTTGGTCAGAAACGTGGGCAGGCAGAGCGTCAGCGTCTGATCGACGGCGGAGGAGCCGACACTGGCCAGGACCACCGTCGTTGTCACCGTATCTCCCGGCCGCGCGACCACCGCGCGGCGGCCGTTGGGGGCGCTGCGCAGCGGCTCGACGCCCACCGCCAGGGCAGGCGCATCGTTGGCGGCAAAGGGACTCAGCCCGAAATCGCGCTCCTGCACGTCGGGCAAATAGTCGCCGTCGGCGTCGGCGCGCAGCGGGTCGGAGAAGAGGCGCACGTCGCCGGCGCCGGGGACTGCGACGAGCCAGCCCGTTCCGTAGCCGATTTCTTCGGCGTCCGTGAGGCCGTCGTCGTCACTGTCCCCCGCTCGCGGGTCTGTGCCCTTACGCACTTCCTCGAGATCGCCGACGCCGTCCCCATCCCCGTCAGCTTGCAGGGGATCGACGCCCAGCAGCGCCGCGTGGTCGACTTCGAACCCGTCAGAGAGGCCATCGCCGTCACTGTCCCAGGCCGCCGGATCGAGGCCGAGTGCCAGTTCTTCTGCACTGGCCAAACCATCAGCATCCGGGTCGGGATTGTCAATTTCATCCCAGTTCCAGAATTCGTCGAGCGTCTCTGGCAGAATGTCGACGTAAAGCCTGAGACGGTAATCCTCTTTCTGGTCGCCTTTGGGCAGCCGGACATTCTCGGACTTCCGATCTTTGTACACGCAGGCGCCGATGAGGTTGAAGACGCACAATTCGTAACGCAGTTCGACGGCGATCTTCGTATCGACGATCAGGGGCGCGTCGCGCATCGCCTCCACGAACGTGTAGCGCAGGCCCAGGTCGGAGTCGCAACGACGCCGGTCGCCGTATGGCTCGCCGCAACGCGCATTCTGGCTGACGTCGAAGCCGGCTCCTGGAAAACTGTTGTCGGCGCTGGCAATGGCCACTGACTCGACAGTCACCGGGTCGCCGGCCAGCCGGTTCACAGACTGCCCTTCGTACCAGGCAGCGGCACCGGAGCGGCGCAGATCGCCGCCGTCGCCGTTGACGACGCGGGGCAGATTGTTGTCAAAGAAATCGTAACCGTCGTTCCCCTCAGTCGTCAGATAGGCCGCGAAATAGTCATCAATCAGGAATTCGTTGCCGGCGGCGGCACCGGTAGCGCGCATGAAGCTGTCCGTGGGCGCGTACGTCGTTCCGGTGCCGCGGAAGGCGCTGTCCTCCAGCGATGTCAGCAACGTCGTCTGTGAGAAGAAGTCGGCCAGGAAGTTAAAGAATGCCGTCGATACGTTCTGGTATTCGCCGGTCACGCCCAGCATGATCAGGCCGAAGATGACGTCGATCACGATGATCACGGCCAGGATCAGGCCGATGACGGCAACGGCGACGAGAAACCAGCCGGCCGTGGTCGCGGTGAGCACACCCGCGATCGCCAGGGCGAGCACGACGATGATGATCACCGAGACGATGAAGGTGATCAGAAAAGCGAGGACGGCAACAATCGACCCGGCGACTGCCTGGCCGACGGCCGTGTCGACGGCCATCTGGCTGCTGGTCGAAGTGACGAGCAGGGCAAATACCACCCAGATGAGGACCAGCGTGGCGACCAGCATGATCACGGCAATGGCGATGGCGACGGCCGAAAAGATGATGCCGACAACGGCCGCCGTTGCAGTGACGCCCGCCCCCACAGCGGTATTGACGGCAAAGACGACGGCGAGCGCGGCGAAGACAACGCTCGCCGCCGAGCTTGCGCCATTGATGGCGTGACCGGTCTTCTCGATCGCCTGTAGCGCCTGCTCATCGCATTGGCCGTCCCCGCGCGCGTCTTTTGCGGCGCAGGCCAGTTGCGCGACCGAGAAACCAAAGGCGATGGTCGCAAACGTCAGCGACAGGATCAGAGCAATTCCGGCCGCCACCGCATTGCCCGTATCCCAGCGTTGACCGGCCACCGTATCCGCCGGTTCCTCGATCAGCAGCAATATCTTGCTAATGAGGAGACTGATATCGCTCCATGCCGACAGCAAGGTACTGCCCAGCAACAGCGCCACGTCAACCGCGGCACCACCCACTTCTACCTGCTCGGTAAGGCCGGCGTTTTCCAGGGCAACACTGGCCGCATCGGGCAGATCGCTGCCGACGATGATGCGAGCCTGGGTCAGCGCACTGTCCGCGGAGACCGCGACAACGAGCGGTGTCCCGTTCAAAGCGATCACGCTCTGGAAGCCGGCACGGTAAATCAAATAGCCGGCATAGGCTCCAAAGCGCACGAGGATGGGCGCGACGGAGGGATAGATCTGCTGTGTCTGTTGGGCCAGCTCGTCCCAGCGCCCGGCATAGCGGTCTTCGACGATCTCCATCATGCGCGAATCGGTCACCGGCCGCCAGCGGCCGTCGAGATTTTCGAAGATCTGCAACTGCGCTTCACGCACGAGGGCGACGTCGATCGATGCGAGATCGACGGCCGCCACCAGGCTCTGCACCGTCGTGTCCTGCCCGTCGCCGGCCGGCAACAGGAAGGTGCGCGCTTCGCTGCGCAGATCGATCCCGGCAGTCACGCCGTGCCGCGCCTGCTGCGCCAGTACCACCGACGCGCAGCGGAACTGGACGCCGTCGGCGCCCGCGCAAAATTGTTCGTACTGCGCCTCGGGAAAGTGAGTGTCGAGATAACTACCCAGTTCGTTGCCGAAGTTCGCCGTCAGCGCGTCCCGGTGCGCGTAGCGCAGCGGGCTGTCGAGGACGGCCATCGGCGTCTCGATACCCCACGTACCGTTAAAGGGCGCGACCGGATTACGGAAACGAGACGCGATCTCTGCCAGCGCCGAACGGCCTGCCGCCTGATTTTCGACCGCTTCGGCCGCCAGATAGGTGGCGCTCAAGCCCTCCATCAACTGGAAGAGGGCGCGATCCTCAGTCGGGGTCTGCGGGGTAGAGAAGATGCCCAACTCCGTCGCACCACTGCGCGAGACCTGCATGCCCGTGATGCGGAACGGTTCGTAGTAGTAGTGTACGGGCGCGACGCGCGGTGAGGCACACTGTTCTTCGCCGCAGAAGTCGTTCTGCATGACCACGTGCCACGTCATGCGCGACCATTCCCAGTCGATGGTCACAAAATCTCCGGGGGCAAAGGCGATCTTGCCGAAAAAGGCGTGGACTGCTTCGACGCCGAGCGGCAGCAGCGGAATGCTGATCAGGTAACCGCTCGCGTCGTCGCCGCTGACCAGCACGCCGTAGCGATTGGCGAGGGCGTCGCTGGGAGCGGCGGTGGAAAAGGCCTCCAGATATGGGACCAGATGCAAATCGGCCGGAGAGTCATCCAGGTCTTGCAGCGTGCCGCGCGAATCCGCCGGCCAATCGAGGGGCGAAAGCGCGTAGCGCATGTGATCGGGGTTTTCCGGCTGCAACTGTATCTCGACATAGACATAGTCGTCGCCGGGATCGCCGCTAATGGACATTGCGGCTGACTCGCGCACTTCGCTGACCTGATAGGGAGAGAGGTCGATGTCGTCGGGCACGCCGTCGCCGTCGTTGTCGTCGTCCCAGGGGTTGGGCTGGCCGTCTCCGTCCATATCCCACGAGGGGGCGCTGCCGACCGGCGCGATCCACTCGACGGTGTCGCTGAGACCGTCGTCATTGCTGTCGGCCTTGAGCGGGTCGGTCGTCCACTGCAGACCGGCAAAAGTAAACCCCTCAATCTCGACCGTGTCCGTAATCAGGTCGAGATCGCTATCGGCGAGCGCATCGTACGTGCCGATGCAGTTCTCGACAAATTCAGTAAGCCCGTCGCCATCCGCGTCGACGGTGCTCCCACCCGCCCCACAACCGGTGGTCGCGGCGCTCCGCTGCTGACCGGCAATGGCGACGACCGGCGAAAATCTCTGCGCCGGCGGTTCCAGGGAGGCCGTTGTCTCTGCGGCGGTCGCGTTTGCAGCCTGTCCGCCGGCGGTGCTACCGATGCCGAGAGCCTGGAGCAGCGGGCTGTCCTCCAGGTTTTCAGCGGCGCGTTCAGCCGCTTCGGCCTGGCGCGCTGCAAAGAGGCGATAGGGGGTGGCGCTGAGAAGAGGGGTGAGCAACATACTGCCCACGATCGGCAGGATGATCCAGCGATAGGCGCGCGCCGGCCGGCGCGCGTAGATGTGGGTCAGCAATAAGAACGCGGCGAGAAGCAGAACGAGTACCGCCGCTTCGGAAGCGATGGAACCTCCGTCGACCGGCGCGCCGGTCCCCGGGGCGACGACGTCAATTCCCTCGAAGATCGAGGTGTCCGGCCGGTCGGTGAACAGCTCCGGAATATGCCAGCCGCCCGCGCCGTCCCCCAGCACTTCCGGCGGCAGCGGCGCTTCGCCGAAGTTGCGGTAATCGGCCGTGAGCGTCATGTGGCCGTCGTAATACGGATTGGCCGCCGGCATCTCGATGACCAGCAACTGCCGGCGCGGCAAGCCGGCTTCGTCGAGCCACAACTCGCCGTCGCCATTCATGCGGCGCACCGCCTCGGGCGCGGTGTAGGCGGCGCCAGGTGGTAGTGGCTCGTCGCTGTTGCGCTGCTGCTTTGCCGCCAGGTAGGCACCATACTGGGCACCGTCAAATTGGAAGGTGTATATGCTGAATCGCTCGCCGCCGAGCTCCACCGTTCCCGCTTCCTCTACATCTCGCGCTCCCTCGAGATATTCCAGAAATTCAACGCTGGGCGCGACGGTCGAGAGGGGGTTTTCTCCCTCCAGTTTGTCGATGCGGCCGTTGGCATTGAGGAAGAAATCGTCGCCGTTCTGGATGACCTGCACCGGCGGCGCAGTGGCGTATTGTCCCGCCAGGGCCAGTTCGATGACCGCGCGGTTCTGGCTACCCACATCCCCCTCCAGATGCCACACGACGCGCTCCCCCTGGCGGCCGATCATCTCTGGATGGGGGCGCGGTGTGAAGTTTTGCTCAATGTCGGCAGTAACGCTGTAAGAGCCCGCTTCGACCGCCAGGCGCCGTGCATTCTCAAGGGGATGGTGGCCGGTTGCCTGTACCAGTTGGGCAAGCCAGAAAACGGCGACGACCAGAACGGCTGTGGACAATAGGCGAAGTGCGCTGCGACCATGGCGTTGTCTAGACATCCTTCCATCTCCTGGCGATACATGTGGTTCGAAGCATTACGAATGAGACCCTCTGGTGAGCGCCGCAGGCAGCCGGGTCCGGCAGGCAGCCAGAACGGCCTCTGCAGGCGAGTGACGGGCAATGCATGCTCTCTCGTCTCCGTTATCGATTTTGGTGACCTGGAACTGGATAGCGATTGAAACGCTGGATAAGGTCTATTGTAGTATAGAACCTTCTAGTACCTTTGTCATTGGGGAAAACCCTACAATTAGGGGCCGTACCACCCTGATTGTTAGGGTGACTCTGCCTGATTCGGCTTGCTGGCTCGCCGACTGAACATTACCATTTAGCGGGGCGGCTTGAGACCATGCTCCACTGCCCAGACGGCGATCTGCGAGCGGGACGTGAACTGCAATCGGGCCAGAATACGGCTGACGTGGGCCTCGACCGTTTTGGTGGTCACCGACAATGCATCGGCGATCTCTGCGTTGGTTTTTCCCAGGGCCACCTGCGCCGCAACCTCCCGCTGGCGCCGTGTGAGGGTTATCTCCCTTTCCGCCGCAGCCTCTTTTTCCGGTCCGGAAGGACGTAACCGGACCTGCCGTCCCATCACCGTCTGCAGGGCATGCTGGAGGAACTTGTCGCGCAAAGCGTCGTCGGGAACCTCCTGGGCCAGTTGCCGCACGAGGTTGCGCGCTTCCTCCTTCGCCAGGGTCGCATCTTGCCGGCGATGGGCAGCCTCGAACAGTCGGGCCTGCGTCCGTCTGATTCGCCACAGCTCGGTGACGATGCCCTCCTTCTCTATTTTCTCCTGGGCTGCTCCCAGTACCCTTTCTGCTTCGTCTAGCCGTCCCGCAAGGATCAACCCCTCGGCGAATCGGCGCAAGAACCAGCTGTAGCTGGCTCCGACCATGCCCATCAACCTATCCGGTTCCCGGGCCAACCGCTGCAGAGCCCTGCCTGACGCCACGGCCCGCGCCACATCTCCCCTGGCCAGCGCCACTTCCATCTCTGCCGTCCTGACCGCCAGCAAAATAGGGCCCCACTGCTCGTCCAGTTGTGGCAGGCTCCCCAGCAACGCCTCGGCAGCCTCCACACGTTCCTCAAGTAGATAGACTGTTGCCAGATAGCTGGCCCCGGTGAAAATGTGGAAGACTGAGCCCATCTCTCTCGCCAGCGCCAGCCCCTTCTCCAGATAACGCGCTGCCGGGCCCGGCGCCAGCAACCGCGCATATAAGAAGCCCAGGCTCAGGGTCGCGTTGTTCCGGCGCTCCAGGTGGCCAATCTCCTCGGCGATGGCCAGTCCGCGCTCTATGGCCTGTACAGCCTCGCCAAACCGGCCCTTGAGTGTCAACGTGTTACCCAACTGCGTCAGCGCAAGCGCTTCCCCACTGCGCCAGCCGATTTCGTGGGCAATTCGCTCTGCCTCCTGCAGTTGCCCAACGTCCAGGGTCAGTACATTCAGGAAAATCAGACTACTTGCCAGCTTCTGCCGGTCATCTAGCCTTCGCAACACCGCAATGGCCCGTTCGAAAGTGGCCGCTGCCTGTTCATGGCTGCCACACCAATTATGAGCCGTCGCCAGCAACTCCAGGGTTGTGGCCAGCGCGCGCG
>Ga0207752_1000563_pt1 | contig 17480 bp, 9 predicted proteins | sample Pon2CUnioCityCA_6_FD_187272 | JGI IMG/M metagenome (GOLD analysis project Ga0207752, IMG submission 187272) | Marine sediment microbial community from Union City, CA, USA - Pond 2C Sediment 2 (SPAdes) | ecosystem: Environmental > Aquatic > Marine > Intertidal zone > Salt pond sediment ...
GCCTCCGCCCGCCCCATCGCCCAGAAATATCCCCTTTGCCCATCGTAAAATCGGTACACCGGTACGACGTCTTCGGAGCCATCGCCTTCGGCAAAGGCATAGAACGCAATCCCCTCATACGTCCAGGGCTCCTTGGATTCCTTCAGCACGGCCTCCTTTTCCAGTGGGTCCGCCGTGTAGAAGTGTCGTCCTTGAGTCGGCGACCAGAAGCGGTGGACGCCCTGCAATCCAGCTCTCGCAGCAGGCCCGTCGTAGGCGTACCAGGCAATGCCCTCATAAGCACAAACCTCCTGGCGATAGGTCGCCAGCAGCGAATCTCTCTCACGGTCGGAGATCGTCCAGAACGACGTGCCGGTCGCCCCGGATCGGAACTGGTACACAGGTCGTGTCCCCACCGGCACGCCTGCCACGGAGAGCGTCAGTGGGCCGCCGTCCGGGTCCGTGGCTTCGATCTGCAGTTCCAGAAGCTCACCGGCGCGGACTTCGAACTCGAGCGCCTTGCCGACCGCCGCTTTCGACCCCACGGCGGTGATGACCGGCGGCGCATTGAAGAGACGAGGCCTTAGCTGGTGCGGCACAATCGTCCCGACGGCGTAGGCGTAGGGTCCAACCGGTATGGCGAACCCTGCGAACAACAGGAGCCCCCCCGCAACCAGCATAATCTTCGATTTCAGATTGCCGATCGCAGATTGCTGATGGAACGACCTGTCCGTTGTGAGCCCGCAGCAAATGAGCCCCAGCAGAGCGTAAAGGATCAACTGTGCCGATTCGGGGCGAATGAGATAGCCCAGCCCCGCGTTCAGACCCACCAAGACGAGAGGCCACCAATGCCTGTTGTGCAACACCCAAACCAGCAGCCAGAAACCTAAAGCAAGCAAGAGCAGATACGGCCACTCCCGCAGGACGTCACTGCCGTACTCGGCGGGATACGGCAGGAAAATAAGGATCAGAACGGCCCAGAAGCTGTCTTTCGCCCCGACCAGAAACCGGCCGAGGAAGTACAGCACAATCAGCGCGAGCACCCGGCACAGAAGGGTGATCGCCTGAGCCGAATAGATCCACAGCAGCGGCGAATCGTTCCCGGCAAATCGGAGTGCCGCCTCGTGGGCGGTCCATAACAGCAGCGGATATGCGGGCGGATGACCCCGGGCCACGCCCACAGGGTCGTGCGCAAGCTGCTGCGCCCGTTCGATGTAGAAGACCCCGTCCCGGGCGATCAGCACGGTGGTGACGATCAGGTAGACGCCGATGAGCAGACACAGCCCGGCCAGGACCCCCACGTGAAGGACATTAGATCCAGCCAGCCGACTATCGTTCATCTCATTTCCTGACAACACACTACAAGCGACCTGTGTCGGCCTACCATTAGAGTGATCTGTCCGGCCTTTCCACAAGCCTTTTTTAAGGGGATCGAGTCGGGTCTGCGAAAAGATGCGCCATACCTGCGACGGTTCTATTTCTGTTGCGCGGCAGACAGCTCGATCCTGTCGAAGACCTGACCGTCGATGTCCACCGCCGTGATCGCGAGGGTTCCCGCCGCCGGGTCCACGTCCGCCACGCAGTGGTGATGTACGGCCATGCCGAACTCTCGTATCGGCGGCACGCTATCCGGCGCCAGCGGGTAAAGAGGCCCGCCTCCGCCGCCCGTGACGATGTAGTGGATGCCGTTGTGGAGGTATCGTTCGTACACGTGACTGTGTCCTTGAAACGCGACGTGCACGCCATACTCTTCGAACAGCGGGACCAGATTCTCCCGAACGGCTGCGCTGTCCGTGCGTCCGAACAGACAGGTGAACGCCGGTTCATGAAAGATCGCCACGCGCCAGGTCGCGCTGCGGTACTCAGGCGAGTTGAACTCACGGACGAGCCAGTCGTGCTGCGGGCTGCCCGGCGCATAGGGAACGCAGGTGTCCAGCCCGATGAAGCGCGTGTTGCCGTACGTCATGGCAAACCAGCCCTGCTTCACGGGTCGATCGAAATAGTAGAAGAACCAGGGAGGTCCGGACCCGAAGTATTCATGATTGCCGGGGACCGGTATCACGGGCGCGCGCAGGATCAGCGAGGCGGCCGGATCGAAGAACTCCGTCCGCCAGGCACGGTAGTCCCTGCCGAGGTCCACGATGTCGCCCGTATGGAACACGACCGCCGGCCCACTATCGAGGATGCCCGCCGCCACCTGGCGATGTACGTCGGGATACGTCCGCGTGTCGCCGTAGACAACGAAACGGAACCGCTGCTCGGGCCGCGGGGCCGTGGTGAATATCCCCACGGGGCTGACGCTCTTTCCTGAAGTCACTTCATATGCATACGCCACATCCGGATCGAGGCCGGAAAATGTGACTTCGTGCCACGTGCCCATCACGGGATCGAAAGCCACGATCTCGCCCGGCGCCATGGCTCCAAAACGGACCATGCCGTCGGCGGGGATCCCCGTCTCCCACGCGATCGTGGCCGAATCCGAAGTGACTCGCCGCACATACGGGCCGTTCACAATCGCCGCGAGAGACGGACTCTCGGCCGGGTAAGCGTACCACGCAACGCCTTCGTACGCCCAGAGGTCGGAGTAGCTGCTCGCGAGCTTGAATCGCTCCGTGTCGCTTGTCGTGTAGAGGTGGCTGCACAGGACGTCCGACCAATAGCGGTGGACCGCAATGGTTCCCTCCGGCTGAGTGCCCGCGCGATACGCATGGAAGACAACGCCTTCGCACGTCCACGCGTTTGGGTACCCGTCAAGGAGCTTGTCCCTCTCGCGCTCGTCGAGCGTATAGAAGTGGGCCCCCAGGGCCGCCGACCAGAATCGCCAGACCGGGGCCACGCCCTCGGCCGCAGGCGCCGGGAAGGCCCGGTAGCTGATGCCCTCATACGACCAGACATACCCATACACGCTCAACAGCTTGTCCTTCTCCGCCTCGTCGAGCGTGTAGAAGTGCCTCTGAATCGCCGGCGACCAGAACCGCCAGACCGGGGCTGCATTCACTCGCGCGACTGGATCACGCTCCGCGCCGACCTCGTCGCCCGAACGCGCGATCGGCAGGGGCCACAACTGCTGGAGAAGCAGCATCACAAGGATGGTGAACAGCCGTTGTATCTGCCTGTCGTATCGCATGAATCCGATGCGCTGGAACTGCCGCTACGGCGCGAGCGCTCGTTCCGTGCCCTCGCGATTCTGTACATACCTTGGACCTGCACGGAGCAGACCTCCGCGCCTGACGTCCTCTATTGCTTTCGGCAAACGACCGCGGTCAGATCAGTTTTGTCCGACCGGGGACCGGGACCGGATCCACGGGCAGATCGCCGAACTCGTACTTCGCGGGGCTCAGATCCAGCTTGGACTGGTTCATGACCCAATCCCATTTCATGGCCCGCCCGGTATAGGCGCTCATCCGCCCGGCGATGGCGGCCATCGTGCTCTCGGCCACCTCGATGCCCTCGTTCAGACCCTTGCCATTGCGGATGCTGTCGATCAGGTCCGCGTGCTCCTGCACGTACGGATTGGGCGACCCCGGCGGCTCATAGGGATTCTCGCCCCGGATCCAGCCGGTGCTGCTGTCGATGTAGGCCGTGCCCTTCGTGCCGACGAGGTGCTCGGAGACGCGATCCGTGCAGCCCGCATGATGCCGGCACATGCTCAGTACGCGCACATCGCCCGGATACTCGAACTCAACCGCGAAATGGTCCCAGATATTGCCGCCTTCGCGCACCGCTCGACCGCCCATGCCCATGATGAACTCCGGATGCGTCCGGAAGGCCCAGTTCATGATATCGATGTTGTGTACGTGCTGCTCGACGATGTGATCCCCGCACAGCCAGCAGAAATAGTACCAGCGGCGAACCTGCCACTCCATATCGCTCATGTCGGCCGGCTTCCGGCGTCTCAGCGACCCGCCGGCGCCGTTCCAGTAACACTGGGCCGCCCGCAGCTCGCCGATCGCGCCGTCATGGATCCGCTTCATGATCTCGATGTAGTGGTTCTGATGCCGCCGTTGCGTGCCGGCGACGACGGAGAGGCCCTTGTCCTTCGCCTGCCTGGCCGCTGCAATCACGGTGCGGATGCCCGCGGGGTCCACGGCGACCGGCTTTTCCATGAAGACGTGCTTGCCCGCCGCGACCGCCGCCTTGAACTGCATCGGCCGAAAGCCGGGCGGGGTCGCTAAAATCACCATGTCCACGCCGCTGCCGAGAAGCTTCTGGCAGGCGTCGAAGCCGACGAACTTGCGCTCCTCGGGCACATCCATCTGCGACGCCAGCCCGTCGAAGGCCACGCGGTCGTACCGAGCCTCCGCCCCATCGTGGAGCATCGTGTAGCTTCGATCCAGGCGGTCGCGGAACAGGTCCGCCATCGCCCAGAGCTTCACGGGGGTCTTCGTCGCCATCAGGGCCTGAGTCGCCGCCCCGGTGCCGCGACCGCCGCAGCCGATGAGCCCGACCTTGATTTCGCCCGAGCCGGCCGCATAGACCCGGCTGCCAAGTCTCGATGCCGTCACCAGCGAGGCCGCCGCAACTGCCGACCGCTTCACAAAGTCCCGACGCGAAACCACTTGGCCTCTTACACCCGACTTGCGCTTCATGCTGGTCCCTTTCCTCAATATCGCGGACACCACACGAACGCCCGCTCACCCTGACGGGCGTCCGACCCCAGTCTATCAAGTCGTCCCTGGAGTGCAAGCGCGGGGGAACGATACATCGTGTGTCTGCGCCGCCGCGCGAAAGGAGATCGTCATGGGGTCACAGCGAAAGCGCCTCACCTGATTAGATCCGTAATCCACCGGCTTTGCCGGTCAGAATTCAAAGGGCTCTGCCGTTTCGAGCGTTCTTTGTAAGATAGTTCTCCTTGAGGAAGGCCCCGAAGGGCAGAAGAGAACTATCATGAAAGATTGGCAAAATCAGGCCCACGTGAAGTGGGAGTGTAAGTACCATGTGGTCATCGTGCCAAAGTATCGCAGGAAAGTCATGTATGGAAAGCTCCGCCATCAGATCGGCGAGGTGTTTCGTCGGTTGTGTCGTCAAGAGGCAATCGAGTTGCTTCAGGGGCGTGCGATGGCGGATCACGTTCACATGCTGCTCAGTGTGCTGCCACGGTACAGTATCGCGATGACGGTCGGGTACCTCAAAGGCAAGAGTGCGATTCGCATTCACTGCGATTACTCGAAGGTTCGTGGGACGCTGTTTGGGCGCAGTTTCTGGTCCCGCGGGTATTGGGTGAGCACCGTGGGTTTTGATGAGGAGAGTATTCGGCGTTACATCGCAGAGCAAGAAGAGCAGGAGAAACGCCATGAGCAGGGCCGTCTGATGTTTGACCAACGTAACGGCCCCTTTTAGCGACCTTCCTCATACCACCGGCTCTGCCGGTGGTCTTGATTGCCAATCACTATTTGGGCAACAGCCCGTTAAGACGCGACCCCAATTTAGGACATGCTGATCCTGCTTCGGCTCGGTTATATGGCTTCGTTGATCATGTCGATCTGCTTGAACCCGCAGAAACGTTCGAAGTCCTTCGTGAGGTCGCCGTAGCAGGTGACGCGGTGGATTCCGTCGGACCAGTTCTTCCAGAGCCGCTCGGCGCTGCCATCGACCGCGACGGTGATTTTGCTGCGACAGCCCCGGTCCGTCTCGGGCGTATCGACGATGCGGCCGGTGAAGTAGAGCAGTCTCGATGTGTCCGGCAGCACGGCTTGTGTCACCTTCTCGCCGATGCGCATCATGACCTGCGGAACGGCGCCCTCGCGGCGCTCCATCACGCTTCGCAGCTTGTAAGGGGCGGCCGGCCCGGACGGGCCGTCCATCTTCGGCGTGCCGAGGCAGTGAATCATGATCGCGCTGTTGGTCGAATAGTCGAAGCCCGGGTTGCACACGAAGCCGGGCCGGCCGGAGAGCCCCTGGAACAGGATGTGCGTCATCGCGCAGGGCAGGTCCGATTGACAAATGCCGCCGAGCCCCATGTTGTTCAGCTTGGCGAAGCCGATACAAGGGTAGGCATGAGCGCGGCACAGCGGCTCCCACATGCTGCCGTAGCAGTCAGCGGTCATCACGGTCGCCTCTTCCTCGTCCAGCAGCCGCTCAAAGGCCAGTGCAAGCCGGCAGGACTTGACGATCTCCGTTCGCGACGGCTCCACGACCTCTACGGCCCCGTCGATCCAGGACCTGGCTTCCGCCTCCGCGTCGCGGTTGCTGACTGCATTGTACAGGTTGAGCACTCGTTGCAGTTCAACCGCTTTGATCTCGGTCCCGAATGCCTGGCGGATCTGTTCCGCGTACTCGCCCGGCGAGTGCGTGCTGAGGTTCAGGATCTTCGCGGTCCTGAGATGGTGAATTGCCCGGAACGGTCGTATCGCCGCGGCTAATTGGCGGCGGTCACTGGTCAGCAGGCATTCCAGGTTTCTGCCCTCTTTGCGCTTGTACAGGCCAGTGAGGGTGTGCCATTCGTGCCCGGAATAGGGGGCGGAGAAGACCATCGTAGGGTGGCCGAGCCGCAGGAGTTCCTGGAGAATCGGCATGGTCCAGAGGCTCAAGTGGATGGCCAGGATGCCGTCCACGTCCTTCAGGTCCTCCTTCCATTTGCCGAGTTGATCCACGGAACTGACCATCTCGTCCACCACAAACTCCACGTCGGCCAACTCGTCCTTCATCTTGGCAAACTCGGCTTCGTAGAGCTGCACCTCTTTCCGCAAGTCGAGGTCGGGATTGGGGTAATGGCTCCTCGGGACGCCCAAGTAGACCTTAGCGACCTTGACCTTTGACTTCCTGCACCCGGGGCTTACGAGCTTGCTATTTGTTGTCCCTGCGCCGAGCGCGAAAACGGGTCGCACGCCGAGATACGCAGCGCCTCCTGCGGCGGCAAGCTGCAGGAGCTCTCTTCTGTTCATGGACGAGTGCATCATACTATCCTTTCTCTTCGTGGGGTGGAGGTGACCGTCAATCCGGAATTCGCGATCTCACGGTTCATGATCCTCATCGTATCAAATCGCCCACCCCGCACAAGCCCGGCCGCGTAATTGTCTCCGACCAACCGTTCTGGCTGCAGAGGACGCCGGCCTCGCTCTTCCGCGTGCTACTCGCTTGCCGGTCGAAATGCCCTTTTCAGTCCTCCTGGATAGCCCGGGGGCCCGCCTCGATGCGGCTGCGAAGTCGATCGGCCCGCTCCGGGTCCAACTTCTTGAGTGCCTCGTGTTCCGCGAGCGCTGATGCCCTATCGCCAATGGACAAGTACTCGATGCCCAGGTTGTTGTGGATCGTCGGATTGTCGGGGTCTATCAGCAGGGCCTTCTTGAGGGTCTCTACCGCTCTGTCGTGCTGCCCCATATTGCCAAGCGTGACGGCGAGGTTGATGTAAGCCCAACTATCGTTAGGGTCAAGACGGATGGCCTTCTCCAGCACTTCCACCGCTTCCGGGTAGCGCTCCAGGTCGGTGAGCGCGGCTCCGAGAAAGATATATGCGGGGCCGTAGTCGGGCTTGAGCCTGATGGCGCATCCAAACATCTCTACGGCTTTTTCAGGGCGATAATAATATTGGTTATAGATCGATCCGATGGACGTGTAGGTGCTCGCATTATTCGGATCGATTTCAATCAACTCTGCGAATGTCTGCTCGGCCTCTTCTTCACGATTCGCAGCCATGTATGTTCTACCAAGTTCTACGTAGGCCGCTCTATCGTCCGGATAGAGTCGAAGCAGTTTCTTGAACGTCTGTTCGGCATCGTCGTAGCGTTCCCATTGCACATACGTCCGTCCGAGTTCGATGTACGCGCCTTTGTTATTGGGACGGAGGCGTATCGATTTCTGGATCGCTTCTTCGGACTTGCCGTAGAGTTTGAGTCCTCGATAGGCCTGGCCGATGCCGCGATAGAGATGCGCCTCATTCGGCCGGCGGCTTATGGCCTGTTCGTAGGCCTCTAACGCTTCCGTGTAACGGCCGCGTATCAGGCAGGCTTGCCCAAGGTTCCCATAGGCCGGCGCGTAGTCCGGATCGTTTCGTATGGCTTGCCTGTAGGCTTCTATCGCCTTGTCATGACGTCTGAGCTTGTGCAACTCGGCACCGAGGTTGTTGTATGCCCCAGCCAAGTTCGGATTGACACTGCCTGCCAGCCCGGGGTCAATTCGTATGGCTTGTTCGAACGCTTCGATGGCGTCGCCGAATCGTTCCGAGCTCAAGTAAGCCGTTCCAAGGTTCTCGTAGGCCTCCGCATAATCGGGTTTGAGCTCTATGGCTTGCTTGAAGGCGGCCACTCCCTCGTCAGGCCTGCCGGAATTGGCGCAGGCCGCCCCGAGGTTGTGGTATGCCTCGGCATAGTCCGGCTTAAGCCGGATCGCCTGTTGCAGCGCGTCGATTGCTTCATCATAGCGTTTGAGCTCCGCATAGAGGGTTCCTAAGCCATAATGAGCCCTCGCGTAATTGGGTTCTGCCTCTATCGCTTCGTTGAATGCCTCTATGGCCGGCTCGTACTCAGAGCGTATGGCGTACAGTTCGGCCCGGTCGCAGTGTTCTTTGGCCTGGACCTCCCTCACATTCGCGAAGTTCTCCGCTGCGTAATATCGCTCCCCCTGGCAACCAGCTATTAGAAGCGCCAATACAGCGAGCCAACTCCCTAACACTACCCCCAGACTCCGGTGGGTCTTGATCTCCATACTTCACTCCTTTTTAAGACCGTATGTACCCACTACTGTCGCGCCGATGCAGGTCTGGAACGACTGTCGGTGCCCGCTATGCTTTCCCGACTTTCTCCGGGCCTCCAACGCTGTCACCTTCGGCGTTCCGTGCGGCATTGTACCAGCAGCGCGGTCGTCAGGCAAGTGGAAAGGCTTGTGTTTGGGACCGATTCTGTTGACTATCTCCGCCTGAGCTGATAGGCTGGTGGTAGCTTTTTCGTCTGTCTGGAGGGCTGACGAAGGGTTCCGGAGGCAGTTCCGACAATGATGGCACTCGCGCAATCTGAGAGGAATCGACGGATTGAGGCCGCCGCTCTAATAGCGGAGGCGGTCTCACAAGGAGAGGATGCCGCAGGAGAACAGGAACAACAGCAAGATGGCGCCGGAAATGAGCAGCGTTACAATCGCACAGAGTTTGCAGTCGTCGCAGAAGAGGCCCGCTATGCTGAACCCCAGGGCCAGAGGCGGACATAACAATAGCACGGGCCCTGCAAGGGCCCCGATGGGGTTGCCTCAGCCGGGGCGCAAAATCATCAGCATCGCGACCGTGCCGCCGAACACGGCCAGGATGGTCGCAGCGATTTTGCCGTAACGCATCAACAGTCCTCTCAAGTCACAAGAGCTTGATTAAGGATAACATGATTGTACCATCTGAGGCCGGGATAGGGAAGGCGATTCCGGCACTCCGGCCGCAAATGGAGCCGGCGGGGTGCTGCGTTCACCTGAGATGGCGCGTGTAGCCGACGCGGCGGGTCACGCCGATCTTGTCGAAATAGTCGAGCAGCGGGATCGCGTATTTTCTCGTCGTGTCGAGGACGTACTTGAACTTGACGCTTTCCAGGCCGCCGTTCTCGCGAATATGCGAGACGAGTCGCTCGCGGGCGGTGGCGACCGCATCGGCGTGAAAGAGCAGGTCCTGATCGACGCGGACGAGCCGCTGTTGTTCGATCAGAATTCGCAAAGCCCTCTGGACCTGCGCCGGCGCGGCGCGCAACCCACGGGCCAGCTCATCGGGGCCGGGCGGATGGAACAACTGACTCTTGAACGCGGATTCCACGTCGTGCAGCAGTTTCGCCTCGGCGTCGTTGAACTGCTCGCGATGCTCCGGCAGGGCCAGGCAGCCTTTCCTTTCGACGAGCTTGCCGTCGGAACGCATTCGGTCGATCAGGGCATCGAACAGGTCCTTGCGAATCGCCGAGTCATTCAAGAGTTGTTCGCGGCCGACGCCGGGGCTCTCCGGCCGTCGACGGTGGAAGTCGCGGACGGCGCCGAGCAATCGCTGTTGCAGCCGCTGCGCGGTGTCAACGTGAACGTACGATTTTCCGCTGATGGGTAGGATGCGACCTTCAGCGGTCATTTCCGCCAGCAGGGGGGCGAGCTCTTTCGGCGGGATCTTGCTGCGGAGCGAAAGCGGCCTGTCATCGGCGGCGAAAGATTCAGCACAGCGCACACAATACTCGACGAAGTCCTTCGGTGTCCCGACGGCCTTGGCGCGGTCGGCGATATCCGCGAGGACTTCGGGGTGGGTGCGCTTCAGGCGCTTGTCGATAGCCTCGACGATCCTGCCGCCGCCGAGCGTGCGCACGGGAGACAGCGAGCGCAGGATGAAATGGTCGCGCGGGCCCGCGACAATCGGATCATTCAGGTAGACCTGAATGAGGCACTGCTGGCCCGGCTTGAGACTTACTTCCTGAAACAGGTAAACGGCGGCCGTCGCTTCGGAGGTGCCGGTGTGGAACTTCACGCGGGCCCCGTTCTTCAGGCCGCCCTTTTCCAGATCGAGCAGCTTCAGCTCGCACAGGTACCACTGGTGCGGGGCGAAGTAATCGGCGACGGTGACGACGTTCCCCCGCCCGATGGCCTTCTGTTCCCACTGCGGGATATTCAGAGCGGCACACTGCCCGGCCATGGCCCGCGCACTCTCGCGGCCGTAGACTTGAACCGAGCGGACGCGCCCCTTCGTCCCCTGCGGCAGCAGCACGACCTCATCGCCCACGTCCACGGAGCCGGAAGTCGGGATCCCGGCGACGATGGTCCCGTAGCCTTTGGCGGAGAACGCCCGCTCCACGGGCGCGCGGAAGACGCCGTCCGCTTTCTTCGGCGTAATGGCCGCGATCAGTTCCTTCAGGGCGTCGTAGAACTCTTCAAATCCCTGGCCGGTAATGCTGGAGACGGGCAGGATCGGGCAGTCCTGGAGAAACGTGCCGGTGACGAAGCTTCGCACTTCCTGCGCGGCGGTCTGGGCGCGTTCCGGCGTGACGACGTCGATCTTCGTCAGGGCCACGAGGCCGTGCCGCACGCCGAGCAGCGTGAGAATGTCCAGATGCTCGCGGGTCTGCGGCATCACGCCGTCGTCGGCTGCCACGACGAGGATGCCCCCGTCGATGCCGCTGGCGCCGGCGACCATGGTCTTGATGAAGTTCTCATGGCCCGGGACGTCGACGATGCCGACCTCGGTCCCGGACAGCACGCACGGGGCGAAGCCCAGCTCGATCGACATGCCGCGTTCCTTCTCGATCTTGAGCCGGTCCGTCTCGCAGCCGGTCAGGAGCTTGATCAGGGCCGTCTTGCCGTGGTCGATGTGACCGGCGGTGCCGAGCGTGATATTTCGCTGTTGGACGTCCATAGGACGAATGGGACCTCTCTTGTGCCTTCTTCCGGACGCTATTCATTCGTCGCGAGGGCGGCCGCGACGGCTTCGACGATGATTGCATCGTCGCCGTCCTGCAAAGTGCGCGGATCGATCAGGACCCGATCGTTCTGGATTCGGGCGAAGACCGGCGTCTCATGGAGCCGGAGGTGTCTGGCCAGGGAATCCGCGCTCATCGCAGCCGGCGCGATCGCCACGAGCGTCGTCGCCAGGTTTTGCGTGGGCAACGACCCGCTGCCCATCTGCGAGAAGCCGCTTTCGGTAGTCACTTTCGCACCGCTGCTTCTGTCTCGTATCTCCGCCGCCAGCTTCTCGGCGCGCCTGCGGATTTCTTCGGCGCTGCGCCGCAGCATTTGCAGCGTGGGCACTTCGCGGAGCGCAACGCTCTCGTCGAGGAACAGCTTCAGTGTCGCTTCGAGGGTCGCGAGTGTGAGCTTGCCCACGCGCACGATCCTCGCGAACTGATTCTTTCGCACCGCGTCGATTAGCGTCTTTCGGCCGAGGATGATGCCGCCTTGCGAAGCGCCGATCAGCTTGTCGGCGCTCGATGTCACGATGTCGGCGCCCTGGTGGATGGAGTCGGGCAGCGTCGGCTCGGGCTCGAATCCGAACTGGGAGAAATCGACCAGCGCGCCGGCCCCCACGTCGTCGATCATCACAAGGTGATGCTTCTGCGCGATCTCCACGAGCGCGTCGAGCGGCACCTCGGAGGAAAAGCCCTCGATCTTATAGTTACTCGGGTGCACGCGAAGGATGGCCGTGGTGTTCTCCGTGATCGCGTTTTCGTAGTCCCGCGCATGAGTCTTGTTGGTCGTGCCGACCTCGACCAGCCTGGCGCCGCTGAAGGCCATGACATCCGGCAGGCGGAAGGAGCCGCCGATCTCGACGAGCTGGCCCCGCGAGACGATCACCTCTTTTCCCTTGGCCACGGTGTTGAGCACGATGGCGGTCGCGGCGGCGTTGTTGTTCACGACGGTGGCCGCCTCGGCGCCGGTCAACTGCTGCAGGAGCCACTCGATGCGCTCGTCGCGGCGGGAGCGTTTGCCGGTGGCCCGGTCCACCTGGAGCAGCGAGTAGCCCCGGAGCGTCGCCTGGATTTGCTCGAGCGCCTTGGCGGGCAGCACGGCGCGGCCGAGGCCGGTGTGCAGAATGATGCCGGCGGCGTTGACGGCCCGGCGGTAGTGCGGCTTGATCACGGCGTCGAGCCGCTGTTTTGCCCCTTTCATGATGCGCTCGCGAATCGTCTCTTCCTCGATCTCGGCCGGGGGCTCGGCCAGAAGATGCTGCCGGACCTCCTCGGCCGCCGCGCGGATCGAGTCGGCGACCAGCCCACGCCCGTATTCGGCCGCGAGCGGCTCCAGCTCCGGGGCCCTCAGAAGCGCATCCACCGAAGGAACCTTGCGCATGAGTTGCTGCGTCTGTGTGTCCATAGGCTACTCGAATCTCTCTGGTGCGTCCTGTGTCACGAGCCGAGCCTTCCTGTCTTCTTCCACGCCGCCGGAAAGCCGACAAGACCATTGTACGCGCCGGGCGCGAACAGACAAGTCGATTTCACCTCGACGCGCACAACGAGTGCGGCCGGTATACGGCGGTGGGTTCGGGTTTGCCCTGGGCCGGTGTCATTCCGACCGGAGGCCGAAGGCCGCAGTGGAGGAATCTGGCTGCGCAGGGCAGGCACGCCGTGTTCGCGACCAGATGTCTCGACTGCGCTTCGCTGCGCTCGACATGACAGGCAGTGGCCGCGGACGCAGCTTTTCTTGACCGGCGCAGGCCCTGCCACCGTATCCTGACCGCACGCCGCGCAACGGCACAGCGTGAGACCGTGGGCGGGCCGACGAGCCTCGAATGCGAGAGACGGCTACACAGGCGTGGCTGCCTCCAGTTCCACGGCCGAGACGGAAGCCGCCGGGAAGGACCAGGTCGCGTCGGGCGGCAGTTCCTTTTGCACGGGGACAATCCTCTCGGCCTCGGTCTGAATGATCTCGAACTCGGGGTCCGCGGCCAGCTCGAAGACCTTGCCGGAGCGGATGCGCATGCCGTCGATCCTCATGTCGGCGGCGATGCAGCGCTCCCGGCGGGTGTTGACGACGTGCAGGTACACGCGATCACCGCTGCGGCTGGCGGTGACATCAAGGCCCTCCGGCGCCGCGGCCACACGCACCGCCTGCTCGCCCGTGTGGCGCCGGTACAGGCTCATCACCAACGCCACGGGCATCATGAACGACCTGCCGCCGGGCACCGGAATCATGATCGCGTTGACCTGCCAGCGTGTGCCGCAGAAGTCGGCGAGCGTAGCGATCTTCAGTTTGTCGCCGTGCCGTTCGTGGACGTTGAGCATTCGCGCATTGGCGACCCCCGCCGCCCAGGTCGAGAGCACCTCGCAACGGTTGCGGCCCGGCAGGGCGAAGTGGCACTCGGTCAGGGCCAGCGGCACATCGTAGCCCGCTGCCTGCTCGCGCATCCATCGGATTCGCGCGTCGTGGACAGCGTGCGCCGCCATGAGCCGCTCCCAGGTCCGGGCCGGGTCCTTGCGATACTCGATCCCGCGCAGCGGCGAATTCGGCACGTCCCGATCCGGATTGAACATATGGTGGAAAGCGATGTACTGGAGGTGCTCGCCCGCGACGTGGAGCATGCGCGGCGCCCAGCCGCTATCGCCCCAGCCGATGAGTTGAATGCCTGGATCTTCCTTGCGCATGGCGCGGGCGAAGGCGACGGTGCGCTGCGCGGCGGTCTCGCAGTCGAATCCATTGCGGTCGTAGGAAGTCTCGTTGCCGATCTGCCAGAGCCGGACAGAGTACGGCTCGGCCCGGCCATGCTCCCGTCGCTGCGCGCAGTCGGCGGCATTGCAGTAGCGGACCCACTCGGCCGCCTCCTCCGGCCCGGCGGAGCGAACGTCGCCCTTCGGGTCGCGCTGCCATCGCTTTCTTCCATCCGATTCGAAGTTCACGCACAGCAGCGGATCGGCCCCCACCCGGTGACAGAAATCCAGGAATTCGTGCGTACCGACCTGATTGCTTTCCATCCCGCCCCAGAGCAGGTTGATCATCGGCTTGCGCTCGGAACGAGGCCCGACGCCTTCTTTCCACCGGTAATAGGAGATGAAGCAGCCGCCCCAGCGAAGCAGCGTCGGGGACAGTTTCTTCGTCACGTCAATGACGTCCTGGCGCCAATCATCCCGCGCGAAGTCCCAGGCGGCGGCGACGGAGCCATCCGTCGTGCCCAGCGGCTCCATGAACTGCATGTACAGATAGGGCGAGAGGGCGAATCGCGGCTCCGGGTCCACGACAATCGCCGAGCTGCTGTCCGCCGCGCGCGCACGGCCGGCGAGGCACGCCGCCGCGCCCGCGCCCAGGGCTTTCATGAATTCCCGCCGGCTCGCGCCAGCTCCACGTGCATTCGTTTGACTGTTCAATGGCTTGCCCTCGAACCTGAGATTCGCCGGCCGGGATGCGGCAGGCAGCTACAGCTCCCAGCCTTTGCGGTATTCACGCCGCAGCAGCTTGTTGGCTTCCGGCGAGTTCGTGAACTGCATGTTGGCCGAGTCCCAGTGCAGCTTCTTGTTCACGCGCAGCGCGACCGTGCCCAGGCAGACCGTCTCGGCGAAGGGATAGACGTTCTCGAAGCTGGCGTCGGACGGTTGCGTTCCCCGGCAGGCGTGAATCCACTGGTCGAGCTCTTCGATGGGGCGCGGCAAGGTCTCCGGCGGCTTCTTGTAGGCCCGCATCTTTCGCTCGGGGATCAGTTGCGGATCGGCGCCGCTGAAGCCGCACAGGATCTTGCCCTTGTCGCCGACGAATAGAAGCCCTTCGTCGGGCATATCCCGGCCGTCCTCTTCCAGCTCGGCCGGCACGGGCGGGCGAATCCCGCCGTCGTACCAGTGCAGCGCCACCGGCGGCATGCCCTCGCGCGCCGGGAACTCGAACCGGATCGTCGAGGCACGCGGGAAGGAGACCTTGTTCTCCTGCTTCTTCCACAGGTGATCGATGATCTCCCAATACTGGCTGCGGCCGGCCTCGACGCTCGTGGGCGTGCCGAGCTTGAGAATCTTCCAGATCTGGAAGAAGCTGTAGTTGCCCATGTCGCCGAGGGCCCCGCTGCCGAAGTCGTACCACCCGCGGAAGACGGCATGCGTATAGGTCGGATGATAGGCGCGATGCGGGACTGGGCCGAGCCAGAGGTCCCAGTCCAGCCCGTCCGGCACGGGTGGGCGCTCCTTCGGATAATCAATCATCCCCTGCGGCCAGAACGGACGCGACGACCAGTTGTGCACCTCGCGCACGTCCCCGATCGCGCCGTCCCGGACCCATTCGCAGATCGTCGCCGTCGACCGATTGCCGGCGGCGCAGAACATCTGCGTGGCCAGTCCGGTCCTCTTGGCCGTGTCCCGGGCGAGCCTCGCCTCGTAGAGCACATTGGCGAGCGTCTTATGCGTAATCACGTGCTTGCCCTTGTTCATCGCGGCCACTGTGATCGTGGCGTGCAGGTGTTCGGGCGTCATGACGTACAAGGCGTCGACGTCTTTCTCTTTGTCGAGCAGCTCGCGGAAATCAAGGTAGGTGGAGCAGCCGCGATATTGCCCCGCCGGCGTGCTCATCCCGTAGTAGCTCTCGATGATCTCCCGTCCCACCTCGCGTCCGCACCGGCAGCCTGCGACGCCTTCGCCCCACCCGGGCTTCTTGAGAAACTCGCGCACTTTGTTGCGAATCTCGTTCGGCCCCCACGCCACGTAGTCCGTGCTGTCGGTGTTCGGGTCGCACACGGAGACGATCTTCAGGTCCTCCTTCGGCAGGGCGGCCAGAAGCTGGCGAATCCCCTGGGTCCCTGCGCCGATATAGGCGACGTTGATCTTCTCGCTCGGCGGGATGTGCCCCGGGCCGCCCAAAACGTGACGCGGCACCACACTGAAGGTCACCGCCGCGGCGGATGCGGCCGTCAGGAAGTCGCGACGATCCAGGCGATCCGATTGATGGGGTGCATTCTCGTTCATGGCCTGTTCTCCTTGCTCTCCAGATAATGGCGGCCCCGGCTTCTCATCCGCCCAACGGCACAGCCGGCGCTGGTAGCTTAGCTCATCTTCGCGGGGCACGCAAACTGTTCTATGGGACCAGGATCCCTGCCCGATCCCGTACAACCGCGAGGGCGTGGCCTCCGGTAGCGTTGAAGAAGGTCCGAAAAGAACCTTCGTGAGCCCTCTTTTGCCTTTGACGGCGTATCCGAATTGGTTATAATCATGCTGTACGGTCAGAGTTCAGTCTACCCAGGACAGCTCGATCATGGGACAGGTCGGTCGTCTACGACGCCGATACCTTGAAGGGAGGAGAAACGGACGGTGGGCGCCACGCATAACGATGAGATTCGCGCGCTGGATTCGCGTTATTACATCAGACGGCGCGGTGGTGAGCCGATATACATTTCATCTGTTGCACCTGAGATTCTCGCAAGAAGATACCTTTCTCATTTGAAGGAGGCATAGGGATGTTGCATAAGGCAGGGTTATTGAGTGTTCTACTGATCGTCGGTCTTTGTGCCGGAGCTTCCGCCGAACTGATCTCCTATCATCCCTTTGACGAGGGATCGGGCACGACAACCGCCGATGCCACCGGCAACGGCAATAACGGCACCTTCAACGGCAGTGTGGAATGGGTGCCCGGTGTCAAGGGCACGGCCGTGCGTCTCGATACGGCCGGCGAAAGGGTCGTGATCGGCGAGATCGATCCTACGGCGACAAACGAGGCCATGACCTTAGCCGCCTGGATCAACTGGGAGGGCCAGGGTCATAGCATCGAACACCAGGGCATCTTCGGCAAACGTCAGGGCTGGGACCCCAAAACCTTCGTCAAGTGGTTCTGGGAAGTGACGCCTGCGGGCCAGTTGGCGTTTCGGAACGGAGATACGGCCGTCAATGCGCCAGGCGTTCTGGTCCCCTATGAAAATGAGTGGGCTCATGTGGCGGTGACCTGGGATAACGGCGCCGTCGTGCAGTATATCAATGCCGAGCAAGTGGGCACCGGGAGTATTACGTTTAGAGATACCGCCGACGCTACCGTTGTGTCGATCGGATGTGTATCTGCTACGAACAGTGAGACCTTTGTGGGTATCATCGACGAGGCGAGAATCTACGACACCGCCCTGACACCGGCCGAGCTTGACCGGGCCATGACGGGGGATACCGCATCCGCCGGCG
>Ga0207752_1000564_pt1 | contig 17427 bp, 17 predicted proteins | sample Pon2CUnioCityCA_6_FD_187272 | JGI IMG/M metagenome (GOLD analysis project Ga0207752, IMG submission 187272) | Marine sediment microbial community from Union City, CA, USA - Pond 2C Sediment 2 (SPAdes) | ecosystem: Environmental > Aquatic > Marine > Intertidal zone > Salt pond sediment ...
ACCTCCCCCGCCACCTGCTCGGCGCTTAACCTCAAAAAGGAGGGTGTTGTCAGGCCGGTCTTGCGCCGGATGCCGGCTTGCTGGCTGAATTCGGTATCCACGCCACCCGGATAAATACCCGACACGTGGACGCCGTAAATCGCCGCTTCCCGGCGCAGCGCGTTAGTAAAGCCGCGCACTCCAAATTTACTGGCCGCGTAAATACTGTAAGTAGGAGTCGCCAACCAGCCCGCCACCGAGCACATATTAATGATATGACCTCTGCGGCGCGCCATCATGTGGGGTAAAACGGCGCGCGCTGTCTGCACCACACCCCATAGATTGACTTTTAACTGCTGGTCGATTTCCCGGATAGGATCCAGGGTTTCCAACCAGCCAATGCGGCCGATACCGGCGTTGTTGAATAAGACGTCGATCTGGCCATAACGATCCAGCGTAGAGTCGATCAAGTTGGTGATATCGTCCAAGGAGGTCACGTCCGCGGCCACTGCCAGCGCCCGGCCACCGGACTGTTCGATTTCCGAGGCGAGTTCTTGCAAGCGTTCGAAACGTCGCGCTGCCAGGGCCAAGCGGTAACCCTTGGCTGCGAACAAGCGCGCCGTGGCCGCTCCAATCCCGGACGAGGCGCCGGTGATTATAAGTACGGGTGAATCTGGCATAAGTCTCCTTTCCGCCCAAGAGCTTTCATTATCACCGAGGGCAGAGAGCGCGTCAAGCGCTTTTGAAGAAATCTACTTGTTCTTTCTTGTACAAACCTCTTGACAAATACAATTTAACCTGTTATTATCTGGTAAACCAGTTTGCAGTACAAACCAGTTTGTGAATTTGAAGGACTTAAAGATGATGACCATGAACCCAGATTTCAAAAAACTTCAGCAGCGCACCAAACGCTATTGGTATACCGATGGGCTCAATGAGATCGCTTTCGGATTAATTTGCCTGATCTTGAGCCTGTATTTCCTCGCCCAGGTGCTTCTGCCACAGGATTCTATCCTTTCCAACCTGTTGACAGCCGGTTTTGTTTTACTCGTGCTCGGCAGCGCTTTGCTCACCCGCCGGATTGTGACCTACGTAAAAGAACGCCTCACCTACCCGCGCACCGGTTACGTCTCTTATGCCAAATCCGGTACGCGCCAGCGCTGGGTGACTGCATTTCTTGCTATGGTGTTCGCTGCCCTGATCACTGCCTTCTTCGCCACACACCCGACTTCACTGGCCTGGATGTCTGCGGTCAGCGGGTCGGTTTTTGCAGCCGTTTGGGCGGTGCTGGGGTACCGGCTTGGACTGCCGCGCTTCTATTTCCTCGCCGGCGCCGCCCTAATCCTTGGCGCCATCCCTACTCTGACCGGCATGCAGGAGATACTTGGGCTGGCAACTTTCTACGGATTGATTAGCCTGGCGATGTTCGTCTCTGGAGGCCTGGCTTTGAAATCCTATTTGGAGCACACACATCCTGCTACGGAGGACTGAGGTGAGCGAAGAACGGCACAGCCTGACCGATATCGACCGCTTGATCCACGAACCGGCGCGCTTGATGATCATCGCTATCCTGTACGCGGTCGAAAGCGCCGATTTCCTCTACCTCAAGCGGGAGACCCAACTGACAAAAGGCAACCTGTCCTCACACCTGTCCCGTCTAGAAGACGCCGGCTATGTCGAAATCGAAAAGACCTATCAAGGAAAGGTGCCGCTGACTATCTGCCACCTCACACAAAACGGCCGGCAGGCGTTCGAAACCTACCGGGATCAGATTAAGAGTTTTGTCGACAACACGCTCGTTTGAGCCGAAGCTGACCGCTAGGAGTAATTAAAAGGAACGCTAATATCTTTACACTGTCTGTTCCTTCTATCGATCTATCGATATCAAATTGCCCCCATTTGACCGGGAAGAAACCCAATGGGAGAAAAAACTATGAACAATTATGCCATCCGCACGGAAAACCTAACCCGCAATTTTGGCGCCCTGCGCGCCGTTGATAACCTGACCATGCAGGTGCCGCAAGGGATCGTATTCGGCTTCCTGGGACCCAATGGGTCCGGCAAGACGACTACCATCCGGCTGCTACTAGGTCTCCTGGAGCTCAGCGGCGGGCGGGCCCAGGTCTTGGGTTATGATATCGCCTCTCAAGCCGATGAAGTGCGCCTGCGCAGCGGTGCGCTTTTGGAATATAACGGCATCTACGAACGTCTGAGCGCCGAGGACAACCTGGAATTTTATGGACGCATTTGGCGCATGCCGCCCTCCGAGAGAAAGGCGCGCATCCAAGAATTGCTCACTCATTTTGGTCTGTGGGAGCGCCGTGAGGAAGCGGCCGGCAAATGGAGCCGGGGCATGAAACAGAAGTTAGCCGTCGCGCGTGCCATGCTCCACCGGCCTGCGCTGGTTTTCCTGGACGAGCCTACCTCCGGTCTGGACCCAGTGGCTGCGGCCGCCCTGCGGGAAGACCTTTCCCGCCTGGCGGAACGCGAAGGCGTGACGGTCTTTTTGACCACGCACAATTTGGACGAGGCCGAGCGTCTGTGCCAGCAGGTCGCCGTCATTCGCAGGGGCAGATTGTTAGCCCTCGGTTCGCCGGACCAGTTGCGCGCCCAGGCCGGAGGCCCACGCCTCGAGATCATCGGGCGCGGCTTCAGCGATCAGGTGCAGCAGAAACTGCGCTCCCGTCCTGAAGTGAGCGCCGTACACCTACACAACACCACCTTGACCATCACCCTGACTGATACTGTAGAAACCGCTCCCCTGGTCAGCTTGCTGGTCTCCGAAGGGGCTCAAGTGGAAGAGGTGGTCAAAGGCAAAGCCAGCCTGGAAGAGACTTTCCTGACCCTGGTGGATGAAGAAAATCAACCACAATCGAAGCAAATTTAGTCAGGAACTTCGAAAAAGGAAGTTGAAAATGATTACGGACGTCTTTACAATTTTGTGGAAAGAGATGCGCGAATTGTTCACCCGCCAGCCGAATCTGCGCGGTGGTTGGATGGGGATGTTAATTTTCCTCGGTGTGTTTGGCATCCTGATGCCCCTGCAGTCCGGCATCGCTTGGGTGACCGCCCCAACCACCTTGCTGATCTGGGCCTGGGTGCCTTTTATCATCGTCAACAGCGTGGTAGCAGATTCGTTCGCCGGCGAGCGCGAACGGCACACGCTCGAAACGCTTTTGGCCAGCCGGCTCTCCGATCGAGCGATCCTGTTCGGGAAACTTGCCACAGCCATCGGCTATGGTTGGGGGATTACCCTGGCAGGCGTGGTTCTGGGGTGGATAACCGTAAACGTGGTCGACTGGCAAGGTCAATTAACCCTGTTCCCGCTGCTCAACGGCCTGGGCATCATCCTGGTAAGCTTTCTGGTGGCGACGCTAGCCGCCGGCATTGGGGTGCTGGTATCCTTGCGGGCTTCCAGCGTCCGCCAGGCACAGCAGACGCTGAGCACGATGATGTTCCTGGTGATCATACCGCTCATCGCTTTGCCGCTGCTACCGGAAGGCATTCGCATCCGGGTCAGCCAGTTCCTCGTCGGTGTCAACGTGGAGACGATCATAACGGCTGGCATCTTGATCTTGCTGGTCGTAGACCTGGCTCTGATCGGCGCGGCTATGGCGCGTTTCCGCCGGGCCCGGCTGATCCTCGACTAAATATCCTGTCAAAATTTACCCAAACACCTGTGGCTTTCTACCGCAGGTGTTTTTTATTTAATGATGGAGTCGCTCCTCCAGACCCATCAAATTACCTCCTCCAGCCCCATTACAAACCTGACCTCTAGCGCTATCCTTTAAGCGTGAATTCAAAGACACGGTTGCATGACCGAACTGCATCCAACAAGCCATGTCATTCTATTCAAGGAGAAGCGCAAATGAATGAAGAAATCATTTTGGAAATCAAGGGCTTGAAAAAATACTTCGGGCCGGTACATGCCATTGAAGCGGTTGATTTATACGTGCCGCGCAGCCAAGTATACGGCTTCCTGGGACCCAACGGCGCGGGAAAAACGACCACCATCGGAATCATCCTGGGCCTCACCCACCCGACTGCCGGCAGCGTCCACCTGTTCGGGCAAAATGTCTCTCCCCACAACAACCAGGCGCTCAGGAGAGTGGGCGCATTGGTCGGCGCCCCATCCCTGGTTCCCTATCTCTCAGCACGCAAGAATCTTGAATTGGTCGCCCGTTTTAGCCCGAAATTGCCTAAAAACAGGATTGAGAGCATCTTGGAGCGAGTCGGCCTATTGGAAGCCGCTAACCGGGCGGCGGGGCGCTTCTCATCGGGTATGAAACAACGCCTGGGATTGGCAATGGCGCTGCTGCACGATCCGGAACTGCTGGTCCTGGACGAACCAACCAACGGGATGGACCCCGCCGGCATGCGAGAAATGCGTGTGCTGCTGAGAGAACTGGCCTCCAGCGGCGTGACCATTTTTCTGAGCAGCCATCTGTTGCACGAAATCGAACAAGTATGCGATCAGGTCGCCGTCCTCGATAAGGGACGCATCGTCGCCCAGGGGAAGGTGGATAATCTGTTGGGAAAGCGCTCCCGGGTTAAAGTGCGGGTCGACTCCCCAGCCGAGGCCGCCAGCCTGTTGGAAAGGTTGCCTGGTGCTGAGGACATCCAACCCAACGGCGTCTACGTCAGCGTTGGAAATGTGAGCAGCAAACAGGTGGTGGTTCACCTGGTCGCCGGCGGTGTGATACCCAGCGAGGTCGCCGTCGTGAAGGATAGTCTCGAAAGTATGTTCCTGGAACTCACCCAGGAAGTGTTATGAAGCTTTGTTCGAATTTAAATCAGCTATCAGGTTTCGCACGGAGATATAACCATGTTTAGACAGTGTTTAGCCAATGAAAATACAAAAAATCTGCACCGCTCGATGTTGTGGATCGAGTTAGGCATTCTGGTAGTGGTGCTCTCCCTGATTCAAGGCCTGCTGTACGCCACCCTGAACTTGAATTTGGGACAGCAAACCGTCCCGACCCAAGAACGCACCCAGATGATGCAAACGATCACCTGGCCCGGGTCCCTGGTAACTGCACTCGAGTTGGTTGCAGGCAGCGCCTTGGGTGGAATGCTGTTGGTTGTCTTGGTAGCCGCGGTTACAGCCCAGGAATACAACTGGCGGACATTCCACTTGTGGCTCAGCCACGGCGTCCCGCGTTCAAAACTTTTGCTGGCTAAGTTTGCTGCGCTACTACTGCCGGCGTTTTTGATCGTAACCACCGGAGTGGTGAGCGCGGCCGGGGTCACAGCCCTGATCACTCTCCAGCAGTCCGGTTCGCTGCCGCTGGGAACCATCCATTACGGCCAACTACTCTTGAGCCTGGTGCGCACGACCTATAGCCTGTCTCCATACGCTGCGCTGGCCTTTTTGCTAGCTGTGGCCACCCGCTCCACAGTCGTTTCTGTCGCTGGCGGCCTGGCCTACCCGCTGGTCGCGGAAGGATTGTTGATCCAGTTGCTGGATATGGCCGGAGGAAATTTTAGCCGCCTGGCCTACTACCTGCCCGCCAGCCTGGCCGGCAACCTGACCAGCCTGAACCAATTCCTCATCAAGGGTACGGCCGCGCCCGCCCGGACAGCTTCCGCCAGCCTGGCGCCACTTCCAGCAGCAGCCGGTATCGCCTTGTGGACGGTGTTGTTGGTTGGACTGTCAATCTGGCTCTTCCAGCGCCAGGATTTGGCCGATTGACTTACCTTTGACTCCCGGAACGACAATCGCTCCGGGAGCTTTACCTTGCAAATTAAGGAGAATTTGAGATGAAAATCCACGTAAAAACCACGAGTTTGTTGATTTTTTTGACCGTTCTGTTGAGCGCATGTGGCGGCGGTAGCCTGCATTTGGGAAAACTGAAAATCGGCGAGGTGCGCATCGGTATGTTCGAAACCCGCGGCCCAAACCACATGGCTTACAGCTACACCACCTTCTCAGGGCATGAAAGCGACCCGATAGAACTGGAATCCGGCCAGATCTTGACGGTCGATTACCAGGTTCAAATGACTAAAGGCAGCCTGACAATCGAGATTCAAAGCCCTCAAAATAAGGTGCTCTGGCAGAAGAATTTTGACAGCGACGCTTCTGATTCAATCAAGATCCAGGCGCAAGAATCCGGCCAGCACTTCATGATCATCTCGGCCGAAGCGGCCGGCGGCAGCGTCGATGTCTCCTGGCTCAGCGAATAATCCTTGCTGTATAATCAGGCCATGCCACGTTTCCGATCTCTGTTTCAGGGCCTTAGTTGGAAGCTTACCCTGAGCTATACGCTGGTCACCGTTGCAGCGCTGCTGGTTGTGGAAGTGCTTGGTCTGGGCGGTGTGCTCCTATTCGTTCTGAACTCCAACTTCATGCCGCGTCTGGCCTCCCAGGTACTGGTCGCCAGTACCGACCAGATCGCTCCTTTTCTGGATGAGTCGCCGCCCGACTTGAACGGGCTCAATAGTTGGTTGACTCAGGCGGCCACTAATGGTCTACAGGCGACCACAGAATCGGGCGGCAGCATGTCCTTCAGCACTGGCGCTTTGCCCGAGGAGAATGCGCTGTGGGCCGTGTTGGACACGCATCAGACTGTCTTAGCGCTCACTCCTGCAGATCAAAGCCAGGCCACCGGTCGGCCTTTCAACTACGCTGCACAATCTGAACTGGAAGCGTTGGTTTCCGCGGCCCTGTCAGGTGAAATGAAGCCCGAGCAAGCGTACCTGGTCGATGCCGACCGTCAGCTATTGATTGCGGCGCCGATCCAAACCAACCAGGGGGAGGTTCTGGGTGTGCTGGTCTTTAAAGGTGTCGTGTTACCGCTCGAACAGCCGCTGCCGGAGTTGCTGACACTTTTCGGGGGCAGCCTGGTCATCTTCACCCTGGCAGCCGGCGCAGTGGGGACTGTATTTGGATTCTTCACCGCCCGGACACTCTCGCGGCGGCTGCGCACCGTCTCAGAGGCAGCCGACTCGTGGAGCCGGGGGGATTTCTCCGTCTTCATTCAAGATCGTTCAAAAGACGAGTTAGGACAACTGTCCAACCGGCTCAACCTGATGGCCGAACAGCTACAAAACTTGCTTCAAGCGCGCCTGGAATTGGCTTCCTTGGAGGAACGCAACCGCCTGGCGCGTGATCTGCATGACAGTGTCAAGCAGCAGGTTTTCGCTACTGCCATGCAGGTGGGCGCAGCGCGAGCGTTGATGGTGCGCAACCCCCAAGCTGCAGCGGAGCATCTCAATCAAGCCGAAAGCCTGGCACGCCAGGCGCAATCCGAACTTAATAGCTTAATCCGTGAACTGCGACCGGTGAATATGCAGGGACAGGGGCTGGTACCCGCCGTGCAGGATTATGTGCACAATTGGTCGCACCAAACCGGCATCGCGGCGGAAATACGCGTAGAAGGCGAACGTCCTCTACCGCTCAACACCGAACTGGCACTTTTTCGCATTTTGCAGGAAGCGCTGGCGAACGTCAGCAAACACAGTCAGGCCACTCAGGTTGACATCCACCTGCTCTGGCAGCAGAGTGATTTCACACTTACCATCCTCGACAATGGCCGCGGTTTTGAACCTCTAGCTGCGGCAGAAAAAGGTTTTGGCCTGAACAGCATGCGTGAACGCGCCCAAAGTTTGGGCGGAAGCCTGAAGGTCGACAGCGCTCCCGGGGAGGGGACACGTCTAATCATCCAACTGAACCTGCCTGCGCAGGTCGATTCACCCAAAGCCGAACATCCAGAAAACCTGAGAGAATAAAGACATGACATGGATTCGCTCCGCGCTTGAACAGGTCCAAGAGAACCGGCTGGCCTTTATCCTTTTAAACCTGGCGTATTATGGAATAGTACTGGTGGGCATGGGCCTGTCGGCCGTGAACCCCCAGATCCAGCAAACGCTGATGGAATCGGTAGGGCAAGCCTTAACGGAAGGACCGCTGTCCGCGGTTGCAGGCGCCTACACGGGAGGCCAGGTCATCTCCGCTATTTTGCTAACCTTCTTGATCAATCTCATCCTGGGTAGTTTCATTTACATCACCCTGCCTTCTTTGTTCATCCCCTTTAGTGGAATTCTGCTAGGCTTCGTGCGGGCAATCCTTTGGGGCCTGCTGTTTGCACCCATCACGCCGGAACTGGCAATGACCATGATCCCCCATTCAATCACGCTGATCCTGGAAGGCCAAGGATATGTCTTGGCTATGTTGGCTGCCTATGTCCACGGCCGGGCTTTCGTATGGCCTGAAAGCGTAGACGCCGAAAACCGCCTGGAAGGCTATCTTAGCGGGTTGGTGCGAGCAGGTTGGGTATATGCCCTGGTGACCCTTACGCTGTTGGTCTCCGCCATTTACGAAGCACTGGAGGTCATCTACCTGGTCCCAGCCCTACTTAATCTCTAAAAGTCCCTATGAACGATAAAGTAACAATCCTATTGGTCGACGATCACCGCATGGTCCGGCAGGGAGTGCGTGCCTTCCTGGAAACCCAACCGGATCTAACGGTAATCGGCGAGGCTGATTCTGGCCAGCAAGCGGTCGAGTTCGCCCGCCAGCACATACCGGATGTGGTGCTGATGGACCTGGTCATGCCCGGCGGCATGGATGGCGTTGAAGCCACCCGGCAGGTCAAGAACCACAGCCCACGCACCCAGATCGTAGTCTTGACCTCTTATCATGAGGACGAACACATTTTCCCAGCCATCCGCGCCGGTGCTTTATCTTACGTGCTGAAAGACATCGGCCCGGAAGAATTGGGCGATGTCGTCCGCAAAGCTGCCCAAGGGGAAGCGGTGCTGCACCCACGCGTCGCCGCCCGCGTCATTCAAGAGGTTCAAGGCACCCGGGACAGCGCTCCCAATGCCTTCAGCGAGCTCAGCGATCGGGAATTGGAGGTGCTGCACCTGGTTGCCGATGGCCTCACCAATGCAGAGATAGCTGACCGGCTGGTCTTGAGTGAAAAAACCGTCAAAGGACACGTCAGCAATATCCTGGGGAAACTGCATCTCAACGACCGTACGCAGGCTGCGGTTTATGCCTGGCGGGAAGGCATTAAGCGGCGTGATTCCTGAACCTCAGAAATCTCAAGAACGGCTGCTGTGCCGGTGATATAATCTAAAGCGCTCGTATAGGCTGCAAAATCAGCCGGCAGGGCTCGAACCACCGGCATACACCAACCACCTCTCAACCACCAACCCGCTCATTGATCCTGACTGGCCAATTTTTCCACACCGTTATCGATATTTATTCAAGCCGAGGATCACACTTCTTCGATGATACAGCCTCCAGGCGGGTGCGGCACTTATCGAATGGTTTTCCATAAGCAGCAAATCAATAACTTACTGATCAGGGATCTATTAGGTTATTTAACAGATTTTAGTGATTTTGCCAAAGTGAAAAGTAGCAGTGGAGGAAACAGATGAAAGAGGAGTTCGATTTTGGTGGCGAGATCGTGTGGGAACCCAGCCAAGATTACATCGAAAACGCACGTCTGACGGAATTCATGCGCCGGCACGATATCGTAAACTTCGATCACTTGATGCAGCGCTCAACCTCAGAGATTGCCTGGTTCACGAGCGCGGTGCTGGACTTCCTGGACATCCAATTTTATCGCCCCTACAGCCAGGTGGTTGATCTTTCCCGAGGCATTGCCTGGCCCAAGTGGTGCCTGGATGGACAGATGAACATCGTACACAACTGCCTGGATAAGTATATGGGCACACCCACGGAGAACCAACCGGCGTTGATCTGGGAAGGGGAGCAAGGCGACACGCGCACTCTTTCCTACGCTGAGCTTTACCAGCAGGTGAACCAGACCGCCAACGGGCTGCGCCAGCTTGGTTTGGGAAAAGGTGACGCCATCGGTATTTATATGCCCATGACCCCCGAAATTGTGGTCGCCTTGCTGGCGATCGCTAAGATCGGGGGGATTATTTTGCCGCTCTTCTCCGGCTATGGCGTCGAAGCGGTGGTCACCCGCCTGGCGGACGCCGACGCCAAAGCACTGTTCACCGCCGACGGTTTCTTCCGGCGCGGCAGGCCAGTCGTTATGAAAACCACAGCCGATCAGGCAGCTTCACGTGTGCCTACACTAAAGCATATTATTGTTAGCAACCGGGCAGACCTGGACGTCCCCATGGTTCCGGAAAGAGATATTCGGTGGCTGGATTTGATAACCGGTCAGCCTGCACTGGCTGAAACTGAAAAAACCAGTGCCGAAGACATTTTAATGGTGATCTACACCTCCGGGACGACCGGACGACCGAAAGGCGCCGTGCACACCCACTGCGGCTTTCCGGTCAAGGCCGCCCAGGATATGGCCTTTGGCATGGACCTGCACCCTGGGCAGCGTATTTATTGGATGACCGACATGGGCTGGATGATGGGCCCCTGGCTGGTGTTCGGCGCACTGCTGCTGGGAAGCACTTTCCTGATCTATGACGGCGCGCCAGATTATCCCGGGCCGGATCGCTTGTGGGAAATCGTCGAACGTCACAAAGTCACTTTTCTGGGCGTTTCGCCGACCTTAATCCGGGCGCTGATCCGCTATGGGGAAGAACCTTTCCGATCTCACGATCTTTCCTCTCTGCGCTTCTTTGGGTCCACAGGCGAACCATGGAACCCGGACCCGTGGATGTGGCTATTCGAAAAGGTGGGGCGAGGGAAACGGCCGATCATCAATTACTCGGGTGGAACGGAAATCTCGGGCGGTATTGTCAGCGGCAACCCCATCCTGCCGCTCAAGCCGTGTGCCTTTTCGGCCGCCTGCCCCGGCATCGATGCGGATGTCTTCGATGAGGACGGACTTCCGGTGCGGGACCAAGTGGGCGAGCTGGTGATCAAGACCCCCTGGATCGGTATGACGCGCGGCTTCTGGAAAGACCCGCAGCGTTATGAAGACACCTACTGGTCGCGCTGGCCTGGCGTTTGGTTGCACGGCGACTTTGCTGCTATCGACTCGGATGGCTTATGGTACATCCTGGGACGCTCCGACGACACCATCAAAATTGCCGGGAAGCGCCTGGGACCTGCCGAGATCGAATCGATCCTGGTTGGTCATCCGGAAGTGGTCGAAGCGGCAGCCATCGGTGTCCCGGATGAGATCAAAGGCAGCCAGGTGGTTGTCTTTTGCGTTTTGGAAGAAGGCTGTGTATCCTGCGAGGAGCTGCGCCAGGAATTGAACCAGATGGTGGTGCTGGCCTTAGGAAAACCTCTGGCGCCCCGGGAGATCCGTTTCGTCAGCGACCTGCCCAAGACACGCAACGCCAAGGTCATGCGCCGCATGATCCGGGCTGCTTATCTGGGCATGGATCCCGGCGACACCTCCTCCCTGGTCAACCCGGAAGCCGTGGCAGAGATTCGCGAGTCAAAATGACCGTCCAAGGTATTAAGGCTGGCGTTACTACCCTATAGCGCACAGCCGGAAAAGCGGTGAAGGCAGGTTCAATACACAACATGCAAAATTGGAAGACTTTATCACGCCAAGTCATCTTCGACCTTGGGCCATACCTCAAAGTAGAAAGCCGCCAGGTCCTGCTTCCTGAAGGAAGGGTAATCGATGACTGGGCCTGGCTGGAAACGCCGGATTACGCCATCGTCCTGGCTGTGCGCAAAGATGGGCGTTTTCTGTGTTTTCGCCAGACCAAGTACGCCGTTGAAGGCCTTACGTTGGCGCCGGTTGGCGGTTACCTGGAGCCCGGCGAACAGCCGCTGGAAGCCGCCCGGCGCGAGCTTTTGGAGGAGACCGGATACGCTGCCGGTCAATGGGTGCCATTAGGCAGTTACGCCGTCGACGGCAATCATGGCAACGGCAGGGCGCATTTATTCCTTGCGCTGGATGCCCGCCAGGAAAGCGAGCCGCACGCCGATGATCTTGAAGAGCAGCAGCTGCGCTTCCTCACCCGCCGGGAATTACGCATCGCGCTGGATGCCGGGCAGTTCAAAGTGCTCGCCTGGACCACCGCGGTCGCTCTGTCGCTTTTATATTTTTCGCAAGCTGCTGGCGAAACTTGAGCAGCCAACACAAAGGTAGGCTATGAATAAAGTAAATCTAGACCAAAAATTCAACCTGTTCCAGGAGCACTGGCGGCCGAAAATCGTCGGAGACCTGAACGACTCTTACGTCAAATTAGCCAAGCTCAAAGGGGAGTTCATCTGGCACCATCACGAAGGCGAGGATGAGTTGTTCCTGGTGGTTAAGGGCCAATTGAACATCAAACTTCGCGATGGAGACATCACGCTCGACGAAGGAGAATTCGTCATTATTCCAAAAGGCGTCGAGCACATGCCCGTGGCGCATAAAGAAGTCCAGGTTCTTTTGATCGAACCCAAGACTACCCTGAACACCGGCAACGTTGAGAATGAGCGGACCACCACTGACGAGTGGATTTAATCGCTGGCACTGCAATCAAGGAGATAATGCATGAACTTCGATCTGAACGATGAACAACGCATGTGGCGCGATGCCGTGCACGATTTTGTCGCCCGGGAAGTCAAACCCAAAGCCCAGGAGGTGGATGAAGAAGCGCGTTTCAATTGGGAAGCCGTCCGGAAAATGGGGCCCTTGGGCTTGTTGGGGCTGAATGTCCCCGAAGAGTACGGCGGCGCCGGGGTGGATGCCATCAGCGCAGCCATCGCCATCGAAGAATTGGGCTGGGGCTGCGGCAGCACCGCCCTGGCTATCGCCGCCCACAACGGTCTGGGCACGGCTCCGGTGGCTTTGTTTGGTTCCGAGGAAATCAAACGGCGTTTTCTGCCTCCCGCCGCCTCTGGGGAGGGGAAGTTGGCCGCCCTGGCGCTGACCGAACCCGGCGCCGGTTCGGATCTCAAAGGCGGCGTAAGCGTGCGCGCCCACAGGCAGGGAGATGATTGGCTGATCAATGGCTCTAAAATGTGGTGCACCAACGCAAGCATCGCCGACTTCATTGTTACCCTGGTGCGCACAGACCCCGGCGGCGGTTCCCACTCCCTGAGTTTGATCTTAGTCCCTACCGGCAGCGATGGATTGCACATCGCACCTGCCGAGAAAAAGATGGGCCTGAAGGGCTCCCCCACACACGCGGTAACCTACGACGAGGTGCGTGTGCCCGCCGGCTACCTGCTCGGTGAAGAAGGCCAGGGCTTAATGCAAACCTTGCAGGTCCTTGACGGGGGCCGGGTCGGCATTGGCGCTCTGGCAGTCGGGCTGGCGCAGGCGGCTTTCGAGGAAGCCGTAGCCTACGCACAAGAACGCGAGACTTTTGGCAAACCTATCGCCGGCTACCAGGCTATCCAATGGATGCTGGCTGATGCCGCTACCGAAATCCAGACCGCCCGCCTGATGGTTTACTATGCCGCCTGGCTGAAAAGCCTATCCCGTCCTTATAATAAAGAAGCCGCCATGGCCAAGTTGTTCGCCACCGAGATGGCTGAACGTGTTTGCCGCAATGCCATCCAGGTGCACGGCGGCTACGGCTACAGCCGGGAGTTCCCGGTGGAACGCATTTACCGGGACGCGCGCTTGATGACCATTGGCGAAGGCACCAGCGAGATCCAAAGATTGGTTATCGCCCGCCATGTTTTGCACGGAAATTGAGACTCTATTCGATCGAGGGAATATCAGTAATTCAGCTTTGAAAATTGATCATGTTTGAACCGGTGCCTGAACTTTCTCACGACCTGGATTGGATGCTGCAAAGCGGCCAAGTTAGCAATCCGGAGTTATTGGATAGATTGTTCCAAGAATACCTGGCTAACGTCCAAATCCTAGCCAACGCAATGCTGGGCGAGCGCCAGCTCGCCCGGCGCGCCATCGTTGAAATCTTCAGCAGCGCGCTTTTGAACGTCCATTACTACCGCAGCGAAATGGGTTACAACCTATGGTTTTATGACGCGCTGGTGGCGGGCATATTGCAGCTTCAAAAGACGCGCCGGCGGGCCTCACAACGGGGTTCCCATGATCTCGAATTCCTGCCGGATGATGCGCAAGAGGCTGCCATTTGGCAAGCGACCGACGCACTCATGCCGGGGGTGCGCCAGGCTTTCCTGTTACGCACCACGCAAGGATTGACCATCGCTGAAATCGCCTACCTCTTGGGAGTTACAGAGCAGCGGGTGGAGGCGCGCCTTGAAAAAGCTCGCCAGCGGTATTTAGAAGAACTACAGGACATCGCTCCGGTTTCGCAATCCTGGTCCCAAGAACAATTAGAGCAACGGATCGGCCAAGCCTTGAAAGATCGCTGGCAGGAAGCCTTGGACGAAGAGCAGTTAGAAAGAGTCTCCACACAAATCTTGGAAAGTGTGGAGCGAAAAAGCGCCCGCGGATTGCGTTTTAACACCATTAAAGAATTGGTCTTCACCGGCGTTGCCGCGCTGGTGGTCGTGGTCCTGATCTGGACCGCCAGCCGGTTGATTCCTGAACCCGAACCGGAACCCAACCATATCGCGGCCGTGGCTCGCACCCGCACACCTCGACCCAGCTCAACCCGTTCGCCTACCCGCACACCCGGGTCAACCCCCACTCCAACCCGGGCGTTATACAGCCCGCCTTTCCCGCAAGACGTTTTTTATTACGTCAAACCTGCTGACACGCTGGAATGGATCGCCTTCCAGTTGGACGCCAGTGTACAAGAACTGCTCCGTTTGAACAGGATTTCTACGGAAGAGAAATTGCGCCTGCAGGTTGGACAAGCCTTGCTCATTCCTGGGAAACTCACCCCTGGCCCTCGCCAGGCGACTCCCGTACCGACTTTACCCGCCCTCGAGCCGCTGGACCCCTCTGCCTCGCCGGAAGAGATTCTAGACCAGTCCCATCGCTGGATGGAACCAGAATATTCACTTTGGGTGGATGCCGCCATCCGAATTAATGGACCACAGGGATACAACGGTCCGCCGCAAGAATATCGTCTGCAAGTGTGGGCCGCCAGCGAGCGAACCTTATTCCTGGGCGGTCATCTAGATCACACTCCTAGCGAGGTCTTGATTTACTTGCCAGATATCTACGCCCTAGCACGACCTGCTGCAGGTCAGCTCTGGTTCCAGGACTTTTTGGCTCTAAGTGAGACAGAAGATATCAACGTTCGAATATTCAATTTGATGAATTATCTGGGGGAATTGCTTGTGGGTTTGACTTACAACGATGAGCAGTACACGATTGAGGTACTCGGCCAGAAAGAAATCAGAGGTCGAGAAGCGCTCATCCTTTCCGAGACTGACCTGGTCAGACAATGGGTCACCAAAACCTGGATCGACGTACAAACCCACCTGCCACTGAAACAAGCGCGCTATTACGCCGCCTCGCCTCAAGTGTCGGATATAGAAATCCAATATTTAGGCTTTGAGTTAGCTGTCGACTTTCCCCTGGAGCTGGCGGACCCCTGGCTGCCGTGGCGCGGTGGCTATGCTCAGGACGCCAGGGGTCGACCGCAACCGGTCGCCGCCCAGGAAAACCCCTTCACAGAACCGGCACTGGAATTTCTGCCCACCCAGACGCCTCCCCCCAACTTCGATCCCAGCGACAAACCCCTGCTGTTCCAATACCGCCAGGCGCCTTCGATTTTCGACGAGGACTACGGGCAGGAAGGGCTCGAAGCGGAGCTCTTCGCAGATAATTATTACCTGGGTTCAATCCCCCTCGGGGATCCATTTACCGTAGTTTGCGATCGTTCCGCCGATGGGAAGACGCTGGCTTATTTCAACTCGTATAAATTTATGGATGAGGTGGTTAAATTCCCCTTACATTGGTTCAGTCTGGAGGACCTTCAGGATTTTCAACTCCACACGGTTAAAGAAGCCGCCAGCGCCAGTCCGGTGACGTTGGCCTTCAGCCCTCAAGGTCAAGAGCTGGCAGCCATTGTCGAGCAAGGTCGACGCTCGCAGGTCTTATTGATCGATGTCCTTACCGGGGAAAGCCGCCAAATCTTTCAGACGGACCTGGCTACATCCCTCTTGTGGAGCCCAGACGGAAAAAAACTGGCTTTAATTAAACTTAGGCGAACCTCTGAACCAGACCAGCAACTGGTGGTCCTGGAAACTCCTTCTGGAGAAGTGCTGTATGAAGGCGACCTGCAATCAGTGGGCCGTTCCATCCAGCTTCCGGAGGACCTTTCGGAGGATTGGATTACCGAGCAGAGCCTGCAGGACGCCTGGCAGCAGAAAAGTCTGTCTGATTGCATCTTGCCGGCAACAGCCGGCTCGCCCTAGAGATTTTCGATCAGGGTTCGGCCGCAGCAGCCACATTCTGATCTAAAAGCTGCCACTCGGAGGGCGGCCAGTAGACCACCTCCGCCTTTCCAATCACGTTTTCTAGCGGCACCATTCCCCAGCTATGTGAATCCGATGAGTTGTTGCGGTTGTCGCCCAGAACAAATAAGGCGTCGGGCGGTACCGTCCAACTGTTTTCGTAATTAGGCGACGCTTTGATGTAAGGCTCCCGGATTTGGGCGTCATTCACGTACACTCTCCCACCGGACACCTTAATGGTTTCCCCCGGCAGACCGATGACGCGCTTGATATAAGGCTCCCGGTTCGGATCGGGCGGGAAGTGGAAGATGACCACGTCGCCCCGGTTAGGAGTCCCCAATTTATAGGCCAGCTTATTGACAATGACGAAGTCGCCTTCGTAAAGCGTGGGCTGCATGCTGACCGACTCAACCCGTATACGCGCGGAAACGGCGTTGATGGCCAGAAAAAGCGCCAGCGCAAGAAAGACGGTCTCCAATAGATCAAGAAAGAAACGGCGTAAACCACCCCCGCCCCCTTCTGGAGCATAAGGGTCCGGGTCAGGTTGTATTTGTGTGTGAAAATGTTCCATATAGATCCTCGTCCAACCGATAAAAATCAGTCCCCATTATACCTGTCCCTGTGATTAAACTCATATCATTGCAGGTACAGATATACCGCGCACAGGTGCAGCGCACTTTGGAAGTGCAATGCACCACTGGCGCGTTATTGGTCCAACTTATGATGCCCGGCTTCCGCTTCAGGATTTTCCCCTAGCAAGGCAATCGCGTGCGGCAGCACCGGTATGACAACTTCCAAATTCTCGCGGGCGGCCTTAGGGCTGCCTGGCAGATTGATGATCAGGGTGCGTCCGCGCATTCCGGCCGTCGCCCGAGAAAGCATGGCGTGCGGCGTCACTTGCAGGCTGGCGGCGCGCATGGCCTCTGCCAGGCCTGGAGCGGCCCGGTCGATTACCGCCAAAGTCGCCTCTGGCGTAATATCGCGCGGGCTGAACCCGGTGCCTCCGGTAGTTAAAATAACATCCAGGCCTCCGGAATCAGCCCAAGTGGCCAGACGGTCCCGCAGGGTCATTAATTCATCCGGCAAGATGTCAGTTTGCACCACTTGCCAGCCATACTCGAGCACCATTTTCTCCAGCATGGGTCCGGAGGCGTCCGCCCGCTCCCCACGCGAGGAACGATCCGAAATTGTGAGAATGCCAATCCGTAAACTCATCCGATTTCCCAATCTTTGTAACCCGTCCTCGGCGGTATAGCCTTCTTTTGCGG
>Ga0207752_1000565_pt1 | contig 17426 bp, 11 predicted proteins | sample Pon2CUnioCityCA_6_FD_187272 | JGI IMG/M metagenome (GOLD analysis project Ga0207752, IMG submission 187272) | Marine sediment microbial community from Union City, CA, USA - Pond 2C Sediment 2 (SPAdes) | ecosystem: Environmental > Aquatic > Marine > Intertidal zone > Salt pond sediment ...
CGTACAGCCCGGCCTCCGCGCTCTCGTGCCCGGCCTCCGAGGGGTCGTCCGCGCCGGGGCCGCGCTCCAGCTGTCCCAGGGTCTGGCCGACCTCCTCCAGCAGCCCCCGATCGATCTCTTTCTCCTTGAAGATCCGGATCGACCGCCTCTCCTTACGGGTTCTTCAATCCGGTGGTGAGCTTGTTCCTCACCTCTCGCTTGACCCGCGCAGCCAGCCTATCCTCGTATTCCCTCAGGAACGCCCACACCGCGTCTCGATCGTGAACAACCAGCTGGCGCAGCGCCCACGACAGGGCCTTCACCACCATGTCGTCATGGTCGTCGACGAGAAGGCGGCAAACGGCGAGGGTCCGCACAACGTCCCCCGTACCGCCGTGGCTTCGCACGTTGAGCGCGACGGTGCTCACCAGTGCCGCCCGGCGCCACCAGCGATCCTCCGAATGCGCCCAGCGGTGAATAACCTCGTCGGACACTTGCCCGTGGAGCCATGCCGGGCCGGATAGCGTCCGCGCGAAGGAGTCGACCGCGTGCCAGCTGTCCATCCCCCGGCCGAATGCCTCGAGCTCCGCTTCCCCGAGGGATTGGAACGCCGCCTCGTGATCGCGCAACAACTCGTAGGCCACCCAGCGGTGGCCCTGGTTCTCCATCAGCTTCCTCGCCAGCTCGATTATGAACGCCGCGTCGGCCTCGCCGTACAGACGGGAGTATCTTCGGCGCACCTTCCGCACGTTCGGCGTGTTGCGCACCGCCAACGCCCGGATCTCCGCATCGATCCTCGACGCCACCTCCGCCGCGTCCATCTCGTCACCAGGCCGGTCCATGGGCTTCACCTCACACAAGTTTGCAGACCCTAAAGGTTTTGAGCGAGTACCAGCTAGACCAGGGCACCCCCGATATCCGAAGCGCCTTTCGTGACGGAGTAGTTGACTGAAACCTTTAGGGTCTCTGCCCCGGCCAATATCACGTCCACGGTGTCTGCGGCTTCGGCTGACGTTCCCCGTCGACGAAGAAGTCCTCGAGCCGCTCACTGTAAAACGCGACCAGATCCTTGATCTTGAAGAACTCCGGGTTCGGGAAGGGATACGTCCAGGCGATGTTTTCCACCACCTCGTCGCCAATGACCGCCGAGTAATGGGAGGCAGCGCCCTTATAGGGACAGTGCGTCACGTGATCGGTCGGCGCCAGCAAATCCATTCGCACGTCCGTCTTCCGCACGTAATACCGCACCGGCAGTCCCGTTTCGGAGAGGAGCACGGGGCACTGCGTCTCGGCGACGGTCTGGCCAGCGATGGCGACGCGGACGTGACGCGAGCTGTGGACCCCGTCGAGGCGAGTGTACGGATCGCGAGGGTGGACCCGCACCTCCTCTTCCTCCTCAAACCAGGCTCCCATCGCGCGCCACTCGAAGGCAATCGTCTCTGCCAGGCCCGGGGGCGCCTCGTCAGGCGAGTTCTCGAAGGCCCACGCCCCGTTCTCGGCGACCTCGCCGCCCGCCTCGACGTGCCAATAGGTGGCCTCACCCTTGCCCGCCGCGTGGGTGGTGTGCTCGCTCGGGGTCAGCAGCTCCGTGCGCACGTCCTCGCGTGGGAAGTAGTAGACCGGAGGGCGCCCCCGCATCAGCATCACGCGCCGGCTGTCGGCGACGATCTCGTTGCCCAGACTGACGCGGATCCACTTGGGCACGGGAACCCATTCGGGCTCCCGCGTCCCCGGATACCGCTGGAAGCGCTTGATTTCGGCTTCTGCTTGACTCATCGGCTAGTGCCCTTATCCTACCTCAACGTAGACCCGCAACAGATTCCCCCACTGTCGCAGGAACGCCCCCTCCCGCTGCCACGAGAGGCCGTGGTGCTCGATCCGATTCGGATTCTCCGGGCGCCTCACGGCCGGGTCCACGAACAGGAACCCGTGCCCAGTGATGTGGCCGAAGACGACCTTGGCGTGCGCCCAACCCTGGTATCGCCCATCCTCCCACAGGAACGGTTCCCCGATCATGACGATCGTCAGCTGGTCATCGAGGAGATTCTTCCGCAGCCGCTCCACCGTCCCGAAGGGGCGCCACCGGGCCCGGATGCCCCGTTTCCGCAGATAGTGCACGATCCCCCAGGGGAACGTGGCCCACTTCGGAATGCGGGACACCATCAGGTACGGGAATGCCCGCCACGCCAGGCCGAGGCGGTTCATCTCCTCGGCCACCGCCTCTCCCTCCAGCTCCTCCTCCCCCCACACGGCGTTCGCCGCGATAGCCAGGCTGGTGGGACCGCAGTCGTTCGTGTCTCCCTGATACTGATGGTACCGAAAGACCGGCTTTCGCAGCCGGAAAGGAACTCCGCTCAGATCCGGCGTGTCCGCCACGGCATCCTCCTGTACCGATTTCGCCGTTCCATCATCCGCGCCACCGTCCTGGCGATGAATGGCCTAATCCGTGTAGACAAAGGCCTGCTGGCGACCACAGCACTCGCACTTTCCTACCACCACACCCTCGTCGAAGAACCCCGGCAACCCCTCGCCTCCCTCGATGCGCTCGCATTCTCCGACCAGGAAACGAGAACTCCCGCAGCGACACGCCGGCTGCTCCTCCCTCGCCTGCTTCCGATGCGCCCCGGTGAAGGACAGGACGGAGAACTTGCGCCCGCACGTCCCGCAGCGCGCGGTGATCCGTCCCTTGAAGTCGGCCTTCCTGGAGCCGGTGTGGTGCTCGATCGTCAGCGCCAGCGGAACCACACCGCAGCTTGCGCACGCCACCGCGGTGAAGCGGTGGACGTCGTTGGGAAAGCGCTCCGCCGCGATGCACCGCTTCGCAAACGCCTCCAGGTCTGCCAGCGTTTCTCGACCTTCCATCAATCACCCTGGAGGGCCGGTAATCCCACTCCGCCTCAACCCCCGTCCTCCAACCGCACCGGCGCGTACTTCCCACCCCTGAGCACCGCGACCAGCTCGGCATCGGAACAGATCGGGACCGAGAACCGGGTCGCTGCGCTGCCCACCATATTCACGGCGTGCGCGTCGCTGCCGCCGATGCCCGGGACGCCCAGGCGACGGGCCAGGCGTCGAGCTGCGGCGTTGTCCTCAGCGCTCACGTTCCCGTTCAACGTCTCCACGCCATCCAGCTCCTTCAGCACCCCCACCTGGTCCCAGTCCGTCTCCAGGTCGAGCCCCCGCTCATGGAAACTGAGGGTGAGACTTGGACCGCCCCTGGTGTGGAAGGGGTGCGCCACAAAGACCAGCCCCCCAACCTCGTGGACGAACCAGCACAGGTCGTGGAGGGAGATCCCCTCCGGGATATCGCGGTAATACCCGAACACCAGCATATCCCCCCAGTCCGTGCGCGCCTCGACTGCGCGGAAGACGGGGAAGTCCCTCTCCCGGGCCAGAGCCTGCGTCACGTTGGCGCCCTCGACGGAGAAATGATCGGTGACGCAGACCGCGTCCAGCTTGCGACAGCGCGCCGCTTCGATCAGTCCCTCGGGCGACATGATGCTGCACCCCGAGGACACCGTGGTGTGCGTGTGGAGATCGATCAGCACCGGCCCCTGCTCTCTCCATCCGGGTCCCCCACCCTCCGGTCGCTTCCTGGTCCCAACCGGAACGCCCACTTCCAGTTCCGCACCGCCCTACCCCTAATCCTCCAAAAGCCGATTGACCTCGGCCCGTACCTCCTCCAGATCCTCCAGACCGAGGTAAATGATGGCGTACCGGATATAGGAAACGGGGTCCAGCGCCTTCAACTCCTGAATCACAACGTCCCCGATGGCCCGCGAGGGGATCTCGGTCCTCCCCATCTGGCGGATGTGACTCTCGACGCGATCCGCCACCCGCTCCAGGTCGCCGGCCGAGACCGGACGGCGGGCACAGGCGACGCGGAGGCCGGAGAGGACTTTGTCACGATCGAAAGCCTCTCGCCGTCCGTCGCGCTTCACGACCAGCGGCGCGGTCATGATGGCCCGCTCCATCGTCGAGAATCGCTTGTCGCACTCCTTACATTCTCGACGACGGCGGATGCTGTGCTCCTTCCGCGTGGTGTCGATCACCCGGGTCCGCTTACTGCCGCAGTAAGGACATCTCATAATGGCTCACTCCTCAACGGGCGCTGTTTTCTTCTGAGAACAGAAGATGAACGCACCAGCGGGACCGATGCGCTGATACTCCTGCCGTGAATTGCTTTAGACACAGAAAACCCACATATGGGGTTTTAAGAGGGGGTTACCCCTACATGTTGGGGATACTGGAACGCCATTATACCACAGCCGAAAAGGACGGACAAGCTCTCAGGGCGTCTGTTACCTTAAAATCTGAGAAGATCTGGGCGCTCGACCCAGACTCCTGGAGAGGGAAGAGCGAACCACCTGAGTGATGAATCCGTCCGGACGTTAGGCTCGCGGCCTCGGGGGGATCGCCAGACTGCGACAACGATCGACCTAAGTCCCGAGGCTCGTGGAACGCTGATCGCCCTTTCGATACAAAGGAACTGGCTTAAGACACGCACGTCGCCGCGAGCCCAGAGGCACGCCCGGTTAGCCGGTCTTCTCTTGGATCAGGGAGAAGACCTTCGGTTTGCCAAGCAAGGGATGCCGATAACTCGGGGAGCGGGTCATCAGGAGACAAGACCCTGCTGCCACGCGAGGCTCACCGCCTCGGTGCGGTTGGAAACCCCCAATTTGCTCAGGATACCCCGCACGTGGAACTTGACCGTGGCGACGCTGATGACCAGCCGTTCCGCAATTTCGGCGTTGGACAAGCCCTCGACCATCAAAGCCAGCACTTCTTGTTCGCGCTCCGTGAGGCCGTAGTCTCGATCTTGGGCTCGCCTTTGCGTGATTCGGATGAGCGCTTCCCTCGCCTCCGGGGCGAGCGTCGACCGTCCCGCGTAGGCCCGTCGAATTGCAGCGGCCAGTTCGTCGGCCGCGACGTTCTTCAGCAGGTAGCCAATAGCACCCGCCTGCAAGGCCCTCTCGACCAAATTCTCCTCGTGGAAGCTGGTCAGCGCGATCACCTCCGTATCAGGATTCGACTCGCGGATAGCTCGAGTGGCTTCAGCCCCATTTACGTCCGGCATAATCATGTCCATCAGGATCACGTCGGGGTCGGCGCGGGCGCAGAGCTCAATGGCCTCTTTCCCGGTCGCAGCCTCGCCCAACAACTCGAGGTCGTCAAACCCTCCCAGGAAGAATCTCAGCCCTCTGCGGAGCATAGCATGATCGTCGACGATGAGAACGCTGATTCGGTTAGAGACGTCCATTACCCTCTTCCTCCCTTTTTCCGGCACGTGTTCCAAGCAAGATCGGTTATGTGTCATGTCCCGCTCTGGTCCTTTCCCAGACGAGAACCACTCGTGTCCCTTGGTCGGGCTGGCTCTCAATGGTCAGCTCCGCGCCGATCGCCTCGGCACGCTCTCGCATGATATCCAGACCCAGGTGATCCCCTCGGATCCGCTCCAGATCGAACCCCCGACCATTGTCGCTCACACGCAGCGTGAGCCGACCCTGCCAATCACCCGTCTCTTCACGAGGCACAGGAGGCAGAGCCTCTAGGCTGAGATCCAGCTCAGTAGCCTCAGCGTGTTTCACCACGTTGTGCAGCGCTTCTTGCGCCACCCGGTAGAAAGCGATGTGAACGTCCGGCGGGAGAGCTGGACTCGGGTTTATGTTCACCGTCTTGGATACTTGGGTTCGGCTGGTGGCCGCCTGGGTCAACTGGACCAACAAGTCGTGGAGGTTCGTCTCCACCAAAGCCTCGGGACGCAGCTCGAGTAACAGCGTACGCATCTCCGCCAGGGCACCTCCCGTCAGTTGACGCAATTCCTCAAGGCCGGTCATAGCTGTCTCGGGGTCGCGCTTCCACATTCGAGGCAGCACCTCAGCCACGAGGGTGGCCGAGAAGAGAGCCTGGGTCACCGAATCGTGTAGATCGCGAGCGAGCCGATCACGCTCTGCGCTGGTAGCGGCCTGCCGAACCTCCTCTCTCAGCCGCGTGTTCTCGATGGCGAGTGCGATCTTACTGCCAAACACAGTGGCCAGTCCGATGTCCTCATCGGAGAGCGAGCGTGGGTGCCGGTAGTAGAGCAACATCCCACCGCACGGCTCGCCCTGGACGATGATGGGCACGGCGAGTAGGGCCCGGAATCGATCTGCGTTGCGGACCTCCATAGACGGCAAACCGCCATCCGGCACAGTCACCGGCTGGCGTAGCGCCAATGCTCGCTTCAGCGCCCTCCGACTCGAGGGCGATTCCACCCCGGCGATAGAGCCAGCGAGTACACACTGAGCAGGCATGACAGATGACGGGTCACCCTCGCCATCCGGCGGGCAGACAGCAACAGCGTCGGCCTCCAGCAACTCGCTGGCATGCTCGGCAATCTGGCCCAGCACCTGATCGAGGGGCTGGTTGGAGTTGAGCGCAGCTACCACGTCTGCCAGTCCTTCAGCCACCTGGCGGCGCCTCTCCGCTTCCCGGCGCCGCTTCTGCTCCTCGCGCCGCGCTTCTTCGGCGGCCTCCTTGGCCGCGCGCAGGGTCTCCTCCGCCTCTCGTCGCTTGGTAACGTCGAGGCTGTACTCAATAACGCGCGTCAGATTGCCCTCGTCGTCGAAGACAGGATAGCCGCGCACCTCGACCGTCCTCCTATTCCCCTCGGCATCGCGGTGAACGTGCTCCACAGCTGCATGTTTCCCCGTCCTCTTGATTTCTTCCATAGGGCAGGAGGAGCCGGCCTCTGCACAAGGGCTACTCCGACCATGAAACAGGCTATAGCACGTAGCATGCTCTGGCAAGTCCCCTGGGTAAGCAGCCGTGTTCGCCATCTGGACCGTGTAGTCAGCGACGTCCACGACGTAGAACGGGTGAGCGAGGGATTCCACGACCGAGGTCAGGAACGCGTTCTGCTGCCGGATCTGATCCTCCGCGCTCTTCCGTTCGGTGATGTCCTGAACGACCCCCAGCATACGCAGCGCCTGCCCATGATCGTCCCGGATGACGTCTCCACTCTCGGCCACCCAACGGACGGTCCCATCCGGCCACATGATGCGGTGCTCGATAGCGTAATCCGCCCCCCTTTCCACGCACGCGTTGACCGATTCCATCACGTACTGACGGTCCTCCGGATGGACGCGCCCAAGAAAGGCGTCGTAGGTCCCTTCAAATACCTCAGCGGGGAGGCCGAACATCGACTCTATCTGAGTGGTCCAGTAGAGATCACCGGTTCGAATATCCCAGTCCCAGCTGCCGATGTTCGCCGCCCTCTCGGCCAGTTCATACCGCTCCCGGCTCCGCTTCAACGCCTCCTCCGCCCGCTTCCGCTCGGTGATATCGAGCCCGTATACGTTGACGTAGCCTGCGTCGGTTACCGGTGCGAAGGTCAAGGACAGAATCCGGTCGCCAACCTCGGCTTCAGCCTCTTTGGCTCGTCGGGAACCGAGCACTTCCAGGTTGAGTTCGCGCCACTCGTCAGGCAGGGGTTCGCCCACCTGGCAGCTCCACATATCCAGCAGCGCTGAGCTCGCCAGATTGGCATAAAGGACGACGCCCTCCGCTGCGACGCGCAGAACGGGGTTGGGGTTCTCACTGGGGAACCTCGCCAACCTTCCTATCTCCTCCTCCGCCCGCTTCCGCTCGGTGATGTCCGCCAGCACCCCCTGAACGCCGGTCGTGAGGTCTCCCTCGTACACCGGCTGACTGGAAGTGCGCATCCAACGCACCTCATCCGAGTGAGTCACAATCCGGTATTCGCTCACTGCCGGGCGGCCGGCGAGGACACGCTGGAACGTCTCCCTCAACTGGGGCAGGTCTTCCTCGTAGATGAACCTATCGATGTGACACCCGACGATCTCCGACGGGCCGTAACCGAGGACCGATTCGACAGCGGGGCTAACGTAGGTCAGAACGCCGTCGCCGTCTACCTCGTAGAGGATCTCGCTCAGGTTCTTCAGGAGACCTTCACGCGGCAGCTCCGCCGCTGGACGCTCCCGCTGACCATCCTGGTCCACCCACTCCTCTTGAGCTGCCTTCAGAGTCAAGTGAGTTCGTACGCGGGCCAGCACCTCGTCCTCATCCAGAGGCCTCATCACGTAGTCCGCACCGGCGGTGAAGACCTGAGACCTGAGATTCGCTTCGCCCGGGGAAATGATGGCGATGACGGGGACGTCCCGAGTCTTCTCCTCAGCCTTCAAGCGCCCGCACAGCCTGAAGGGGTCCGCGTCATGCAAGGGACCGCCCAACAGAATCAGATTCGGAAGGGAGTGGCGAGCTGCGTCGAGGACCGCCTCCCCACCCTCCGTCGCCTCCACCTCATACCCGTTATCAGTCAGCACGGACGCGAGGAGCGCCGCCTCCTCCGGTTCACTGTCAGCAACGAGGATGCTGACTCCGCCTGGTCTGGACCTGCTCATTGCTTCGTCCCTCACTGCTCGATCGCCTCCTGCGAACTTCTGAGTTCATTGGGCAAGGAATCCGTCAACATCTGCGTCCCTCGGACGTGGCCAGACCCGCTGTCCACATCGGCGTCGTTCCATCTCTTGCCTCGAACCGATTGTCTTGTCGGACGCAGATGTGCGCCAATCGAGGTGCCGTATGGCTGAAGTATACCACAGAGTATAGAGTCTCTAGCGACGGGACTGGTTGGAGAGATAGTTGGTCTCGGTTGGATAGGGTTGGAATTTGGTTGGGAAAATTAGCGTCCTGCTGGGTGCCCATCCTTTCGACTAGGTTCAGAGCTATCCTGTCGAGCAGGGAAAGACTAGCCCTCGGATCTATGCTTAATGCCGTTGTGATTGGCAGCCCGGGCCCTTATCATAGCAGACGTAGGGAAGATGTTCCGAGGATGCCGGGCACTATACGAGCTTTGGGACCCGAATCTGTATGGAAGGCCACACGAGCAATCGTGCCAGATGAAACTGCAGTGCACGCCCGGGCTGTCTGGTCTTCGAAGCTCCGACTTCCCGATGAGGAGGCAAGGTGGAATGCGTGTACTGTTGGCCGATGGTCATGCCAGAGTACGACGGGCTCTGCGGATGTTCATTGCAGAGGTGCCGGAATTGAGAATCGTCGGAGAGGCTTGGGACGCTGATGCTCTGTTGCGTGAGGCTTTGACGCTCCAGCCGGACTTGATCCTACTCGATTGGGAGTTGCGCGGCATGCCTGCGGGCAAGCCGATCGCGGCACTGCGCGGCCTCAATCTCTCGGCTCGGGTGATTGTCCTCAGCTGGCGACCCGATTCAGAGCGAGGCGCTCTGGCCGCCGGCGCCGACGGCTTTGTCAGCAAGGCCAGCGGGCCAGAGCGGTTGCTGACCGTCATGCGCCGACTGATGAGAGGCGAGATAGAGCATGAGACACTTGGTGGTTCAAGCGCAGACAGGGATCTTTCCAGGAGGTGAAGATAGCACGACATGGGCTCACAGCCAACCCGTCCAAAGTACGGACTCAGTGGCTCCAAAATCGTTCAGGGGATTGCCAGCCCTTGCTCGCGGCCTGGATCTGGTGATCGGGGCAATGCGCCCTGGGACGACGAAACCCGGGCCTGCTGAGACTCGGATTCTATGCAGGAGGTCAATATGACGCGTAAGAGATCGGTTCTATCCCTTATCCTTCAAGTAGCGCTGGTCCTGGCTGCCGCGCTTCCGGCTGTGGGGTCGGATGTGCCCCGCGTCCAGGCCCAGACTAACACTCTGACTCTGAGCGTGGTCAGCGCGCGCACGGAAGCAGACCATCCCGGCGGGCCGGTGCTCAAGGGCGATCCGGTAGCCGAGTATAAATATCTGATCAACGTCGACAACACCGGCGACCCCACTCAGCCTCAGGAGCCCGATTGCTCCCCATACCTGTATGACCCCAACGGCGACATTAGCGGTTCCAATACAGCGTATCCAGAGAGCTGCGACTGGCCCTCCGTCCGAGAGGTGCCCGGCTCGGCGCCCATCTTCACTCAGGGCGACCAGACGGACTTCGCCGGCGGGGGCATCGACCTGCCGGACGGCAAGTACCTGATTTCGGTGCTGGCCGACGGCTATAAGATGGGGGGCGCCCACTTCACGGTCCCCTTGACTGACACCGCACCCGTGACGGTGGCGCTGCAGCCGCACCCGCTGCCCGGCGCCACCATGCGTATCCGGGTCTTCGAGGACATCTCCCCGGTCAACGGGCAGTTCGACGCCCCAGCCGAGGGCGGCCTGGAAGGCTTCATGGCCATCATCAAGGATCCGGCGGGCGACATCACCACCGACGTGTTTGGTGAGCCGTTGTGCACCGAGTACGATGCAAACGGGGATCCTATCCCCGGCACGGGGACCACCGACTGTCTCTTCAGCGACGCCAACGGCGACATCGTCATCCCCAACCTGGGGCCCAACCGCTTCGACGTCGAGGTGGCCCCGCCGGCCGGCGAGGGCTGGCTCCACACCACCACGCTGGAGGGCTCCTGGAGCTTCGACACCTGGCTCGCAGAGGGCGGTACCGGCCTCGACAATGAGTTCGTCGTCGCCGCCGAGCCCTTCCCCTGGACGTGGTTCGGCTTCACCAGAGCGATGAACAGCCTGGCAGGAGGGTCCGGTGGCGTCTCTGGCACCATCGCGGCCGCATCAGTGTACCTGCCGCAGCAGAACGGCCTCCCTTACCAGGGCGGCATCTGGGGCGGCCTCAACGGCACGAAGGTCACCGGGCCGATCGAGAACGCCTGGGTGGCCCTTTCGGACCTGCAGGCCGGCGACACCGCCGTCTACGTAGGACAGGCCAACGCCGATGGCAGCTTCGAGATAAACGGCGTACCCGACGGCAACTACCTGTTCACCTGGTGGGACGAGAAGCTCCACTACATCCTCGACTGGACCCAGATCACCGTCTCCGACAGCGAGATCTACGACATAGGCACCCAGATGCTCACCGGGTGGTTCACCAAGGTCGAGGGATACGTCTTTGAGGACCAGAACAAGAACGGAAAGAAAGACCCCGGCGAGCCGGGCCTGGCCAATTACCTGGTGGTGCTGCGGGATCGGGACAACAGTGAGATCGACCGTATGACCGTCGCCGCCACCACCGATCCGACCGGCTACTACGTCTTCGAGAGGGCCTATCCGATGAGCTCGTGGATGGTCCTGGAGGCGTACAACGACCGCTACTACACCACCGGTATCACGTACCAGGTGGAGAATCAGCCCGAGCCCACGACGGTCCTGGGCGACGGCGTCGACGTCGGCTTCCTGCCCATCCTGGGTCAGGCGGGCCGTCTCGATTGGGGCGTCCATCCGTATGAACCCGGCACCAACGGCGGCATCGTCGGCTCGGTCTTCTACGAGGTCACGCGCAACGAGTTCGACCCGCGGTACGAGGCGGTGGAACCGTGGTCTCCCGGCATTCCCGGCTTGATCATGAACCTCTACGCCACCGTGCCCTGCGGGACGAACCCGGGCGCGCCGTGCGATCCGACCGGCGATTTCGAAATCGCAGACGACGGCTCCCTCAAGAAGGGGCCACTGCTCAACCAGACCGTAACCGAGACCTGGGAGCAGCCGGCGGACTGCATCGCCCGCGACGCCAACGGCAACCCGCTCCCCTCCCCGGAGGTGCAGGAGGTGTTGCCTCCCTACGAGGGCGGCTACCGCTGCCTGGAGGGCCCGCTGATGGGCACCCAGTTCCAGACGGGCTTCGCCACGCTGGATGGTAACTGGGGCTTCACCGAGGTCCTGACGGATCCAATCACCAGCGAGCCCCTTGCGGAACCAATGGAGATTCCAGCCGGCGACTACCTGGTCGAGGTGGAGATCCCCACCGATGAATTCGGACGACCCATCTATCAGGTCACGCGGGAGGAGACGGTCAACGTCTTCGGCGGCGACCAGTACGCTCCCGCCGTGCCACCGTCGGCCTGCGCCGGCGCGCTCCACACCGTCGACGTGGCAGGTGTGGACGCGGATGGCCCTGACACGTTCGATAACCCCAGCTTCGCCGCGGAGGGCGGCAGCCCCTATGAGGGGATGGAACGACCGCTCTGCGACACCAAGCTGGTGACGCTCAACAACGGGAAGTCGATCGCCCCGGCCTTCACCCTCTTCACCGAGGTGCCCATCCCGGGCAAGTGGAAGGGCTACATCATCGACGACCTGTCGCTGTCTACGGACAAGCGCAGTTTGACCTTCGGAGAGAAGGCGGGGCTACCCGACGCACCCATCGGCGTCTACGACTGGAACAATCAGCTCATCACGACGCTGACCTCCGATTACAACGGAACCTACGAGGTGCTCTTGCCCTCGACCCATTCGGTGAACTGCCCCTCGCCCTCGGGCGTCTGTGCCAGTATGTATTACATCCTCGGCAACGACCCCGGGCAGCCAGGGCAGCTCAACCCCAACTACAACCCGCAGTACCGCACCATCGGGGCGACCTTCGAGATCTGGCCCGGCCAGATGATGCCCTCCGACCTGGCGCCGACGCAGATGGTGCCGGGCGTGCTGAACCCGGGATCCGGCTTCGCCGCCCCACCCAACTGCGACCTGGACGCCGCGACGCCCCAGCTCTTCGCCGTCTCGCAGCCCTACGTGGACGTGACGGGCAATATGGGTGGCTCCTTCACCATTCAGGGCCAGGGCTTCGGCGGAACGCAAGGCGCAGGACTGGTGACGCTCGGCGGTATGCCGCTCCCGGTCAACAGTTGGAGCGATACCCAGATCAGCGTGGCCGTCCCGGCCGATACGCCGGCCGGACCGCACCAGCTGACCGTCACGGCGGCAAACGGCCGCACTACGGTCAACGCCCTCACCTTCCACGTCCTCGGAGCGGGCTACAGGCCTGACGTCTACGAGGTCGGTCCGGGCAGGGCCTACGATCCAACCCAGGGCGACACCATCCAGGACGCCATCGACGCCGCTGCCCAGAAACAGAACCGTGACTCGCTGGTCGTGGTCTACCCGAACACGCCGGTCCAGTGGAACCCCGATGGGGCTTACTTCGAGAACCTGATCATGTACGCACCGGTCAAGCTGCAGGGCGTCGGCCCGGGCGGCCTAGGGCCGGATGGCCCCGTCCTCGGCTCGATCATCGACGGCCGCGGCGTGGCCGGTGACACCGTCTACGCCGACGAGTGGCGTGTCTTCCTCCAGACCATCGAATGGGACGGCAACCAGGCCGTCTTCGAGGGCCCGGTGGTCTACATCCTGGCGGAGGATCGGGAGTTCGACGCGGACTTCAAGGCGGCCGTGGACGGCTTCACCATTCAGGGCGGCGACCAGCAGGGCTTCCCCAACAACCTGACCGTCGACCCCGCCCTCAAAGAGGCACAGGCCGTACAGGGCGGCGGCATCTTCGCCAACGGCTACGCCCGTCATCTGCAGATCACCAACAACGTGATGCGATCGAACGGCGGCGCATACGCTGGCGCCGTGCGGCTGGGGACGCCGCACCTCCCCGGCGCGCTCAACGACAACGAGAACGACTTCGTACGCATCGCCCACAACCGCATCCTGGCGAACGGCGGGACGAACCTTGCCGGCGCCATTGGACTGTTCTCCGGCTCCGAGGGGTACGAGGTCGCCTACAACGACATCTGCGGCAACTTCTCGGCCGAGTACGGCGGCGGCATCAGCCACTATGGATTAAGCCCGGATGGTTCGATCCATCACAACCGGGTCTACTTCAACCGCGCCTACGACGAGGGCGGCGGGATCATGATCGCCGGTGAGCTGCCGGCCGATCCGACCGTCCTGTCACTGGGAGCGGGCCCCGTGAGCATCTACGCCAACCTGATCCAGGGCAACCTGGGGAACGACGACGGCGGCGGGCTCCGTTTCCTGATGTCCGGGGACTTCCCCTACGAAGTATACAACAACGTCATTGCGAACAACGTCTCCACCCACGAGGGTGGCGGCGTCTCGCTCAACGACGCCCCAGACGTCCGCTTCTACAACAACACCGTGATGAACAACCTCACCACGGCGACGGCGGTGACCAGCAACGGGCAGCCAGCCCCCGCGGGTCTCTCCAGCTCGCGCAACAGCGCGCTGCTGCAGGCCACCCTGCCGGGCAACGCAGCGATCTTCAGCGATCCACTGCTCTTCAACAACGTCTTCTGGGACAACCGGGCCGGTTCTTGGACCGGCGGCGGCATCGCCGGCATCGGCCAGGAGGGCGACGCGACGCCGATTTACCACTGGGACCTGGGCGTCGCCGACGGCACGGGTCTGTTAGACGCGACCGACTCGTTCCTCCAGGTGGACACCGGCACGACAGGAGATACCTCCAACACCATCGGGGTAGATCCCATGGTCACGGAGATGTACAGTCTGACCATCCAGGCGCTCCCCTGGCGTGGCAACCCGAACTTCGTCGATCCCCTCATCGTGGCACTGGACCAGCCGGTGGAGCTGATGGGCGACTATCACCTCCAGAGCGGCTCACCGGCCATCGACGCGGGGACCAGCGTCGGCGCTCCATCGGTCGACTTCGACGACGACGGTCGACCGCTGGGCGGCGGCGTGGACGCGGGCGCCGATGAATGGCTCGCACTGCAGGGCGCCTTCCCAACGACGGTCATCCTCGACGACTTCAATCGGGCCGACGGCCCGCTGGGTGGCGATTGGGCGGGTGACGTAGATAGCTTCACCATTCTGAACCAGGCCGTCCAGGTGCTGTTGGACGGCTCGGTCTACTGGGATGTCGATACGTTTGGCGACGACCAGGCGGCCTTCCTCACCCTGAGCGACATGGAGTCAACGGCCACCGAACAGGGCCTGATCCTCAAGTTCACCGGGGCCAATAGCCCCAACAGTAACCGGGCCCAGATGATCAAGGTGGTCTACGAGGAAGCCAGCGGCAGCGTGCAGATCTGGACGAAGGAGGACCGGGAGGACTGGATCCTCCAGGGGGCCTTCGGGGCCAGCTTCTCGAACGGTGACGTCCTCGCGGCACGCGCACAGGACGACGGCACGGTCAGCGTCTTCCACAACGGCGCCTTGATCGGCAGCCTGAACTTGAAGGCCGGGACCGCGCCGTGGAGCGACGCACTCATCGCGGGCGGCGGCCAGCTCGGCGTCTGGTACAGCGGGGTCGACTTCACCGCGACGGGGATCGACGCTGGCTTCGACGATTTCGGAGGTGGAGACTACGTGGATATCATCACAGCGGAGGGCGCAATGCCCATCCAGCTCTTCCTGCCGATTGTGATCAACCGGTGAGGCAGCGGCCAAACTCCCTCGCCCCCCGAGCTGCGTCTCGGGGGCCGGGGAGGCCACGATCTCACTAGACTTGCTTACGTGATTTAGGGGAGGCATAAAATGACAAAATTACTATCGAGACGAAACTTCCTCAAGTTCGCCGGCGGGGGCCTGGTCGCCGCGGCGGGGGCCCGGCTGTTGCCGACGGATCTGAAGCGAAACCTGCTACGACCAATAGAGGTCGTACGAGCCCAGAACGGCGATCCCGACCTTTACCTGGCCGGCACCGACACGTGGATCTCGGTGCCGTCGTCGCCGGAGATACCAATCTTCCATCCCGACGACCTGGCGCCGGCACCCTTCACCACCTACATGTTCGGTTTCCGCAACGTCACCGGCATGAACAAGCCGCAGAAGGAGGGCCAGAAAGGGAAGGCCGAATATCCGTCGCCCCTCTTCTGGATCGATCAGTACGACGACACAGGAAATCCCAACGAGTTCCGGCTGACGATCACCAACCTGGGCCTGTCCATGCGGCCCGATCTGATCGACGAGCACACCGTCCACTTCCACGGGCTGCGCAACATCATCCCCTTCTACGACGGCGAGCCGAACACGTCCCTGGCAGTACCAGTCGCCGGTGAGTTCACCTACGCCTATCGGGTGCGGGAGCCCGGCACGTACATGTATCACTGCCACGTCGAGGACGTGGAGCACGTCCACCTGGGTATGACCGGCCTCGTCTTCGTACGGCCCATCCAGGATGGCCAGACGTATGAGTACCCAGTCGGAAGTGGCAAGACGTACAACAAGTTCGCCTACAACGACGGCGACGGCTCGACCGGCTACGACCGCGAGTTCGCTATGCTCCTGAGCGAGGTGTGGGCCGAGGCCCACTGGGCCTTCTCCCACGTCCAGCTGCCCGAGTGGAGCGAGTATCGCGCCGACTTCTACTTACTCAACGGTCGCACCTACCCCGACACCCTCGCCCCCAACGGCTACGGCGGCTCCACCGACTTCCGTAACCCGGTATACGATAACCAGGGGAACCTTACCCCTACGCCGGGCTACGAGCATCTGCAGTACCAGCCGCTCTCGTCGCTGGTGCAGGCCAACGAGGGGGAGCGGGTGCTACTCCGCTTCTCGAACCTGGGGTTCACCAAGCAGAATATGACCCTGAGCGGCATCAAGATGCGCGTCGTGGGCAAAGACGCCACCCTCCTCCGGGGGCGCGACGGCACGGACATCACCTATGAGACCAACAGTATCTTCATCGGCGTCGGCGAGAGCTACGATGCTATCTTCGAGGCACCACCGTACCAGGGCCCGGGCGAGTACGACACCTACCTGCTCTACAACCGCAACTATCGCCACCTCAACAACCTCGCCCCCTCCGGCCACGGCGGACCGATGACCGAGGTGCGGGTCTACCCATCCGGCACGCTGGGCCCGCAGACGCAGCCCAACACCTAGGCCAGCGACAGTGACGATAAGGAGTCAAGAAATGCGTACACAACTACTCAGTAAGATACGGTGGATTCTGGCACTGGTGTTGATCGCGCTGCTCGCAGCCGTCGTTCCGGCGAGCCAACGGCAGCTGGCGATCGCCCAGACGGGACCCGCCGAGGGCATTATCTGCACCACCAGCGCCGACGCCACCTTCAACCTGACCACCAGGACCGGCTATATCGGCACCCCGGACGACAACGTGGTCTACATGTGGGGCTACGCGGCGAGTGGCAGCCCCTTCCAGCACCCGAGCCCGGTGCTCTGTGTCAACCAGGGCGATACGGTGACCATCACGCTGCGCAACACCCTCCCCGAGGACGTCTCCATCATGTTCCCCGGGCAGGAGAGCGTGACGGCCGACGGCGCGCCGGCCCAGCCGCAGTTCGACGGCGTCACCGGCGAGCTGACCTCGCTGACCGACGTCGCCCCGGCCGACGGTGGCAGCGTGACTTACAGTTTCACGGCCAACCACCCCGGCACCTTCGTCTACCAGAGCGGCACCAACCCGGCCAAGCAGGTCCGCATGGGCCTCTTCGGGGTCCTCATCGTGCGGCCCAGCCTGGGCCCCGACTACGTCAACAACCGGACCGACAGCCAGTTCGATCTAGACACCGAGTTCCTGGTGCTGCTGTCGGAGATCGACCCCTACCTGAACCAGGCGGTCGAGCAGGAGGTCGAATACGGCCAGCCCTTCGACTACGACATGGCCGACTACCACCCGCGCTACTGGCTCATCAACGGCCGCGGCTTCCCGGACAGTTTCGCGCCCAACTTCGCCTCCTGGCTGCC
>Ga0207752_1000566_pt1 | contig 17373 bp, 16 predicted proteins | sample Pon2CUnioCityCA_6_FD_187272 | JGI IMG/M metagenome (GOLD analysis project Ga0207752, IMG submission 187272) | Marine sediment microbial community from Union City, CA, USA - Pond 2C Sediment 2 (SPAdes) | ecosystem: Environmental > Aquatic > Marine > Intertidal zone > Salt pond sediment ...
GGAACACAAAGAAGAGCTAGAGGCTGACATTCAGCGACGGGGGGAATATGTCGAGCAGTTGCGTGAGGAAAACGGTCCGTCGCAATTGGCTGCTCGGTTTCGGAGCCGAGGGTTGATCGAGTGACATTCGCGCTATAGATGGAGCTCTCGATTCTGTCGAGGGCTTTTTCTTTTTGGAACCCGCGATCTGCTTTGCACCCGGTGCGGGTTCCATCCTTGCCGCTCCCGCGCGCTACCCCACTACCTTACGGCAACCCCGCCTCGTCCATCTGGTTCAGCAGCCCCTTCCGCCGTGGATACCGGTTCCGAATCTCCTGTACCCGTGCTTCATAGATCGCTTCCGTCCCCTGGTGAATCGCCAGGTCGTGAAGTTGAACCAGCATTTCTACAACTTCGTCGTAGTGACCATACCCCTGTTCAAGGAGCTGCTCGGCAAAGGCCCAGGTCTGCTCTTCTTTTTCAGCCAGTGCTTCCAGTGCTTGGATCCGGCGCGCCTCCGCTTCAGCCGCTGCCTGGCGGCGGCGCTGGTCTTCCTCTGCTTCAGCCAGGGCCAGTAACTCGCCCACAATTCTGCGTTGCCGTGTATCTGGCGCACCTTCCCCCTCAGGCACAAGCAAGCGCTGGAAAGCTAACGATAGATGCGGCTCTTCGCCCTGGGCCAGGCGCAGCAGCCACGCCTCGCACGTCTCCTGGGGGAGCGCGGCGATGCGCTGGCGCAGATCTAGGGGAGGAGTCTGCACCCGGCCGGCGCTCGCTTCTGCAGCCACCTTCACCAGCGCCTCGTCCAGGTGAAACGCCTCCACAAAACGGCGCAGCGCCGGCGTCGGCGTTTGCAAGCCCGGCGGCACCGGGGGCTCAACCACGTCTTCCGTCATCTCCCAGGAATCTATGCCCGCCAGCCAGGCCAAATACAGAGTACGGTAATCACCCTGCAAAATATCCTCACGCAGGGCCAGCAGGCCGTCAAGCGTACCCTCCCCTTCAACCCACTCATAATACCCCTCTTCCTGCCACTGGTTCATATCCAGCACCACGTAATCACCGACGACCTCGCAGGAAATGTAATCGTTCAAACAGTAAGGAGCCATCTGCTCCACGTCAACCAGCTCTTTAGGGAAGCGGAGCATCAGGCGGGTCGTGCCCCAGTTGGCCACGTAATACATGGCGTCGTAGTAGTTGGCTACCAATTCCTCGGGCTCGCCACGAAAGTCCCCGTAATTGTATACAAACACGGCCCGTCGGGGATGGGGTGCAACCCGGCTGGACAAGCTGCTGACGGCCCGCTGTTCTTCGTCCGTTAGTGGCCGGTCCAGGGCCTGGAATTCATAATATTGGTACTCAGACATACACGTTCCCTCACAATTCTCGGCGGTATCGTTCGCACTTCTACGTTAGCGCCTTCCGCTAGAACCGGGCAAAATTCATGGCCATTATCTTCGGCTGCGCATGTTGCGCAGCATAGGGACCAGGAGCAAGGTCAACCATCGGTCTGGTCCTCGTCCTTTTGACTGAATCTTAACCGATTTTAGCAGAAGAGGACGCACCTTCTAAGGTTTCCCGGCGCAGGCGCTCAGCGGCATCTACCACGTCTGCCTGGCTAATACGCTCCTGTTCCAGCCGTTGGTTATGGGTAACCAGCCGGCGGTAGAGGGCGGCTTCCTGTTCGGCCAGGTTTGTTAAGGCTGCCTCTTCGACCGGGGTGCCGTCTACGACGAAGTCAGCGTATTTGTCCAAAATCGCCTCGTCCATGAGGAAAGAGTGGGTGTGAGGCCAATAGCTGCGAAATTGAGAGAGGATGGCAAACCCCTGCGCATCCAGGTCGCCCCAGTACCAGATGGCAGAATCTGCCAGCCACGGGATCGCACGCAGGAGGCTCACCTGGAACCCTTTGCCCCAGATGGCGACGGCGTCTGGAAGCGGGGGCAGCGTGAGAAAGGGCATTTTGTTTTCGACGATGAGTACGGCGCGACCGCTCAGACCCGGCAACCGGGCACAATCGGAGAGGGTGAGCGTAAGGTCTGCCGCCGGCCAGCCAAGGTGCCGTTGGAGAGCCGTGTCGAGCAACCGCAGGCGGATCTGGGGTTCATCATAGCGCAGGCCAAAGCGGCGCTCGAACTGGATTTCTTCCTGGTGGACCGCTTCCGGCGACAGTAGTTCGTCCAGCAACTGGCGCAAAATCGCCTGATTCTCTTCGACAAATTTCGTGTGGACAGCCAGGGGCAACTCACGCAGGTACAGGCCAGGCCGCGGATTGGCAACAAAATAGGCACAGACGGCGAGCAGGTCGTCCCAGATGGAAAGGTGAGGCAGCAGTTGATGAGGGGAATGGGCCAGCCACGCTTCCAGCCGGGGGAAGTGGGCGAGGGTGTTGGCGACAGCCGCTTGCCACGCTGTGAATTCCTGTTCTTTGCCGAGGAGGCGCAGGTAGTCGGCCTGGGTCTCGATGGCGATGCGGGCAGGGAGGGATTGGGGACCGTAGCGGCGCAAGTTTTTCTGCTCCAGGGTGACTTCGTAGCCGAAGCCGCGTTCCGCTTTGCTGCCGGCGAGGAGTTCGCCAACCCACTGGCGGAGGGCCAGGTAGTCATCGCCGGCTTTTGCTTTACGAAAGCGAATCTCCAGCGGGAAAAAGGCATCGCCGCGCACGCTGGCCCGGAGAAAGTCGCGGTATTTACGCTTGGCTTTTTGTTTGATGCCGGCAGGCGCAATCATGGGAAGTGGTTGCTGTTCGGGAGCACCCGAGCGGCGTTCCTACGATGGTTCCACAGACTCGAGCGCACAATGGCTTTGCACCTATCATAACACATGCAGACAGGCATTATTCCGAAGCGACCGGTTCGGCGTGCGCTTGCCGCTGCTTGCGGAATTGCCGGATGCTCATCGTGTGTACCTGAGAGTGGTTACCTTCGCCGTTGTTCCAGACAAAGTGGCAGGCGTTGATATACGGCTCGACGATGTGGATACCCGTCATCGGCGTGACCACCAGCAGTTGCAGATCCAGCTCCTTGAACAACTGCATGGCGTAACGGGAGTTGTTCTCGTCAGAACGGCTGAAAGCCTCATCCACCACCACGAACCGGAAGGATTGGGAACGCGCTGCGCCTTGCTCCAGGCCGAACTGGAAAGCGATAGCCGAGGCCAGGATAGTGTAGGCCAGTTTAGCCTTCTGCCCACCAGACTTACCTGAGGAATCAGAATAGTAATGCTTCTCGCTGTCGTCGGCGTGGTAGCGCTCGACGGCGGCAAAGTTGAGCCATTCGCGAACGTCCGTCACCCTGGTCGTCCAGCGCACGTCTTCTTTGAAGCGTGTGATCAGCTCGCGCACTTTGGCGAAACTGCTCTCGTAAGCCTCCTCCGTGCGTTGCCGGCCGACATCCACCAGGCAATCTTTAAGCATCTGGCGGAATTCGCGGATTTCTGGGTCGCGGCTGTTTTCTGTCTGGAGCTGGATGTAGGTATCGGGCGTGTAGTCGATGGTGCGCAGCGATCGGTTGAGGTCGGCAACATTCTCCTGAATTTCTTCAATATATTTGTGCAAATCTGCATGGAAGAGGGCAATCGCTTCGATCACCTTCTCATCCCGCATCCGGCGGAAACGCTCCGTATACCTGGGCAGGTCGTCGCGCTCAATCCGGGCCAGCTCCCGGTCATATTCGGCAATCGACTCCACGGCCGCATCGAAATCGGCGGTTTCGGGCGGGTAAGCATCTTTGTACTCCTGCATCAGCTTGAGCAGGCGGCCCATATACACGTTGGCGCTGCGCTGCTCGCTGTCGCTGGCCCGCTGGAAGTGGTTCATTACGTCACGCCAGAGGCGGTCTACGTTCTCGATTGTGATCGGTACCGTTACCTGGGCTTTGATACGCGGCGCATACTGGCCCATCGCCTCGTCGTCTGCTTCGCGGACATCTTCTTTCGCCCGCTCTATCTCCTTCAAATAGGCCTCAATCTGGTATTCCAACTGGCTGACTGTACGCGCCTGGGCACTGTGCTCCTGAGTGGCGAGCTCAAGGTCAGCTTGGATCTGGTCCAGTTCATTGCGCAACTGCCGGAGGCGGTCTGAACTTTGCTCCAGCCGCTCCTTTTGGGTCTGGAGCTGTTGCGCGTGGGTTGCCTCCTGGCGCCAGTCAAGCTGGGCGAAGTCGGCAAAGGCCAGCAGGTTTTGCAGCAGGGTTTGCCGTTCGCGAGCCTTCACCTGGGCAGCCTTGGCCTGGGCGACGCGGCTTTTCTCTTGCTGCCGCTTGCGCTCCACTCCGGCTAATGCTTCTTCCAACACGCGGATTTTATCACGGTTGTTCCAGCCGAGGATGTACGTGCTGCGGTCGTCAAGGCGGCGCCGGTCGTCTTTTTCGTAACGAGCATTGTCGCGCCCGCCGCTTTTGCTCAGGCCACTTCTGGTGATGGCCCGCCGGGCGCGTTCAAATTCTGCCATCGTATCGCAGCAGACGTAGTCGAAGCGCTCGACCAGCTCATTTTCCAGCCAATCGTAGTAAGGTGTGTCCGGCTTGATTTCCAACTTGTGGCGCAAAGCGTGGGACGTCTCCGGCCGGTGGGAGCGATAGTGGCCCTCCTCAGGCACGCGGTGAAAAATAAGGCGGCCGTTCAGGTGATTTTCGTTGACGTAGCGGGCGAAGCGATTGTAGTAGCGCTCCGGCACCAGCAGGCGCAACCCCAGACTGTGTAGCAGCCGCTCAATCGCCCCTTCCCACTCCCGCTCCGTCTCCTTGACTTTCAGCAGCTCGCCCACAAACGGCGCATCCGCCTCGGCAAGGGACAGGGCGTCCAGAATCCGGCTGCGCAGGCGAAGATTCCGAGCCGGGATCTGGCTGGTCCGGCCGCGCAATGATTCCAGCTCCTGGCTGAGGTCTGACGCTTCCTGAACCAGATTGTTTTCGGCAATCTGAGCCTGGCGTAGCTGTTCGGCAGCCGTTTCTAACTGCTGTTCCACCTGGCTTGCCAACCTGGCTGCTTGCTGCCGGTTGGCGACGAAGGCCGCCTCATTCTCATAGCCGGGGAGATTGAGCGCAGCCGCAATCTGCTCATACTGCCGAGCGTCCGCCTCTTTACGCTGCTGGCTCTGGCGCGTGTAACGAATTTCCTGTTCCAGTTCCCGCAGCCGGCGCCCGGTTTCATCGCTGCTAATCGCTATCTGGAGATCTGTTTCCTGTTTACGGAGGCGGTCGATACGTGCCGCCAGTTGTCCCAGTTGGGCCTGGGTGCTCTCGTGATCCCGGCGAGCAGCAGCTACGGCTGTTTGCAGGAGCTGCCACTTTTTGCCGGCAAAGTAGATGGGAATCGCCTCCTGACACCCCCGCAATATCGCGATTTCGGCCTGCGCTGCCTCAAACTTCCGCGCTTCTTCTGCCAGAGGGCGCAGCAGGGAGAGCTGGCGTTCTGCCTTTTGCATCGCCTGGTAAGCGAGCATCAGATTTTCGTAATGCTCCTGGAGCCGGTCGATCTTTGCCTGCACGTCCGTTTTCTCTAACATGTGCTGGCGCACAAAGTCATTTAGCTGGCCGATCTCCTTGATAGTCACCGTCTGGTTAAAAAGGTCAAGCGCTTTGTCAGAGCGGAGGGCGAACAGCTTGCGCAATTGCCGGCTATAGCGGTTGAATTGGTCTTCGACAGTAACGGCCTTCATCTGGCGCAGGCGCTTTTTGAGTTCCGCAATCGTCTCAAAACTGCTGAAGTGCTCTTGAATGTTTAGCGGGCGCGTGGCGACGACGTAAAATTTGCGCACACCGTCACGAAGCCAGAAAACCTGGGCCAGGGTAACGTCTTGCTCATACCCTTCATTGTGAAAATGGGCCAGTAGCACGGAGTAGCTCTCCTTATCGCGCAGATATTGCACGTACGCGCTGTACCCTTCTTCAGATTGGAGGCGACCATAGGCGCCGCGCACGTAGGTGTATTCGCTGCGCTCGCGCCGGCCGGTGCCGCCTGCCTGGTTGTAGTTCCGCTTCCGGTTGGGAACGAGCAGGGTGAGCAAGGCATCCACCAGGGTAGACTTACCGGAACCGTTTTCGCCGGTCAACAGCGCCGTATCACCGGCCGGTTCGAGGCACCATACCTGATCGTTAAATGTACCCCAGTTGTAGAGTTCCAGCGCGTGAAGCCGGAAACCGGTATGGGAATGGCCGCTGCCCGACACATCAAAGAGGGATTGTTGCATAGAGTTCACGTTTCCTGAGCATGTTGCTGGAGTTGCTCGCGGATCTCAACCAGCCGCTCAGCTGAAACCTTGGCCTTGATAATGCGGCGCACTTCGTAAAGTGCTTCTTCCTCGCTGTTTAGCTTTTTCAGAAAGCCAATTCTTTCCACCTGGCGAATGGCGCTATCCACCTGGCGCTCCAGCCGTGTCATATCGGCCTGTTCGGCAAAGAACAGTTGCATCATCTCGTGAAGTTGGGTCCGGCTGAGCACATGGCGGGATTCGTCGGGGGAGTGGGCATCAAACTGTTGTAAACTTTCCCGCAGCAACACGCACAGCAGAGTAGCATCGTAGGTCAGCGGAATGCGCCGCACCAGCCGCGGGAGGTCGGCGTCCGCTTCTTCGTCGTCCGGCTGGGTAAGGTAAGCATACCCCTCGGCTTCGTCCAGGTGCATTTCGAGCCCGATAGCGGCGAAGTGCTGTCGGAGCGGGGTTGCGTAGCTGAGCAAGACCTCCCAATGCCTGTCGTCATAGTAGACGACCCCTTGCAGGAGCTTAAGGACTAGCGGGGCGTAGGGCAGAGTCTCATTGGACATATGCCAATTCCGCTCTGCGGTACACAACCCGGGGCAGGCGCACGACCCGGCCGTTGTCCCCCAGGCTGATCTCCTCGATTCCCTCTTCGTCGATGTCGTGTGCTTCATGACGAGCCGCCAATGCGATGTAGGCAACCAGCTCCGCCAACCCTTTAGTGAGGGGGTAAGCAGCCGTTATCTCTCCTAACGTGGCCGCCGGCTGCCTCTCTAGCAAGGCAGCTATGTGGCGTCGCAGGCGGCTTTCATCCACGTAAAACTGGCTGAACAGTTCTGACAGGTTGGCCGAAGATAGATCGAGGATCGCTGCCTCAGGTTCGACGCCGGCATAGTTCGTGGTAACAGGGCGGGTCCATAGAGGCCGTTCCAGCGGCATGTCAAGCTCAGGGTCCACTTCCAGCAAGAAAAAATCACCCTTTTCTGGTGGCTCGGATGCCAGTTGCACAGCCATCTGTTTGATCTCCGTCGCCAGCTCCATCACCCGCCGGGCCTCGGCCAGATTTTGCTCGTCCAGCAGCTTGCGCAACTGCTCGCCCAGGCGCCGATTCGATTCGATAATCTTCGCCGCCGCGTCGATCAGGCTCCGCTTCAGGCGGCGCAGACGCACGCTCTGAGCAGCGTCCAGGTGCTGCAACTCCGGCAACCCGTAGACGGCCAGCAGCAACTCCTGTAACTCCTCCTGCCGCTGCGCCGAGATCAGAAACTCCCAGAACGCATAAAAGCTGCGACCCTGGTCCGATTCCTTTAGAGCGGCATCCGCCTCCAGCACGTGCTGTACGATCTGCCCCTTGCGCGCTCCCAGAGCCAGTTGCTGTTCCTGCACCTGGCGGGCGATAGCCCGGAAATTCTCTTCTACCTCCCGGAAATCGGCCAGCAGCCGCCGTGCCACGTCATTTGCCTCGAAAAAGCGCTCTTTGATTTGTGTTTGTGAATAATGCTCCATCTGGCCGGTGGCTTTGATCGCATCAATCTGAGCTTGAATCTGGGCTTTTTCCTTTTCCAACTGGGCCAGGCGCGCCTCTACATCTTCAGTGCCATAGGTCACAATCTCTTGCAACAGGTCAAAGATACGCAAGAAGCGGGACTCCGTTCCCACAAAGTCGCTTTTTTGCAACTCCTCTAGCCAGGCAATGGCGCGCTCCGTATCCGGCGTCAGCTCGTAAACCGGCTCATCATTGCCCGTTTCATAGTAGCGACGCAAAAAGCGGTGGTCGTCGTCACACCAGGTGCGCAAATAGGCAATGGCGTTGCTGCTATACTTATCCGGATGGCTTTCAGCCAGGGCCTCAAGGTAGGCCGTCAGGTTTTCACTCAACTGTGGGTGGGGGATGGTAAGTTGCTGCTTTTGCTTAAATTGATCGTACAAGAAGCTAAGGACCAGTGGCGCATTCTGCCCTTGCAGGAGCTTAACTGCAGCAGACTGGCGCAAAGTGAACAGCAATTCATCGTGGTGCATAGGCGAGGCCTTACAAGACGTTGAATCCTTGTTCTTCGAAATGTTGGTCGAAAGCAAAAGCGTGACTGATACCAGATTGACGCATCGCAGCGAAGCTCACGCAATCCACCAGGCTAAGCTGGCGGCGGTTGGCGGTAAGAACGGCCGCCATTCCTGCACCATGCAAAGTGCTGTCGACCCAAACAACACGTAAGAAAGGGAATACATTTTCATGAAAGGCTTGGAGCTGGGACACTCCCAGGCGATTTTGGACTAAGGCAACCGTTTCTACCAACACGTAAGTCGTACAGTAGAGATCGGCACCCTCGTTTGCAAGCTTTGCCCATACGCGCTGCGCCGCACCGTGGCGTTGTTCATCGGCATCGAGGAGGGCAAGAAAGGCAGAAGTGTCAACAAATACGTTCATTCACCAGCCTCAGCATAGACATCTGCGAGGTGCTTGTCGTGGTTTTCCGCAAGATCAGTTATTCCCGAATTGCCGATACCAATCACCGACAAAAGCCGTTGTCTCCTCTCTTCCTCGGTGATGACATGGCGTTTCTGAAGAAAACTATCTACGCTGCGACGGATCAGTTCGGCAACAGACACATTTTCCTGTTCTGCTAACTTTTTCAGGCTCGCGGATTGCTCTTCTGTTAATTGTATCTGTGTGCGTATCATTTGCACCTCCAGAAGCGATTACACATTTTCCATATGATAACACATTTGTCAAGAAGAGCATGATTGCCTCTATTCCTTCAGAAGCAGCTCCGACCTAACCACCTCGCTTGCCGGCTTATCTTCCACAGGAGGCATTCATGTAGCATAGAGAGCGGTGCCACCCTTACGGTCAGCAGGTGGTCGATTTGGATGGAGCGAGATCAAAAGGACGAGGCTGTTGCCGGCTTCCTCTTATTAACTGGGAGCGCGTCCTCTTTCCTGATGTTCCATGGCGTGCGCTCTTTCGCTTAGCAACTCTTCAGAGGGGCCAACGACAAACAGCGCGTGTGGAGAAAGCAGGATAATACGCGAGCACCCAGATAGGGTTCCACCCCCGTCGCTCCCGCGCACGGGGAATAGGGCGGCGTGCTCGGCGGGGGTGATGCCGGGGCCGTGGGTGTGGCAACGGGGCGCCGTCGTGGCGGCGGGCGGTGCAGCGGGAACGGCCGGTGGCGGAGGGGCGGTCAAGGAGAGGGCAATTGTATATAGAAATAGGCGATGCCGAGCAATGCGAGTATCCTTCGCGAAAGAGGATACAGCAGGGGCGACATTGCGCCTACTTGAGCTTCCGCCTCGAGTGGATATAATGAGCCTTGCGCGAAGGAGCGGGGAAAGATTGAGTCACTGCTCGCAATGCTAACTGAATTGAGCGGACAGAGGTCTGACTTCCGGAGGCACCGTGGACGTTTTCAACCTACGCCGGCAATTGATCGACGATTATCGAGCCTACAGCGACAGCTTCATCAAGGTGCGCGACCCAAAAATCAGGGCGCGGGTGGAGGAGGAGCTGAACAGCGGCGCGTTGTGGCCCGATCCGCTCATCCAACTGAACCCCAATTTTTCCTCAGGACAGAGCGTCCAGGCGCTGGTCGACGCGGGGTCCCTCCATCCCCTTTGCGCCGATATCTGGGTATTCAACCGCTCCTTTTTCACTACACGGCTGATTGGACAGAGATCTTTACAGATTACTCGTTTATCTTTGGCTCAGGAGAGTAGAGAAAGGGGTATTGGCTAAGCGGTGGAGTAGAGAGAGGGAGGTTTAGGTATGTACATTGAAGCCAATCACTGCCCTGTTTGTGCTGCACCGTGTCCTGACGGTGGCAGCCAATGTAATGTTTGCGGGTCTACCGTTGAGATATTCTTTGAGCACCCTCTCCCCACCAGAGATTCGATCGATGAGCCTAAGGTGCAGGAGGCGATCGATCACGCACGCGCGGACTTGATAGAACATGAGAACGACGGGGTTGCACACTACAAGCTGGCACTTGCATACCTCAATTTCGGCCTCATAGATGAAGGATCTGCGGAGCTGCAACGGTCGGTACAGCTTCTTCCAGAGAAAGCTCCGGTTGCATACGAAGCCGCCGTCATTTCCGTGAAGAGAAAAGATTATTCGGACGACGTGGTACGCCTGCTCGACAGAGCTATCGATAGACAGCCGAACTTCCAGGAAGCTATTTATCTCAAAGGATTTGTGCTGGAAAAACAAGGGGGCACCGAGCAGGCGGTCCGGCTTTGGCAGGAGGCCCATCAGCTTGACCCCGATTATCTGCCACCGGAGCTGTCACTGGAGAAATATATTCGTGCAACGCAACCGCTTCTTGAAAACCCACAGATTGTACATTCTCTTCGTTCGTCCTCGTTGACCAAGAAGGAGCGGAATTATCTTGATCTGATAAATTGGACCGGAGTAGAGAAGCCGCGAGAGCTTGGGGAGACAAGCATGTCCCTTCTCTCGTCTCTATCTCCTGCAAAAGCGCAGAAGATGCGGCGCATCCACGCAGCCCGCGTGAGCGCCTTCAAAGAAGCGCAAGCGCAGCATGAAAGATTGAGCAATGTAATGCATTCCGATCTTGTTTCACTCTCCAACCTCTGCCTACGTGCCGGACGAGCTCAGTCAAGTATCAGTGTGCCCAACCAGGCTGGATCTCGGCAGGCGATTGCCCGGCAGAATGATACCATGCGCCGGCTCAGCGTTAAAGAACGTACGGCGATTCTGGACCAGCAAATCCAGCAGTATCAGAAGCAAGGATACCGATTGGTGTCGCGGACGAGTACAACGGCACAGCTGGCGAAAGAGCACGAATTCAGCTGCTGTCTCGCGCTGATTCTTGTCCTTCTTGTTATCGGAATCATTCTGTACTTGCTCTACTATCTGACGGCAAAGAAGGAGCACTATGTATTCCTTGAAGTGGATGAGTATGGCAAGGTCCATACTTCTTATACTTAAAGGCGATTGAAGGCCCAGCGGAAAGAAGTGGACATTATGATGCATGTTGATCGTCTCTTGTACTGGTTCTTGACTAGAACACCGACTGAAAAACTGGTGGTGATAGCCCTCGCCTTGATTGCTATTGCATTCGTTGGGCTTGTAATTCTGTCAGTGCTAAGTATGGTGCTTAGTGCGCTAGCTGCTCTTGGTAGACCTGAGCAGATTATCCTTTCATTGCAGGTGGAGTTCCCACCGCTTCTGCTGGGAGGTAATCTGCTTTAAACTTCTAAATACACTTTGTCGTCAATTCGCGGCCGCGAATGGGTCGTCCAAGCGAATAGCGACGGCGGCTGGCTCATCCTCCACCCTCTGGGCGGCACCTAGGTGCAAACTTATTGTGTTCATATGCCGGAAATTGACCGGATCGAACTGACTGGCCCTTATTGGTGACCGCAGTAGCGACATGGGGTACAATTTGATGCTGTGTATGGTGTCGAATATATAGTTAAAAACAGGGATATAAATGACCACAAAAATTCTACCGATTACCGACCTCCGTCGCGATACGAGCCGGATTGTGCAAGGCGTGCGGGAAGAAGGGGATGTGGTTTACATTACCCAGCACGGCCGGGCAGCCGTGGTGATCGTCGACTACGAGCAATACCAGGCACTGCTGGCCCAACTGGAAGATTTATCGGACCTGGCGGCCATGGAGCAGGCGGCTGGCGAACCGACGCGCAGTTACGAAGCGTTTGCCGCCGAGATGGAGCTTGAGGAGGCAGCGGACGAGTAGCGCATGTACCGGATCGAGATCAGCCGGCCGGCGGAGCGAGATTTGCGGCGGCTGCCCCGGCCGCTGCTGGAACGCCTGCACGAGCGAATTGTTAGCCTGCGGACAGAGCCCCGTCCCCCAGGTGTGAAGAAGCTCACCGGTAGATTGGAAGGGTGGCGCGTGCGTGTCGGACAGTGTCGCGTGTAATACCAGATTGACGACGAGGCGCAGATCGTGACCATTTTACGCGTTCGGCATCGCCGCGATGTTTACCACTAGAGGATGATACCCAGTCGATGACCATCGCAGAGATCCACGGCAAGTCCCCGCTTACCACATCCGAGGACTTCCTGACAGCCGACGTTTTCACCGCCTTTCGCTATCTGCCGGCGGATAGCGGCATTGCCGGTTTCCTGCGCTCGATCGAGGGCGTGCCCAATATAATCCCTGCTGTGTCGGAACGAGCTTCCGCTGAGTTCTTTTTCTGGCCTTTGGGTTGCGTAGGGCAGCTGGAGCGCGCCCGGGAACCTGACGTGTTGGTCGAGCTGGATATTGACGGCACACTCTACCATATAGTCGTAGAAGCGAAATATCTGTCCGGCCCGAGCGATTACGAAACCGTGGAGATTGAGAGGGACGAGGAGATTGTCCAGTGGGGGAATCAGCTCGCCGACCAACTAAGGGAGTTGGGACGGGGAGAGTACACGGTCTATCAGCAAGGGACGAGAGACATGCCGAAAATGTTGACCAGCCGACGGGAGAACCGCTTGCTCCTTTACCTCACCGCCCACCCGCTGAAGCCGGTTGCCGAAATGGCGCGGGCCCGCGCTCTTGGGAGACCGCACTGGACAAGCTGGTACGACGTCTATGATTATCTTGCGGGGCAGCAAGAGCATTTGAATGCGTTTCCGTACAATCGGATTCTGGAGGATGTGCTCACCCTTCTAAGGCTTAAAGGGTTTTCGAGCTTTGAAGGGGTGGCATGGCCACCCCAACTCGAACTTGACGAAAATAGCGGTTCATTCTGGCTTGGACGGTCGAAGCCGCTGCCGCCCTTCTACGGCATCCGGCAGCCACCGGTTATTGCCCTGTCTGTTAAGAACGGCTCGTTTTGGAAAGAACAGGAGAATAGGATATGACAGAGAGCGATTATAAACAGGTAACAGGCTATATCGACCGGTTACATGCCGACATTGGCAAGCTGATTGTCTTGGTGGAGCGCCTGATGGAGGAAGAAGGGTTCGTGCCTTTTCCCTCGGGCACTCGTATTTCGTGGGACTTGAGCAATAGTTATCTTGACCCGGATCGGTGGCGCATCTCCTACATCGTCCGTTTCTTTGCCCCAGCAGGAGAAGAGGATTTCGCCACCTCCCTCATGTACTTTATTCTTCTAGAGACAAAGACCGTTTTCCCGTTTCCGGCCATGCTCTGCGCCCGCATCGACCATGCGCGCTTACCCGAGGTGGAGCTAAGTAAACATTTGTCGAACGTTGCCCCACTGGTGAGCCTGGCTCAGGAAAAACCGCACTGGGGTACCATACGACAGGAAGGAGGATGGAATATGGCGGAGCCGGCCGAGGAAACGCCTCTCCATCGCCTGCAGGGATATTTCCTTAACCTCTTTGACTTGGCTGATCGCCGGCAAGTCGTCGACAACGTAGTTATGCCCCTGACAACGGCTGGCGCGCACCTGGACGAACTGCTCACGGTTCCCAGCTATGGATTTGGAACGTATAAGGAAGAGATCGTATGACATACCAGGTAGGCTCCCTCGTCAGGGCGCGCGGCCGGGAGTGGGTCGTGCAGCCGCAGGTGCGACGACGATCCGGGGCCACTCCAACGGCGAGATTGAACTACCTTTGTCACATATGAGAGCTCCGTGGTGTTATGGAGATGAGGACGTATAATCAAAGAAAGAAATCGTCCTTATGATCTTAACTTCGGCTCACCCAGGCCAACGAGGCATGCTTTGGCCAGTCAAGGAGAAGAATATCCATGAAAAACAGGAAACGAGGCTTTATCGTCGTTCTGGTCACATTGCTGCTGCTGGCTACCGTGGGCCTGGCTGCGGCCACGATCATCCCCAGCGCCGACGACCTTTTGACCAGATCGCTGGAGACATTGGAGACAGTCGACGACGGGCACGCCATCGTGGAAGCCACGCTGGAAATGCCGGACAGACAGGTAAATGGCACCTTTGAGATGTGGGGCAGGCTGAACATGGGTCCCAATGGCGAACCGGCTTTCCGGGTGGAGGTCCTGGCCGCCAGCGAGGCAGGATTGGCCGGCACGACGGCGGTCAGCGATGGCAGCCAATTCTGGCTCTATGACCCTGACGAAAATCGTGTCGTCGTGGGCAACGCCGAGGAACTGGCTCCGCTGCTGGCAGAGAAGCTCGCCGAGCACGAGGGCCAGTGGGAACCCGGGGGCGAGTTCGATGCTGAACAGATGGACAAGCCGGAATCGCCGGCCGAAGCCGTGGCCACATTGTTAGCGTATTTCACTGCCGAACGAAACGGCCAGCAAGAGGTTGCCGGCGCCGATGCCTATCGCCTGCGCCTGGTGCCGATTCCGGAAAAGATGCCGGAGGAACTGCGCGTGGCCGGTGGTTTCCTGAACCTCTGGCTGCGGACCGGCGACCAGTTGCCGCTGGCTGCCGAATTCGCAGAGAGCGCCCTGGGTTATGCTAAATTTGAAGCCACTCTGGCCGAGATTAACACCGGGCCGGATAGCTCGCTTTTCACCTTCGCCATCCCCGAAGGAGCGGAGGTCATTCAGGCAGCCGACCGGTTGGCCGAAATGGACGCGTTCGAACAGCCGCTTGAAGCGCCCGCTTTTGACGTCCTGGAAGCCGGCGAGCTGCCGGAAGCGGCCGTTGCCGCCGAAAGGCAACAGATAGGGGGCGCGGTTGTCCAACGCTACGATTTGCCCGACGGTTCGTCTTTTGTGATCGCCCAGGGCCCGGCCATGCCGCTAGACCGGCCGGCAGAAGCGACCAGCTCCGAGACGGTGACCGTCCGAGGGGTCGAAGGCACCCTGTTCACCAATGACGAAGGCAGCCGTTCCCTTCTGGCCTGGAGCGAAGGGGAGCTCTTCTACCTCGTCAGCGGCGATCTGGCGCCTGATCAGGCGCTGGCGATTGCCGAGTCGCTGCAATAAGATTCAGGAATGGAGAAGGGGGAATCTGGCCGTTTGTATGCGGCTATTCTCTCACTTCTTCGCTCCTTCGCGCCACTTCTGAGATGATGAGCGAATCTATTCGACTATCCGCGCTTGATCGTCACTTCCAGCGCGGTGATACGGTCGTGAAAGCCCTGCGCGGCCTGGATCTGACCATCGAACAAGGCGAATTCATTGCCCTGGCCGGCCCATCCGGATCGGGAAAATCCACCCTGCTCAACCTGTTGGGCGGCCTGGACCGGCCGACAGCCGGTGAATTGTGGCTGGATGGGCTGCCCTTGCACGATGCGAATGCCGAGGAACGCACCCGGCATCGCAAAGAGCGGGTCGGGTTTGTCTTCCAGAGTTTCAACCTGCTACCCCGGTTGACGGCGCTGGAAAATGTGGCGGTGCCCTTAATGCTGGCCGGGGTGTCCAGGACCAGTCGCGAAGAGAAAGCCAGGGTTCTACTAGAGCGCATGGGGCTGGCCGACCGCCTGGACCATTTCCCGGCCGAGCTGTCGGGCGGCGAACAACAGCGGACGGCCATGGCCCGGGCCCTGATCCACCGGCCGGATCTAATCCTGGCCGACGAACCGACCGGCAACCTGGATTCGGTCACCGGCGAATCGATCATGAACCTGCTGCGCCAACTGAACCAGGAGCAGGGCATCACGCTGGTCGTCGTGACTCACGATCAAAATGTGGCCGAGTATGCGGACCGCATCGTGCGGCTTCGTGACGGGCAGATCGTGGCCGTCGAAGAACGGCAGCAAAAAAGCGTTAAACGGGAGCCGGGCGGGACGGATCGCGACGAGACCCGGCCCGGCAGCAGCGGCAGCCTGACCTTCCGCGATACCGTGGAGTCGGCCGTGCGTAATCTGGGCCGGCGGCCGGTGCGAAATGTCCTGACGGCCGGGGGCGTGCTCATCGGCATCATCACCCTGGTGGCCATGGTTTCCTTCGGCGTTGGGGTGCAGCGCGAGGTACAGCGCAATTTCGAAACGGTCGGCCTGGAGAACCTGTTCGTCCTGCCCCAATATGAAGAGACGGATGGTTTCGATCCCTTTGCCCAGCCAGAACCGAGAACACCGCTGACGCCAGACCTGGTCGCCCAAATCGCCGCCATAGGGGACGTCGCCAGCGTGACGCCGTCGCTTTCGCTGCCGCAGGGCATGGACATTGAGCTGGCGCTGGGCGACCGGTCGCTGCCGGTGCGGGTGGTCGACGGCGCTACCGGCCCCTTCCGTTTCGGCCCGCCCGGGCGATCGACGATATTGGCCGGTTCGGACATCGACGGCCAGGAATCGGGCACGCTGTTGGTTGCCGGGCTGGCAGACCAACTGCTGGCTGCCGGCCAGTCCTATGAAGATCTGATCGGCCGGCCGGTCATTTTTACACTGACGCTGCCGCGGGGTGAAGCGGCCGATTTTGAATCCGTGATCGCCGGCGTGCAGGATGGCTTTGCCACCCGTTCGCTCGACCTGGGGCTGGAAGAGCGTGTGGCCATGCGCGCCTGGTGGTTCGACGAACCCGATTTCTTGCAAACCGATGGATACGATCAATTGATCGTCCAGGCGACAGACCTGGCTGCCGTCCCGGCCGTGACCGCCGCCATCGAGGAACTGGAACTGAACGTGCAATCATTGGAGGCCATTCTCGACGTGGCCAACCAGGTATTGGCCCTGTTGCAGGCCTTACTCGGTTCGGTGGGTGCGCTGGCCCTCCTGGTCGCCGCCCTGGGCGTAGCCAACACCATGATGATGGCCATTTACGAACGCACGCGCGAGATTGGCGTACTCAAAGCGCTTGGCGGTTCGGCCGGCGAGATCAGACAACTCTTCACCATAGAGGCGGGCCTGATCGGCCTGATCGGCGGCATCTCGGGCCTGATTCTGGGGATACTATTAGGCCGGCTTGTCGATTGGATCGCGCATCGCTATCTGATCAGCGAGGGGGTCACCGGCGTTGGCGCGCTATCAATCGTTCCCTGGTGGTTGGCCATTGGCGCGCTTATCTTCGCCACGCTGATCGGCGTGATAGCCGGCCTGTATCCGGCTGCCCGGGCCGCACGCCTGGACCCGGTGACGGCGCTGCGCCACGAGTAACCGGAGAGATGGCGCACCGACCCTGCCTTACCATCCGGCCCTGATGCGCTGTCTCTACGCCGAAGATCTGGTCAACGTTCCAGTTCCTCGTTGCTGGTCTCCAGTTGCCAACCATTTTATCTTAAGAAGAGGCCTGCAGCGGCGATAGCAGTACGTTTATTACCGTCTACCTGTCATACGTAAATAGTTCGTTTCGCAAAGAAAGCACCTTAACAACCGCATAACC
>Ga0207752_1000567_pt1 | contig 17340 bp, 9 predicted proteins | sample Pon2CUnioCityCA_6_FD_187272 | JGI IMG/M metagenome (GOLD analysis project Ga0207752, IMG submission 187272) | Marine sediment microbial community from Union City, CA, USA - Pond 2C Sediment 2 (SPAdes) | ecosystem: Environmental > Aquatic > Marine > Intertidal zone > Salt pond sediment ...
GATCGTATCAGCTCGGCAGGACTGGACAGGAAGGCTCTATCGCCGCATGGATCTCGGCGATTCGAAACGAATTCGTGTGAAGTTGATCCCGTATTACGCTTGGGCCAATCGTGGGCAATCGCAGATGGCCGTTTGGCTACCCCTCGGGGGATAACACGTACGTGGATGACGTCAGTCGTCGGCGCCTGGAGACCCATCAACGTGAAGGCTTGGGCGCCACAGATGACTGTCGCCCCAGTCGTTGGGGTCGGCGCTCGCCGGGTCGCGCAGGGTAAGCGAGTATCCTTCGCCGTCGGTAGTGCGATACCAGCCATCGTCATAGCGGAAATCATGGATGATCTGACCGACGGCATCGACGAGCTGGATTCGCTCTCCCGAGTTGTCCAGACTGCCCACGTATCGCCCGGCCACGTTGAGACCGGCACCATACTTCGCCTCGAAGGCCGCAACGTCCTTCACGACCAGGACGGACTCGCCCGACGCCACCTCGCCGCCGGCGAAAGTGAACTCGATCCCTTTCGTGAACTTGACAAAGCTGAGGCTCAGGGTCTCGCTGCCGATGTTCCTGAGCTCGACATACTCCGTATTCGGGTCGTCGGGATGTCCCGTCTCACGCGGATGGTACATGATTTCCGTAATCCGAAGATTGTCGGCAACGGGCCCGACGGCAAAGACGGCTTCGTTCAAAGGACTCCAGGTCCCGCCGGCTAAAACGCGTGCCCTCAATAGCGTGCTCTCCGTGAGCGTGATTGGACCGGCGTATCGGATTGCCGTGGGAGAGAGAGGGGCGGCACCTCTCAGACGCTGCCCCGCCACCAGCTCGAGCGCGATCAGGAAATCGGAACTCGTATTCGACTCGTTGAGCCCGTGAACGGCAAGGAGATTCCTGCCCGGACGCAAAGCATCCAGGAAAGCGGATGCGTTGAAGGTTTCGAGAGAGCGGGCCTGCGCATCGGGATGGCTGTTGTCGGCTGAGGCGTTCCAGGCCGGTTGTCCGGAGATATTGGCTCGGCAGACTTCCACGCCGTTGAGCCAGGCGATGAACCCGTCGTCATAACGGACCCTAAGCGTCAGGAAGTCGAAGCCGCCGGGATCGCCCTCCACGGTGAAGGGGACACGGATGTAGCAGCTCGTGTTCCCGCCATACATCAGGGTCTCCAGATCGAGGTCGATGAGACTCTCGTAACCGGAATTTCGCTCGTAGCCAACGCCGCCGGCGGCAGACAACCAGCCGGAATCATCGAACGGCTCGCCGTCTCTCCAGGAATTGTCCACCGGAGCCATAGGCACCAGAACGCGTTTGGCGGCCGCGTCTGACACGAGAACCGCGTTGCTGTCGGGCCGGGAGACACTCACTGGTCTGGGATCGGAGCCGTCTGTCGTGTAGTAGATGTCACCAGTGGGGTTCGGGTTCGTAACCGTCAGATCGAACGCTGTCGGGACCGCGCCGCCATGCACTTGGAGAACGGGCGGATCAACATGGGGGTAATAGCCCTCCTCTCTCAGGGAGGCGATGAATCGCGCGGCGTTGCCGTCCATGAAACCCGGGCCCAACATCTCGTTCTCGGCAAATGCCCAGTCCATGTCGCGCGTTCGCGTGGGATGACCGATGCTCTCGCACGTATCGCCCCAGCGCGCCGATTCCGCAATGACGGCATCCCGGATGAAGTCGTTCAACACCAGGTAGCGGGCCTTGCAGCTCTCGTCGGCCAGCACGCCGTCATTGAAGACGTGCCGGTACGCACGGTCGGCAAAGAGCATCATAAAGTCGGGGTTTTTGCGAAGCGCGTGCCAGAGTGCGGCGATGGTGGCGCCGCCGCTCTTGTCGGCGTGGAAATCCGGGTGAACCCAGCCGTTGTTGTGGCCGCGGGTGGTCAGCCAGGACCACTCGGCGTCCCAGCCAAAGTAGAGAAACGGCCCAGGGACGTCATTGCGGTTGGCGCCCCACCAGTTGTTCTGGGGCCAATCAGTCATCCCGACGAACCAGGATAGCATCACGTAGTCGATGAACTTCTCGATATCAAGATACTGTTGCATCTCGGCGTAGTTGGCGGGATCGGCCATATCCTTGTTCTTGAGCGATCCATCGAGGTAATTCCATCGGGCCGGGTCACCGCCGTGGGAGCCGCCATGGCTGACGGAATACCAATCTTCCTCTTCACCGCCCAGGTACGCGGATGCGAATGCGCCGTCGGGCCGCTCCACCACGTTGTACAGGCCCCAGTACAGCCCGTTGATGTAGAGGTGGACGAACGTGCCGTGCGAGCCGACGCCGCACATGGCGATCTGCGTATCGCGGTACCACTGGTCCATCGTGTACGTCGTTCGCTCAGGATTCCACACCCGGGCCCACGATCGATTGTTGCCCCCGCGAAGGATGAGCTTGTCAAATGAATCCGCCGCCGACTCGCCGTTCAAGGGCGCGTCACGGAGCAGGGGTGATTTGAGCCGCGCGGCGCCGAACTTGGCGCGGAAGTTCAATCGCAGCGAGCGTTTCATGCGGTTGTGACTGTGAGGCTCGGCGCCGCAATCGGCCTGGACGCTCTTTCCCGGCACATGCGGATCGATCAACTCCATGGAAACAGGCCTCTCGCCGGAGCCCCAGTAGAAAGCGTCCAGGTCCGTCCGGTCCGCTGCCAGAGAAAGCGTCGGAATGGCTCTGAGGGCATCCAGAATGAGACCACTGTAGGCCGGATCATCCACCACCTCCGGGTCCATCTCATAGTCGTGAAACGCATAGCTGTTGCCGCCGAGCCAGGCCCAGGGCCTCGGGTAGCCCGGTATCTCGGCGGGCTGGCGGATCACGTCTTCCAAGAAGATATACGTGTGAGTGGATACGCGCGTCTCCAACCAGCCGGGTTTGAAGGCGGCGGCGCGCACGACCGTCGTGGTCGTGATGGGGATTGGGCCATTGTACATATGGCCGTGGTCTTCGGCCGGCCAACTGCCGTTAAGGGTGTAGACGATTGTGGCGCCGTCGGTGGCGCCGGTGATCATCAAGTCGAACGGCTCGACATAGAAGCCCCGGTCACGACTGAACTTCGGATCGGCGACGACGCCCGGGTACACACCGCCGTTGGTGCGTCCGGGTGTCGCGGCGAGCATGTGGCCCCAGTCATTGCTTCCATCAGGCGAGCGGCCGAAGGAGATATCCGTGCGCTGGCGGCCGAATTGCACGGCGTCGATCAGGGTCCGTCCGTCCGCTGCAAACAGGCCGATCTCGTCACCCTCGGCCGCAAGCCGAAAACTCGCATGAAGGCCACTGTCATCGATGTCCCCGTCCGCCCATATCAGAAGATACCCCCGTGCCGGGATGGTCGTCAGAGCGGGATTCCCCGAGGGAATACGCCACTTGGCCGGGGCGGACAGATTATCGGTCAGACACATCCCGGCCGCGTCGATTGGCTGATCGGAGAGATTGTGCAATTCGATCCAGTCGTCCCACTCTGACTGCCCGTCCTTGACCGTACTGCTGTTCGAGGCCAGAAACTCATTGATGACCAAAGGAATACCAGGCTGCTGCCCGTGGCAGGTTTGTGTCAGGAGACACACAGTGAACAAGAACCATCTTGCGATGAGCCTCATGTACCTATCTATCGGCATAGCTTCCACCTCACTCCAGGCCTGGGGGACTTCACCACTCCTCGGCTCTATCGCGGATCAGGCCCGCGCTGGCCTACCATCGTCGCTGTTTATCAGGTCACAAGGTTTTCTGCCGGCAGGTCGGTTTTAGTCCGCCGTTTGCACTGCAGGCGATCAAACTCCACCCAAGAGACAGGCGCGTTGAAAATTTCAGACCTCCCGGCGAGGTCTCACCTGACACAATGCCGCAGCCGGTAGGCCGTTGGGGTGACGCCCTGCACTCGCGTGAAGACCCTGTCCAGTTGTTTGGCGCTGGAAAAGTCCAGCTCTTCGGCGATCTGCGAGACCGTCCAATCTGTCTCGACCAGCATCTGCGCAATTCGATTGACCCGTTCCCTGAGAATCTGCGAATGTATGGGGCGTCCGATGGCCTTGGAAAATCGCTGCTGCAGAGTCCGTCGAGACAGAGCGACTGCCTCGGCTACATCGTCGACCTGCAAGGCACGGTTCGAATGCTCGCGGATAAACCGGATGGCGTCGGATACAGCCTGATCCTCTACAAGCAGGATGTTCGTTGAGCTTCGCGGCACCACGTGCGTCGGGTATCCTTCAACAGTGGTTTCGTGACATGGCTCACCGGCCATGGTGCGGTCCAGCAGCCTCGCTGCCCGATAGCCAAGTCTCTCAGCATCCAAGCAGATGCTGGAGAGGGCGGGATTAGCAAGGCGACAGATGAACTCGTCGTTGTCGACGCCAATGATGGCGACTTCACTTGGGACATGGATCTGCGCCGCATGACAGGCATCCAGAACATGCTGACTCCGGTCATCATTACAGGTCATGATCCCCACAGGTTTGGGCAGAGACTGGAGCCATGCAACCAACAAGGGCTCTTCCTTTTCCCAGAGGGCCTGCATGCCTTTGGCCTTGGGTTGCTCATAGATGTGGCAGCGATATCCAGCCTTGGAGACACGTTTCTGGAACGCCTCGCCCCGTTTGATCGACCAGTAGATTCCCTCGAACCCACAATATGCGAAGTGTCGGAACCCGCATTGAAGCAGGTGCTCCGCGCCCATCCTTCCCACGGCCTCATTGTCGACGACAATGCTGATGAATCCCTCCACCGTTCGTCTCGTGACGGGCGCACAAATGCCCGGAATCCCGTAGCGGATGATCTCGTCAATTCGCTCCGGCTCGCGCATGATGATGCCGTCCACTTGGCCACTGCGAAGCCGGTCCGAAACTTTCTTCTTCCAATCGACCGCATGGTAATGGGGTGGCTCGCGGTAAAAGGTCCAGGGGCCACACTCATTGGCATAACGCGCAATCCCCTGAAGTAGTTCCCGGTCAAAGGCTCGGGTCGGTGCGATGAGCAGGATGATCTTCGGCGATCTAAACATGCAATGCGATACGGTTCGGAAGCTCTTACGACCAAGCGTTCATGGTATTGTAGGCAGGAGCCTCACATGTGTAAAGGCGGCCCGCAAGATATCCAGGGCCATCGCACGTACGATAGAGTACAAGTGTGAAAGGCCCCGGGCCGCGAGGCGGGACGGATCAGCCTGTTACGGCGTCGTGTCGCTCCGCGGGAGACCCCAATCATGGGGTAGCATCCCCATCGAGTTCATCTTCTCGGAATGACCGTCAACAAACAGGCAATTCGTCATCTTGCCATGGCGCTCGCGTGCGACGCGCCGGCCCGTATCTGAACTCGGCAGATGCTGCGGTGCGTAAACATCGAGCCACCGTAGTTTCAGGGCGAGATCCTGAGGGTTCTCCTCGTCCCCCTTGCGGATAATCTGGATATGACCGGCATTGGGGAGGTACTCGTAGTCGGCCAGATAGACCGTCTCGATGGGACGCTTGAACTCGTCAAGCATTGTGGCACCTCGCTGTTCCTTGTTTGCCTTCGGATCCCACGCATTGATGCAGTAGTCAACGGTTTGTTCCTTCTCCGGATAGTCTGGGCAATCGTAGATGTCCAGGTCGGCATAGTGCTGGACTTGGTTTGATTGCCCCCCCACGTAGGGCATGAACAGGACCATCCAGTGCCCGTGGGTCTCGTCGCGAGGGACCTTCATCTCGTTATCTTGAGCATACAGGTGCATGGCCAAGCCGATCTGCTTGAGATTGCTCAGACACCGAACCGCCTGGCCTTGTTTCTTCGCCTTGTTCAGTGCGGGCAGCAGAATGCCCATCAACAGCGCAATCACGGCAATCACAACCAGCAGTTCGATGAGCGTAAAGCCCCGGTAGCGTCTTTTACGCCGCATGGCACACCTTCGTACTACCATGTAGAGTTTATGTTCCTTGTGATTCTACCTCGACTGTAGTAGATGGGCCATTCCGGAACTATCCCATTATGCGCAGAATTGTTACCCAAAACGTACAGGAGGCCTATCGCAAACCGCCAAACCCCAGGTACATACTGGGCGAAAACGAGACCCACGTTCGCAGAAGAGACGCGGGTCTCGTTCATCTACCTGAGGCCGATTGTCTCCTACCACATCGACATCCGACGTGACATGAGCAGGTCGAGCCTTATCTGGTCTACTCGGCCGGGATCGCGGAGACGCTGGCCGGGTCGAGGCCCATGTTGCCGCCGGCCGGGGGCAAGATCTGGATACCCCAGATAGGCACGTCCGACGTGATGACGATAGCACCGGAAGCTTGGCCGTTGATCGCGGCGCCGGGCTTATGCCAGTCGCTCTTCGCGTACGTCTGCAACCCGCCGACCGGGTTGCCGGCTGCATCCAGGGGCTGGATGAATCCCTCGTCGTTGCCGCCCCGTTCGACAATGAAGATCGTCGTCACCGGGACCGCGAACATCATATTGATGACGTTCGAGTCATCCAGGCTGGCATATGTGCCCAAATCGAAATCATCGGCGTCTGCCGCCGGATGGTCGGCAAACTTCTCGAAGTCCGCGGTCGTCGTGCCCAGAACCAGATTGCCGGCGTCGACCCCATTGATCGACAGGACTGTACCGTCGTCACCTGTGACCTCAATGCTATCGACCCCCGCGACTGTGATAGCTGGCGGCAGGATACTGGAGCCGAGCAGCTCGATATCATCGACGTAGAAAATCCCTGCCGCGCCTGGGCCGTCAACGCCGATGCTGAATTCAGCGACGTTCTGCAAATTGGCGCCGGTCGAGGCGAGTTCGACACCCCACTGGGTCCACTCAGGCTTACTTAGTGCTGCGGGATCATCCTCGAAAGGCACCTTCCTGCCGTTGATTTTGACGTAGGGTTGCCCGCCCGTGTTGCTGGTATCGCCGAAGAAGTACAGGACCAGGGTCTGCACGCCGGCGCGGGTCCAATCCCGGGGGTCATCAATGGGCCGGCTTACCTCGGAGTATGCCGCGCCCGTGTTGTCGTAGGTGAAGGGCATGGACTGCCTGCCGCCGTAGATGATGGTCTGTTCGGCAAACGGCGCTTCGCCATAACCCACTTGCGAGCCGCCCTTTTGCGGGTCCTCCAGCCCATCGATCCAGGTCTGCCAGATCGTCTCACCGGCCTCAATATCATCCGTGTAGCTCTCAAAGTCGTCCACCACCAAGGACGCCAGAGTGGAAAACTCCCAGACCTCGCCTTGCCAGAGGCTGGGTATCCCGGCCTCGTTGGCTTCATCGACCTTCCAGTAATAGGTCTTCTCCAATCGCAGATCAAGGCCCGTGGTGTCGAAGCTGTTTTCGCTAACCACTTCGACCGGGGCCGTCCCATTGATGACGGCATCTTGATCGTCGCTGATGAAGACATGATGCGTGTCAGCTTCGCGTCCGACCCGCCAAGTCAGCACGACTGCGGGATTCACATCGACCGCACCGGAAGCAGGCTGGGGCTCGCGTGCCTGGACGGGGATCGAGAAGAAACGGACCTCGCTCAGCCCCGCTTGAGGAAGCCCACCCCAACTGCTCCGAGCCGTGATCCGAACGAACTTCGCCGCGACGCCGCCAAAATCAACCGTTGTGTTATGAGCGTATCCTTCTGTCCCCGGTGCCTGTGCAAATTCCGAGACCCCCTCCAGCGCCGTCCAGTCGTTCCCATCGAGCGAATACTCTACGATCACTTCTTTGATCCCAAAACCGAGACCGGGTATCGACTCCACGAATTGATTGGAATTCCAGACCCACATCTCATACAGCTTGTAGATCCTGTCGAATGCGTATTGGATCGAAGCACCGTCGGGCTCGGTGTTGCTGAGCCACATGGCACTTCCGGCCGTCGAATGCAGGTCGTCGCTGAGCCCGGAACCGTCAACCGTTTTCTCAGGACCCATATCGGGCGTGCCCGAACTCGAGGCCGTAGCCACAACATCCACGATCGGATAGGCGACAGGCTCCGTCTCGAAGCTCCAGACCCGCCCCTTGAAGATCGTGGCGTCCGGCGGAGCGTTGACCTCATCGACGCGCCAGTAGTAGGTTTGGCTGAAGTCCAGCCGGCCGGGATCGTACATATTGGCGTCCTGATCCGGGCTGGCCAGCACATCCAGCGGGTTGTCCTGGCTGGCCTCGTTGACGTCCTGGAATGAAGTCCCGAAGTACACGTCGTGGGTCCGAGCGAACTGTCCCGGTGTCCAGCTCAACACGACGTCGCGAGGCACGTCCGTCGCTCCGTCCGCCGGCAGGGGAGAATCCGCCATTTCAGTCGACGCTGCGTCGCCAGCCATCGCCACTTGAACCTCTTCCTCTGAGAGGACCGTATCGTAGATGCGGACGTCGTCCAGCATCCCCTCATAGTGCTCGCCTCCACCGGAAGCCCGGTAGCCCAGCAGGAAGGTACCGCCGGCCCAGTCGTTGACGGCCTGATTGTCCATCGTACTGTCCAATGTACCGTTGACATAGATTTCCTGACGGCCGGTGCCAGGAGGGGCCAAGTCGGCCGTCATGGCGACATGCGTCCACTCGCCTTCCGGAGGCGGCGCCGTGCTTGCTGCATAGGTCCCCCCCGTTCGATAGAGGTTGTTGCCGATAAGGCCCGAATTTTCGTTGAGGATCGCTTCCCACCCGTCATTGGCAGAGATGACTCTTTTCCAGCCACCTGTTGCAACGTAGCCCGCGTCCGGATTCATCCAGAATGCAAGCGTCATGCTCTTGATGTTGGCCGTCGAGAAGTTGGCGATCTCCACCGTGGCCGAGCCGTTGAAGTATAAGGCATTGCCATAGACTCCCTCGACGCTGGTGGCGCCCTTGATCGTGCCGTCGTTGCCTCCTATGGAGTCAACGGCCACCGTAGCTCCGATGGCTGTGTCCTCATCGAGTCTCCAGTGGTGGACCAAATCAGCCCGAGCCGCGACGGCCGAGACCGCGACGGCACACAGTAGCACGCCCATCACTTTCTTTCCCATGGTGATTGACCTTTCACAAACAGCAACTACACTTGCCTCGTTGATGACGCCAATTGATATGACATGCGACCTGACAGGCAGACAAGCCGCCGGTCAGAATGAGATTCGTCGTATGTGCAACGCAGACCGTCACGGTCGCGCCCATATCCACCTCTTGACTGTCGCGGAGAGGACCGATTCGCCACAACACCGATTTCATCGACTTCAGCGCAAGCGGGCTTGAGACCGTCAAAGCGGGCACTTGAAAGAGTGTCGGGGCGCGGAATCGCGACAAGCTTGGGCCGAGCCACCGGCGGCCGACAAGAGTCCATCCTGCGGCCACGCAAGCCGCCCCAAACGCTACCAATGTGACTCCTACCTCCGGTCCCCCGGTCGGCATCACACACCTCCAGGCTCGTCTACAACAGGGCACACCTATTTCTTATGCCCCATAATACTACTGGGACTCGACCGGAACAACCCCATTACGTGCAGAGACATTACCCAAAACGCGCAAGGTCCGTTGTGATACTTGCCTAAACCTCAGTCCTTGGCTATTCTCAACAAACCATGTAGGACCGGCGGCTTCCGTACGGCCGTCGACGAAGTCGCAACTGGAAGGAGTAGATATGAGATTCGGGACCGCTCGCACCTCGGTTTTCGTTTGTGGCGTTCTGTTGTTGGGATTATTGTGCCGGCAACTGTGGGCCGAGGACATCGGCGGCGAGTTGAAGACATGGCACAGGGTCACGCTGACGTTCGATGGGCCCAAAACCAGTGAAGCAGCCGATCCGAATCCCTTTCTGTACTACCGGGTAAACGTGAGGTTCGTCCACGATAAGACGGGGCGTTCTTACGTGGTTCCGGGGCATTTCGCCGCCGACGGGAATGCGGCGAACACCTCGGCCGACGCCGGCAACAAATGGCGGGTCCATTTCGCCCCGGACGAACAAGGCCTCTGGAAATACACGGTCTCTTTTCGCCAGGGACAGAACGTGGCCGTCAGCGAAGAGACCGAGGCGGGAAAGCCGTGGGAGCCCCTTGATGGGTCCTCCGGCTCATTCACCATAACGGCCACCGACAAGACGGGGCGTGACTTCCGTGGCAAGGGGATGCTGCGCTACGTCGGCAAGCACCATCTCCAGTTCGCCGAGACCGGCGAGTTCTTTCTCAAGTGTGGCGCGGATGCACCGGAGAACTTCCTGGCCTACGCCGACTTCGATGGCGACTTCAAGGCCGATGGCCACAAAGACAACTTGATCAAGACCTGGGAGCCTCACATCAAGGACTGGAAACCGGGCGACCCCACCTGGCAGAATGGCAAAGGCAAAGGGATCATCGGCGCAATCAACTACCTGGCCTCCGAAGGGATGAACGTCTTTTCATTCATCCCGATGAATATCGGCGGCGACGACCGAAACGTCTTTCCCTACACGACCTACGACGAGCGATGGCGAATGGACGTTTCGCGGCTCGCCCAGTGGGAAATCGTCTTCGAGCACGCCGACGAGATCGGCATGTACCTGCACTTCAAAACGCTGGAAACCGAGAATGAACTGCTGCTGGACAACGGTGATCTGGGGCCGCAACGCAAGCTCTATTACCGCGAATTGATCGCTCGCTTCAGCCACCATCTGGCGCTGAACTGGAACCTCGGCGAGGAGATTAACGACGCTTCCCACGAACAGAAGGTTGCCTGGGCCGACTATTTCTGGACACACGACCCATACCAGCATCACATCGTGATCCATAATATGGGAGATCCGCACTACGACCTGTTGGGTGATGCTTCGGCATTGACCGGCTTTTCTCTGCAAACCAGCAAGCCCGACTTCAGCCAGGTCCACGGGCGGACCCGTGACTACATTGATCGCTCCGTGGCCGCGGGCAAGCCCTGGGTGGTCGCCTGCGATGAGCCGGGTGACGCCAGCCACGCTCTGATCACCGACGAAGAAGACCCAACCCACGACGACGCCCGCAAGAATGCTCTGTGGGGCAACATCATGGCAGGCGGCGCCGGTGTCGAGTGGTACTTTGGCTATCAGCACCCCCACAGCGATCTGACCTGCCAGGATTACCGCAGCCGCAAGAAGATGTGGACCCAATGCCGATACGCACTCGAATTCTTCGCCAAGTACGACATCCCGTTCTGGGACATGAAGTGTGAGGACGAGCTGACCACCAGCCAGGACGATTACGTCTTGTGCAAACCCGGCGAGGTCTATCTGGTCTACCTCAAACGCGGCGGCAAGGTAACGATCGATGTCGGCTCGGGCAGATTCGCCTACGGCTGGTTCAATCCCCGCACCGGTGAGGGCCTCAACGGCCTACTCGGCAGCGACTCAACTGAAGAGAAGACCGAACTGGTCGCCCCCGATGACAATGATTGGCTGCTGGTGATTCGAGGCAAAGGTAGACTGACGCTGGCTTCCGAGACGACGCCGGCAGCGCCCACTCCGGAAGGGGCTGTTATCCTCAGGGCCACCGAGCACTTCAGGACCGTTGAGGGAGGCGACTTCGTGCCCGGCTATGTCGTTGCCCAGCACGACGCCCTTGCAGTGAATGCAAGCCGCTATAAAGACAAGTATGCCGCTGCTTCCACGACCTTCGGCGGTCCTTCGGGGCGATACGACATCACACTCAATACCATGACCGAGACCGACGGTGAATCCACGTACAGGCTCGTCGTTGACGGGAAGCTCATCGGCGAGTTCACCAATCCGCAGACGGCCCAAGACTACCAACCTGCCGCCCACACTTGGTCGGGCGTACCGCTCACCGACGGCGCGACGATTCAGGTCGAGTTCAACTCGGCGTCGAATGGGAAGAAGCCCGAAGGTAACGGCTTTGGCTATGCCCGGGGACGGTGGACGTCTTTAGTCCTCGTTCCAGCCGGCATGTCGTCGATTCAGGGGGCGGGCCAGGCACGTGCCGGCGTGAGCGACCGGCGCGAGGCGGCGGGAGAGCCCTCGGCTTTCGACAGAGCCAAGGCCGTAGTGTTCGAGGAAGTCGGTGGAATGGTGGCCGTCGAGGCCGAACATTTCGCCGCTCAGATCCACGATGACGTTCGCAGGTGGTACATCACAGGCAAGACACAGACTCCCGGCATCACCCCCGATGGCGATGACAGCCATGCCGATACTGCCAGCAACGGCGCATACGTCGAGGTTCTGCCCGACACACGGCGGAGTGACAAGGACAAGCTCATCCGAGGCCAGAATTTCTCCAATGAAGCCGGCAAGATGGCCATTCTTGTCTACCCGGTGCATTTTAACACAACCGGTCGCTACTACGTCTGGGTCCGGGCTTACTCGACCGGCAGCGAGGATAACGGTCTGCACGTCGGTGTCAACGGCACCTGGCCGGATTCGGGACAGCGTCTACAATGGTGCGAAGGCAAGCAATCCTGGCGATGGGAATCGAAGCAACGGACGGCCCAACAGCACTGCGGCGAACCATACAAGATATTTCTCGACATCGAACAGCCTGGCCTGCACTCTATCGAATTCTCCATGAGAGAAGATGGATTTGAATTCGACAAATGGCTTATGACGAAGGATCGTGATTTCGGACGGCCCGCCAATGCCGGCCCAGCGGAACGTCGCTTCCAGCAAGAAAGTAGTTAGTGATCGTGCGCCAAGAACCTTCAGGTATGTTGCCGAGGCCGCCGGACTGCGTGGCAACTGCCGGATCGGATCGCAAATGCGGGTGCCGTTTGTGTCCATCGTTTGAGGAGAAATATGAAGACCTATAGAATCGCCGCCGTGCCGGGCGATGGGATTGGGCCCGAGATTGTGCCGGCAGGCGTCAAAGTCATGGAAAAGGCGGCCGGCGAGTTCGGATTCAGACTGGAGTACGAACAGTTCCCGTATGGGGCCGGCCACTACAAGCAGACGGGGGCGTTCATGCCGGAAAACGCACTTGACCTGCTGCGCGGATTCGACGCCATCTACTTCGGAGCGGTGGGATTGCCTGACGTCGACGATACGCTGCCGGCAAAGCTGTTTACCTTCAAGGTGCGGACCGGCTTCGATCAGTACGTCAACTATCGGCCCGCCAGACTCCTGCCGGGCATCCGGGGGCCGCTGTGCAACAAAGGGCCCGCAGATATCGACTTGGCGGTCATTCGCGAGAACACGGAAGGAGAGTTTGTTCAGTCCGGCGGTTTCGTGCGCCGACAGTTCCCTGAAGGCATGGCAACCGATACGAGCGTCTTCACGCACAAGGGCATCGAACGGATCGCCCATTATGCGTTCCGTCTGGCTCGCACTCGCCGCAAGCACGTTACGAATGTGACAAAGTCGAACACGTTAATTCACAGTCTCGCTTATTGGGATCAAATCATCGAGCAGGTGCGGCCTTCCTATCCTGACGTTGCCTATCAGAAGATGTACGTTGACAATGCCTCTGCAAATTTCGTGCTTCATCCGGAGAAATTCGACGTCGTTCTGACCACCAATTTCATAGGCGATATCCTCAGCGATCTTGCCGGCGCCATCATGGGAAGCTTGGGCCTTGGCCCCAGCGGCAACATCAATCCAGAGAGGACGTATCCGTCCATGTTTGAGCCGATTCACGGCTCGGCCCCGGATATCGCGGGCACCGGAAAGGCCAACCCGATCGGCTCTATCTGGTCGGGGGCGATCATGCTCGAACATCTCGGCGAGAAGAAAGCGGCGCAGAGTATTGTTCGTGCGATTGAGGTGACGGTAGCGCAAGGAGTGCTTCCGGCCGATTTGGGCGGTTCGGCATCGACGATGGATATTGCCGACGGCGTCATCGATAATCTCCAGCCTATCGGATGACATGATGCGAAGAATCATCGACTTGACACTGCCTCTCAGACAAGGCGACCGAGGCGTTCAAATCCAGCCGACTCGCCGGCTTGAACGCGACGGTTGGAACGCCAGTACGCTGAGCCTGTATTCACATTGCGGCACGCACATGGATGCGCCCGTCCATTTCGGAGTCGGAAGACAGACGATCGATAAGCTGCCCGTTGAGAAGCTCATGGGGCCGGCGTGGGTGGTGGATGTACGCCCAATCTTGCCGCGCGCATCGATCGGTGTCGAACATATGCGCAGCATCGCAGATCGCTTCCAGGCCGGACAAAGCATTTTGGTGTGTACGGGATGGAGCGACTACTACGGTCAAGGCCGATACCGGGAAGAATTGCCGCGAATCAGTCTTGAGTTAGCCGAGTGGTGCGTTGAGAGACACGTGCAAATGCTGGGCGTGGAACCGCCGTCGGTCGCGGACGTCAACAACATGGAGGAGCTGACGGTGGTCCACAGAACCCTCTTTGCAGGCGGCGTCATTGTCGTTGAAGGTCTGGCCAATCTGGCATCGCTGAAGGCGACCCAAGTGACATTCATCGCGCTTCCCCTCAGGATTTCCGAGGGTGATGGCTCACCGACAAGAGCCTTGGCGATTGAAGAATATTAGGCCGTGGGCACGGACTGTGTCATATGTCGATGCTGAGACGGGGTGATACTGCCGAGCAGGAGTCCGCAAGATTGCCCGCGGGTCCATAGATAGACGGTCTGTGAAGGGAACTGAGTCATGACGAATGACTATTTTCATCGCGTCGCCGCCCTGACGCCGACGAAGATGTGGATCAACAATGTCACGCCGCAAGAGGCGGAGTGGGCTATTGCCGCGGGGGCGATGGGCTGCACGCAGAATCCCTCCTATACGTGGAAGATGCTGAATCATGAGGAGGGCAGAGACCAGGCTCTGGCCCTGTTGGATGAGACTCTGACCGAGAGTGACGACGACAACGAGGTCGAGTGCATACTCCAGCGCAAGCTGGTCAAGGGTATCGCCGACAAGTTCATGGCCGTTTACGAGAAGACTAACGGCGCGCATGGATACGTCAGTATCCAGGGGGATCCCATTCACGAGGAAGACCCCCAGGTGATTATCGACGAGGGACGCAAAAATCGGGCCATGAGCCCGAACATCATGATCAAAATTCCCGCCACCGAGGCGGGCCTTGAGGCCATGGGCGTTTTGATCGAAGAGAACACGCCTCTCAACGCTACGGAGATCATGGGCTTGAGCCAAGTCATCGATGTGTGCGAGATGTATAAGAAAATCACGGCAAGAACGAAGACTAAGCCGGTCATGTACTTTTCCCTGATCACCGGCATCTATGACGAATGGCTGCACAAGGAGGTGGCCAAGCAGGGGATTGAGATCTCCCCCGATATCCTCTACCAGGCCGGCATGGTCATTGCCACAAAGGTCTATCGCTTCGTCCACGACAGAGGCTATCCGCTCGGCTTCATCGGTGGGGGCGTGCGTGGGCTCCAGCACTTTACGGAAATGGTGGGCGGCGACGTATGCATTACCATGAACTGGCTGGGGCACGCGGACAAGCTCCTGGAACTGAACCAGCCCGTGGTGTCCCGACTCTTCAATCCTGTCCAGGAACACGTCCTCGATGAGCTGCTGGCCAAGGTGCCTGCTTTCCGACAGGCCTACATGGAGGACGGGCTGGAAGTCAAAGACTACGAAGAGTACGGACCCGTCAGGTATTTCCGGGACATGTTCATCAGTTCCTGGAAGAACACCGTGAACCTTATCAAGGAGCGACGCGCAGCATCCGTCAAGTAGGATTATGCTATGGAACAGTCGCGTGGAAAGATGACGCACCAGCGTTTCGTTCTGATTTCCATTCTCTTCTTCCACAGCGTCAACACGTACATGGATCGTGCGTGCATTGCCTCGGCGGTGGACCACATCAAGAGAGACCTGTCGCTGTCTGCGGAGCTCATGGGGCTGGTGTTAGGTATCTTTGCGGTTGGGTACGCGCTGTTTCAAGTGCCTTCCGGCTGGATCGCCGACCGCCTGGGCCCGCGCAAAGCGCTGACGATCGTCGTCTCGGTCTGGAGCGTCTTCACCGCTCTTACCGGAGCCGCTCGCAATGCGGTGCAAATGCTCATCTTGCGGTTTCTCTTCGGCGTCGGTGAGGCCGGGGCCTTTCCCGGAGCGGCCCAGGCTTTCTTCCGCTGGCTTCCCGTGAAAGACCGAGGTTTGGCGCACGGCATCAACTTCTCAGGCAGCCGCCTGGGGGCCGCCTTCTCGCTCTTTCTGATGCCGTGGCTGATCGTGCAGATAGGTTGGCGCTGGACCTTTGCTGTCAACGGATTGGTCGGCGTCGTCTGGGCGACCGTCTGGCTGCTGTGGTTTCGCGACGACCCCAAAGACAATCGTCGATTGAACCAGGCAGAGTTAGACTACATCGAGACCGGCCGTACAGATGACTTTGCGACAACGGTGAGGGCTTCCTTTGCCGAGGTGTTCACCTCGCTGAATATGTCGCTGGCCATGGTGCAGTACTTTGCCAGCAACGTGACCTTCTTCATCAGTCTGACCTGGCTGCCCTCCTATCTGAAGAACCAGTGGCCGGAAGATCCAAAGGCCATCTATTTCTCCGCTACGCCGCTCATATTTGCCGCCTTTGCGAACTGGGTCGCAGGGACCATGGTGACGCAGTTGTACAAACGAGGCCATCATGTGAACTCACGCCGCATTACGGCGATTGCCGGCTTTGCCCTGGGCGTGGCCGGGCTCCTTCTGGCCACTCGCACGGATAATCTGTATTGGTTCGTCTTCTGCTTCAGCCTCGCAACGTTCGGCGTGGACATGACGCTCAGCCCGAGCTGGGCCTTCTGCAACGATATCGGCGGCCACCATTCCGGCGCGGTCTCAGGCTCTATGAACATGGTGGGCAATATCGGAGCGGCGTTGAGCGCGATCGCCTTTCCCCTCCTGCTGAACGAAAAGACGGGCAGCGCAAACACCTTCTTCTGTGTAGCGGCAGGCCTGAACTCTGTGGCCATCGTCACGTGGTGCTTCATGAACCCACGCAGAGTCTCGGATCGGAAACTCTCGCCGGCGGCCATCCGAAGGCGGTTCATTGCCATGCTGACGTCGCTGGTTGTGCTAACGCTTACGGCCATAGGCCTGAAGATCTATCTCGATCAAAGAAAGCCAAAACCCGAAACGAAGCAGATGGAGCCCAACGCCGTGCATGACGCCGATCAGGGCGATGCGGACGCGGTCGAATGACAGGCTGGGCATTAGAAGGGTGTCTGGAGGTGTACGAATGACGCAGTTGAGAGGCGTCTGTGTCGGTGCGGGGTACTTCAGCCATTTTCAATACGAGGCGTGGGGGCGGATTCCCGAGGTGACGATCACCGCGATGTGCAATCGCAATGCCGAGCGGGCCAGAGCGATCATGGACAAGTTCGGCATCGCCAACCACTATGCCGACTACCGCGCGATGCTCGAGAAGGAGAAGCCCGACTTCGTCGACATCATCACGCCCCCGCCGACGCACTTGGAGATGTGCAAGGTGGCGGCCGATCTTGGCATCCACGTCGTCTGTCAGAAGCCGCTCGCACCGACCTTCGACGAGGCCCG
>Ga0207752_1000568_pt1 | contig 17318 bp, 16 predicted proteins | sample Pon2CUnioCityCA_6_FD_187272 | JGI IMG/M metagenome (GOLD analysis project Ga0207752, IMG submission 187272) | Marine sediment microbial community from Union City, CA, USA - Pond 2C Sediment 2 (SPAdes) | ecosystem: Environmental > Aquatic > Marine > Intertidal zone > Salt pond sediment ...
CGAGGCAACCGGCGTGTTTGAGAGTGCACCGGCCCCGGCACTGCCGCGCGGGCGACCCCGTGCGCAATACGCGCGGACGTACGTCCTGCTTCCGCCCGACGCCGGCGCGGACTGGGCTCTGGCGGTGGTGGATGGGGCGTGGGATCAGCACCGATACACCGTTGGGAGCAGCGCCGACGACGCTGGCATCGGTGATCTAGACGCGCGGCGGGTGATCGCGGTCAATCCAGGAAGATGGCCTAGCGACCTGCAGGTTTTCTTTGAGGAGCATTACCCCGGCGTAGAGTATGTCCCTATCGAAGCCGCTACACCGGTGGAGCTCAGGCTGCGGCTAGAGCGATTGTGACTACTACGGGGAAGGAAAAGGCCCCCCATGACCGAGGGGGGGCTCTGTGATTACTCTTTCTGGTCACGCGTGGTCACGATCACTCCTGAGCCAACAGGTTCACCTCCGTCACCATGGCGTTAAAGCTGTGGCCTGAGGCGTAGATCGTCAGCGACTTGATCGAGTCGGGCGGTTCGTCGCCCAGTTTCTCCATAAGATTTCCTGAATCGTAGGTGTACCAGTTCCCTTGCTGCACCTCTTCAGCCCACCAGCTAATGAGCCAGTCTTCCTTGGGCTCGCCGGTGTAGAAGCCGTGCAGCCACTCGCGATCGGTGCCATAGATGTCTTTGTAGTCCAGGCGAACGATAATGGGGCACTCAGAGCCGAGGTAGCCGCAACCTCCAAAACCAGTGATGTCCTGAGAGACGATGTGCACGGCCAGGTGCAATTCGAGCCACGTGAAATCGCGCACATCGTAGTTGATCTCCTGTCGGATACCCACCTCGGCGTGGTTACTGCCGTCACGGAAAAAAGCGGCCACCGTTCGTCCTGCGTCGGTGGTGATGCTGACGTTCCCTGGGGGTTGCTCTGGGGCCGTCTGCTCGGTATAGGTGATCCACCCGTTCTCCAACGGGACCTGAAAGTCGCTGTTGACGATGAGATCTCGGGCGGCGGGCAATGGGCCGACGACGCGTTCATCGGAAACGGTGGCACGCTCAGCCGGGCTTAGTGACAAGACGACCTTTGTGTCGTTGGTGATGGCAGCTTGTCCATCTCGTACTGTGACTTCCGTCGCTGTTCCGTTGACCTTAACCTCGTAGCTTCCTTCCACGAGCGTAGTGGTCCCGTGAGGTGTCTGCACTTCCACAACTGTAGGCCGGTCAGCTTCGTTGGAGGCACCGATGCGGACTCGCCCGGCTCTTACCTCCAGCCGGATCCTGTTCGGCAGGCGACTGGCGGAGAATCTCGGCGAGCGCGCCGAAGAAATCACAACTTCCGTGTTGTCGTAAAGTTGAGCAGTGGCGATAACCGGGCCGTCTGCCTCCGGTGTATGCATCACGAGCCGCCCGGCGGTAGCGTCCGTGGCCACGATCGTGTGCTCGGGGATCTCGTCTCGCTCCTCATCAATGGCAACTGGTTCACCCCGGCCGGCCAACGTAACGCGCAGTGGACCTCGCTGGATCTCAATCGTCACGTCCTGAGGTACACTGGCGCGGAGGATGTAACGACGCGTGCCCAAGGGCACGGCTATCGCCAGGCCTATGCATGTGAAGAATGATGCCAGTAGGACAGCCCACGCCAGCCTTTCGGGATTGTCTCTCATGCGTACCGCACCCCGAAGCGTTTGAATTCATCGGTGGGGGTTTCCCAGGTCACATCCACCTGCTGCACCATCGCGGAGGGGGATCCACGATGGAGGAAGTTTTGGAACTCCTCCAGTGGCTCGCGCGGGCCCTCGGCGATAGTCTCTACTGTGCCATCCCACCGATTGGTGACCCACCCGGTCAGACCAAGACGTTGTGCAGTGCGGATGGTGTAGTAGCGGAAGTTGACTCCCTGCACGCGACCGTGCACAATTGCGTGAAGACGAGCCTCGGGCTTTGGCTTGTTGTTCGTGTTGTTCATCTTGATTCTATACCCCCCAAATCACGCGGAGAAAATGAGGTTCCCGCTTGTCGAAGCGGTGCAAGCCGGCCTCCCGAGCTTGCTCCAGAGCCTCTTTATGTTCAACTCGCGTGACGGGGCGATCGAGTGGGGGCAGTTCTGCGGCCTTGTAGCAAGGTCGATACTGATCCATGACGTTTATATAGGTATCGGGCGAGACTGCCTCTGCCAGGAAGTGGGCAATCTTGGCCGTCCTGGCCAACCCCTGAGGCAGTACAAGGTGGCGTATCAGCAGTCCGCGCAGCGCGATGTCGTTCTCATCCAGTACCAGGTCGCCTACCTGCCGATGCATTTCCTTCACAGCTGCCTGATTGACTGCGGGGTAGCTCTTGACCTTTGAGTACGTATGCGCTATCTTCTCGTCTGCGTATTTCATATCCGGCATGTAGATGTCCACGACGCCATCGAGCAGTGCCAGTGCCTTGAGTGAGTCGTACCCCCCTGTGTTCCAGACCAGGGGAAGGCGCAAGCCCGCCTCGGCAGCGATGAGAAGGGCGGCCAGAATGGGGGCTACCACATGGGTGGGGGAGACAAGGTTGATGTTGTGGCAGCCCCGCTCCTGCAGGGCCAACATCATCGACGCGATTCCCTCTGGTTCTGTTTCCTCCCCGCGGCCCAACTGGCTGATGTCGTAGTTCTGGCAGTATTGACAGTGCAGGTTGCACCATGCGAAGAAGATCGTGCCGGAGCCGCGGTTCCCCCGTAAGGGGTCCTCCTCTCCCATGTGCGGGCCGAAGCTGGACACGACCGCCCGTGTCCCTGTGCGGCAGGCTCCCGGCTGCTCATAGCGGTCCGTGCCACACTCTCGGCCGCAGAAGTCGCAGGCGTGCAACCGTTCGTAGGCGGCCTGCACGCGTTGTTTCAATTCGCCTGAGCGAAGGAGGGCCAGATAGGCGGGTTCAAAGGGGCTCATTCGATCACCACTTCACTGGAACTCTATGCACGCGCCACCTGCGATCGTGGTATTGGACGTAACCGTTGCGCTGGCCGAACTCGTACACCCGATATGTTACCTCGACGTCGCGGCGGCAATAGGCCGTTACCTTGTTCAGTTCCCCCTGGCGAAACCACCGCACGGCCTGCAACCCGTCAGCGCTCTTGCGCTCCTGCAGCGTTGCAGCCGCCACGTCGTCGAGCTTGGGGCGCCACCCCAGCGTGTGGTACAGATCCTGCAGCATGTCCACCGTCGGCAGATCCGACAGTGGATCGTCCGTATAGGCACGTAGAACCTCGTAGTCGAAGCGGAGCACGTTGTAGCCCACGACCAAGTCCGCCTCAAGCAGCGTGGCGATGAGATGATCCGCTTCTTGCTCAGTGTAATCGCAGTACTCGTCCAGTGCGATGTTATAGGTGACGCCTACCGCCAGTCGCATATCGCGAATGTTGTGCCAGCCGCCCACATCGTCGGCCGTGTATTGGGTCTCCAAGTCAAAGACGATGACGTTTTGCATTTAGCCCTCGCTCAGTAGGTTGGGATTCCTGTTTGACTTGGCGGACTAGCGGCGCCGGAGTCCACCAAGCATCGGCACAGCCACCAGCAGGCTCAACAGCCACAATCCTACCCAGACGCCGATCTGTTTCGCCCAGGCCCGCCAGGGTGCCTGCGGCTCCAAGCTGGCCCGCCAAGCAGTCTCCAGACCGCTGAGGCTGATGTCCAGGGCTTCCTGCACGCCTCCTGCGCAGCTGGCACCGTTGGCGTAGGTCTCCAGCAGTGAGCGTATACCTTGAGCGCCATACCGCTCGCGGATAAAACGCACCAGGCTGCCGCTTTGGGCGTAGGCCAGAAGCGCGGTGCGCGAATTGGGCGAGAAAGGCACGCACAGCTCCTCAACAGGGAGGAACTGCTCCTGTGCGGAGGCCTCCTCAAGCGCCATGGCGTACTCTGGCGTTGGCAGCCGTTCGTTAGCCGTAGCCAGTCCCTCATCCAGCCACTCTGGGACGTACCTATAGGCAGATGGACTGACGGCTCGATAGACCAGCAGGTGGGTGATCTCGTGTGGAATGTAGCGCATCATGCGAGACGTGTACCCTTCTGTAAACGGAATCGCTACGACGGCCACGCCCAGTTCAGGATGCGCCTGGCCGCTCACCCATTCTCGTCCTGTGAGTGCCATCGCTGCGGAAAGATTGTGCTGTGCGTCGTAGATATAGATGTCTAGGGTAGTTGGCTTCGGAGCACGCAGCTCCGCATTGATCTCCTCTGCGCTGGCCCGCGCGATGTCAAGCGCTGCCTGGCCGAAAGCAGGGTCACCCTGCCCCTCAATCCAGTGGACTGTGATACCATCGGCATTGAGTTGCTCCCAGCGGAAACGGTTGTCCATATACTGAAACTGCTGGGCCTCGGTGGTCAGGCTCTCGCCGGCTGTGGTGTCGATCTGCCACCAGAATGTGACAGTGGCAAATGGTGGAAGGGGAGAATGACGCAACTCATGGACGTGGCTGACATCGATATCACGACTTGGTTCGACAGCCACGCTTACGGATTCGACCCGCTCGTCACCATTGGCCTGGAAGAACAAATAAACTCGAGTGATTTCGGCTTCGGAGGATGCCTGCAGCGTGAAGGTGATCTGCTGGGCGAAGCTGTAGCTGGCCCGGCTCTCGACCACGGTAACCCGCTCGTCGGCGACGGCGACCTGGCAGTCATTACCGCAGGGAGACGGGACCAGCAGAGCCCCCAAGGCCAAGACCAAACCCATAATCCGCAGGAGGGTGGGCAAGCGTGTCATCTCATCAACGGGATGCGCAGCGTCGATGTGAGCTGGATCGAACAGGCAATGAGAAGAGATCCCTTGAGTATCGGACATAGGCGACGATGTCGAAAGTAGTGGGGAGTCATTGATTCAACGGTCGGATTCTCTGATCAACCGGGTGAAGAAATCTGACAGATGCCCATGCAGGAAATCCAGCTCATCTAGGGCGGCCTTGGCCGCAGCTCGTGTGGCCTCGTCCTGAACGCGGCAATAGCGCTCCAGGATCTGTTGTGCCTTCTCTCCTCCGATCTGCCCCAAAGCCCATAAGGCCGCTTCTTGCACTTCACGATCGGCGTCGTCAGCCAGCTCCTCCAGCGCAGACACGGCCTCGGAGATCTGCAGCTCTCCGCAGGCCCGAGCCGCTTCGTAGCGCAGTTCAGGGTTGGGACTGAAGAGTTCCTGGCGCACGTGACGGGCCCAGCGGGTGTCGGCACTGCGGCCCATGGCAAAGATAGCGCTAACACGCACCTTTTCCTTCGAACCGGCATGAGCTTTGCGGATCAGCTCTTCAACAGCTTCGGTACCAGCATAGGCCACCGACTCCAGTGCCCGCCGTTGTACCTCAATCGCCTCTGTAGTGTCTTGGCAGGCGGCCAAAAGTGCCTCATAGGCCTGGGTGTGGGGCTCAGGACGGATTTTCTGAAGTTCACCCAGGAGTACGAACCGGCCCAATGATCTGGCCGCCGCCGCTCTCACGGCAGGAGCCTCATCCTCCAGTAAGGTCCTCACCAGGAGGGGAACCAGGCGCACATCCTCGTCTTCCCAAAGTCCGTTGATTGCAGCTGCGCGTACCTCGGCATCCTCATCTATAACCCCCAGGCGAAAAACCGCCCCAAAGTTCAGCTCGAAGTCCGCCTCAGCTAGTTCTCCCAACCGCTTCACCAAGTGCCGCCGCAATTCGACTGGCACGCCCGGCCACACCTCGCGCACACGTGCCATCGCACTGACTCCCAGGTTTGAAAGGTGGTACAAGGATGCCTGGGTTGGCATCTGGTTGCTTTCCTTTAACTCTTCGAGCACAGCAGCAAGTGGATCTTGCATCTTGTCTGACTACCTGAGAAATGACCAGGGAATGATCGGGTTGATGATATCTTGCAGCATCACTATGGCCATTAGGCCTACCAGAATCACCAGTCCCACAAAATGAATCATCGCTTCGCGCTCGGGGGGTATCCGCCGGCCTCGTATTGCCTCGATGAGCACAAATAAGATCCGCCCTCCATCAAGGGCAGGGAGAGGCAGCAGGTTGGTCAGGCCAAGGGCCAGACTGATGAATGCTGCAGTCTGCAGCACGGGGAAGGCCAGGCTCCATTCGACGCTCTGCTGAAGGGAAAAAGCCAGCACTCCACTGATGCCGACCATACTCGTCGGGCGTGCTTCTTCAGCGGTGATGTCACCCTGTGCAAGGCGAGCTGGAATCCGAATAGTTGCCGTTATTGCAGAGACGATGTCGTTGACACTGGCGCTCAGTGCCTCGGGAAGGCGATAGTGCTGCAGCGCGCTTCGGTCGGGCCACGGGGCCATCATGATGCCCAGAAAGCCGTAACCGTCGGAGGTGCGTCCCGGTGTTGCCTTGATAGTCAGCGTCTCATCTTTGCGCAAGACGGTGAGATCGATTGTCCGTTCAGGCGCAGCGCGGATGATACGACGCAGTTGTTCCATCCCTTCTTCTATGCGTTCTCCATCAACGGCCAGGATAATATCGCGGGGCAGTAGCCCTGCCTCTTCGGCGGCAGTCCTGGGTTCGATACTGGTGACTTCAACCTGCCATTTATCGGGAAGGCCGGTGGTGTAGGCGCCGATGAGCAGCATCAAGGCGGTGGCGATATTGAATATCGCCCCGGCAGCCAGCACGATTACGCGCCAGCGCTTGGACTGGGATGCCAGACTGCGCGGATCTGAGGGGTCCTCCTCGCCGGTCAGTTTCACGAATGCTCCCATCGGCAGCCAGTTGAGGCTGTATAGAGTGCCAGGCTCGACTGCGGTCAGCTCGCCGCGTAGATGCAGTTCGTTGTCCGGGGCCTCCGCGGCCTCAGGTTCAGCCCCCGGGTGGCCTGCGTCCAAATCGACTACCGTGAGGCGATCTAGTACGAATGACCCATCCTCGCGCGGGCTAGCAACAGCGTCCACGCGGGTGCCCACTTTCGCTCTCTCGGGCAGTCGGAAGCCCGCTGGCACGATCACCCGCGCGGTGCCAATCTCCAGATAACCCTTTCCACGCCATAGCTTCAGCAGACGGGGCGGGTAGCCGAGACCAAACTCCTCGACTCGCACTCCTGCCAACTTGGCGAAGATGAAATGGCCCAGCTCGTGGACCAAGATTATCGGCCCTAATACAATAATCAGAGTGCCAATTAGCCAGAACATCACGTTAATCCAATCTGTACCATATATTCTGAATCAGAGGCGGGCGCTCACGACGCCCACCTCGCTTTCTTCGAGTGACTGTCCGCAAAGTGGCCAACGTGAACATTGGCCTGTTCGGATAGTCTCTATTCCTGTGTCTCGCAGGCGAACCTTATGTGTTTGTATTATACCCTCGGCAGTCCAAACTCGCAACATCGAAGCACACCTGTTCTCCAATCTCCGATCAGCTTTACCCGTTTTTCCAGAACGGAGCAGGAAGACGGAGATCCCAGAGAAAAGTCAGCGTTTTCTTAAGCACCGCCTGGGCAGTCAGCGTGTCGGTGTGGATGTAGAGATCGGCGTGTTGGCGGGCGTGCTGTAGACGGTGGGCTTGTTCATCCCATCGGTTGGAGCGAGCGTCCGTAGGGCGGCGTTGGCGGGCGACATCCCAGGAGACGTCCAAGTAGATGAGCAGGTCAGGCTGGGTGATGCGCTCCCACATAGCAGGCACGTAGGAGTGTTCTTGTGCCACTTCTCGAGCGTTGTATCCCCGCTCACGTAGCGCTTGTACAAGCAGTGATTTGCCCGAGGCACATGGGCCAACCACAGCGATCAGCGGATGTTTCTCTCGTTCAAGCTGTTGCACGGGCTGGAGGGTCTCTTTCGGGAGAACAGCCGCTTCAGCAGCGAGCGACGGCGTGAGATCCGCGCCTCTCCCTCTGATGCATGGGGATGCCTTCTGCTCATCTCGCCCAGACGTGCCAGGGTCCTCCGCGATGCGAACACCACCAGGCAATCATCGACACAGAGCGCGAGATCGGGACAGGGAGGGCAATTGATGTCTGCCTCCCGCTTGTGCAGAATGATCGAAAGATTCAGTTGCTGTTCTGCTTGAGCAATAGTGCACCCTTCTAGTACCGAGCTCGGTTGGATGGTCATTCGAGCGACCATCTGCTCCTCATCCTCATCCACATAGAACGAATGGCTGATCTGCGCCCGGGTGGCGGCCACGGCGAAGACAGGGGCGGACAGTGCTGAGGTGCTGAAGGCAGTATGAATTTGAAATCCACGTCGCACCCTCTCTGCCAGTCGTGCGTCGAACATGCGCATCACCACCTTGATCCCTGGGTTGAGTTCCCGGGCGTCGAGTGCAATATCCATGTTTGTCAAATCATCTTCGGTGCAGATGACGATGGCAGATGCTCGCTGCACACCGGCTTGCTCTAGCATATCGGGTTGCCTGGCGTCGCCCAGATATACCGGCACTTTCATCTGGGTGACCTTTTCCAGATGTAGGCCCTCAGCATCGCTTTCGATGCCTACGACCTTTTCTCCCCAATCGAGCAGTTCTTTCACGACGCGGTACCCAATCCGCCCTAGGCCGCAGACGATAATATGGTCGTGGTAGGTTGAAGCAACGGCCATAAGCCAGGCCTCCTTTCTCTCGCGAAAGTTGAACAGTGCCATGCCGAAGCGCAGGATACCATCAGCGACGACGGCCAAACCGATAGCGGGGATGGCGAAGAATAGGATTTTCAGGCCCAGTGGAGCTTTGCCAAAACTGACGAGATCGGGTTGGAAGAAGATGAGTGTGAAGGTTGCATACAGCGCTTCGAGCCATTCGAGCTGTCCGCCTGCCGGGTCAGGGTAGTACGTGCGAAAAGCCCAGGTGCCTATACCGAGAAGCACAATGAAGGCTAATAACGAGGCGCGAAATTCGCGTAGCAGCACCCATGCATTTCGCCACAGAACCCTCGGGTACCGCTGGAAGTCGCGGGAGTGCATCGTGGGTCTCACAGGGGAAACGTGAGCGCCAGGCGACGCACGTCGTCGCCCACACGGTCCAAGATGCGCAGAACGAGCACGCTTATATCGTCGTGCGGCCGTCCCTCGTCCAGGGCTAGCGCTTGTCCAAGCAAGCAGTTGGCCAACTGCTGAGCGCTCGTATTGCTCTCGGCTGTCAGCTCGCGCACCGCCGATGGAATGTCGAACACACAACTGGATCGCGCTCCAGCTGTTTCCAGTCCGTCTGTGTATATCACTACGCTGGTCCCAGCGGCTAGACTCAACTCAGTGATCTGAGGCTTGGTGCCACGTCGCACTCCGACCGGGCTGGATGGCTCGTTGAGCAACCGTAGGCCCTCTTCGGGAGTGATGATGATGATTGGGCATCGGTTGTTCCGTGAGAGCACCAGTGTGTTAGTTCTTAGATCGATCGACAGGATGTTGAGGGTAGCTGAGACTTTGCCTCCTCTGTGTGTGTATAGGTAGTCGTGGGCTGCCCGGGCTGCTGCTCCGTCGCGCACACCCTCCGACAGTTCGGACACCGTTTTTCGGGCCACCAGGTTGCTGATGGCCTTAGCTGCCCGGCCCGAGCGCTGCCCGTCCACCAGTACGAAGGAAAGGCCACCGTGAGGACGTTCGATCATTTCCAGCGTGTCCCCGCTCTCACCGGTGGCCCATTTGCCAACTTTGACTGCTGCGATCTCGATTTCCATATACTATCCGTTCCTGGTGCCTGGTCGGATTCTGGGGTGCCGTGCGTCACGTATCGTGCGATGTGAGCGTGCGGCTGATGGCGGCTAGTACTACCTGTATCTCCACCTCAGACGCGACTTCGATGCGAGCGCGGTTTTCGTCGGCGTTGAGATACGTCAATTTGCCAATGATGCCCCCCACGGTCATTACCTCGTCGCCCACGCGCAGTTCGGCCATCTGTTTCCGCCGCCGCCGCCGGGCCTGCCACTGTGGCCAGAACATGAGCACGCTGATCAAAACGAGGCCTGCAGCCAGGATAACGATTTGCTGAGTTTCCACTGTTATGCTCCCGTCGGTATATTTGTCACTTCAGCCGTATTATACTCGCGTTGGAATTGTGAGCAAGGTTTGAATTATTCCTATGGTGTGCTATAATTTCGGATGTGCCAGCTTCTTCCCCCACATAGGGGTAAAACAGGTCCGTATGAACCTTGCCTTCCTTACACCTGGAATTTGGGAATACCCTGTCTTTGCGTTCTACGCTCTGGTGACGGTCGGGCTTCTTGTCTGTACCCGGCGCGATTTTCAACGGTTGGGCTTGCGAACACTTTTGCTCCTTCTTGGATTGCTGGCAGTTCTCCCTGTGATCGCCTGGCTGGTCGCACGCAATCTACTGGTAGTCATCTTCTCTTCTCCTGACCTGCTGCCCCCTCCCGGTGTTCCTGTCGAACCTGCTCGACCCTTTGCCTCGCCCCTGGCTCTACCTGTTGTTGTCGCTGGGGCCTGGCTCGGTGCGGGGCCAGCGTTGCTGGTGGGATTGGTCAGCGGGATCCTGCGCGCCGGGCTGACGACCGGCGGCATCGCCGATCCGTTTCATTATGCTTTGTTTGGCTTTTTGGTTGGCTTTATTCTGCGCCAGGACTACCGGGGCAGTTTTCCGCTCCTGGTGCGGCAGCCTATCGTCGCCGCACCGCTCTCGGCTCTGTTTGCCTCGCTGCTGCTGTGGTTGTCGGTGCTTGCTCGTGGGGTCGATGCCGGGTTGGCGGGGCTTGACTACGCGATGACCCTGATGCGGGCTCATCTCGGCCCCCTGTTGTTGGAGAGCCTTGCGGCAGCAATCATTGTCCAGATAGTCTATCTGATTTTGCCGCGACTTAGACCGGTTCATGTGGCACGCCGGTTCCCGCCCTACAGCTACACATTGAATCGCCGTCTGCTTTTCCTGTTCGTCCCGCTGATCGTTGTTATGACTGTTGTCTTGGTGTATGCCGTGACCGCCACGACGCTGCGTGTGGCGACACTAGATGCGGTGGACGAGATGGCGCGGGACGCCAGCAGCGCGGCTGAAGATATCCCTTACTTTGTTCACACTGGGCAGGGTCTGCTGGCGGAGTTCGCTGGCGACGAAGCGTTGTGGCAGGATGATCCGGTCGGTCGGGAGAATCGCCTGCGCGGTGCTCTACGAACCGTGGCGTTTTTCGACCAATTGATGTTGTTTGACCTGGATGGTCATCGGGTGACGATGTATCCTCTGCCGCCTGACGGTGACCCGCAATTGACGGAGCGAGAGGAGATCTTCCTGCGACGGGTTCTGGAAAGTGGTGCAATGCAGATCAGCCCAGTACATCGATCGGCGCAGGGTAAAGTCATTCTCTCGTTCCTGGCGCCCGTGGAGAATGAGGCAACCGGTGATCGCTTCGGTGCTCTGTTGGGGCGCACTCAATTGAATGTCAATCCGGTGATGGAACGAGCTCTGGCAAGTCTGCAGTGGACGCGGGAGCGCGGTGAGGGTTTTGTCATCGATTCGGAGGGGCATATCGTCGCACACGCCGATCCCGAGATGCTTCTCACCCAGTGGCACGTCGACGAAGACCACCCCCGCATCGCGACTGTGCTGCGAGGGTGGGCCTATGAGAGCCGCAATCCCCGAGATAACACGCGCCAGTTGGTCTATTACTTGCCCGTAGAAGGATACCCTTGGGCGGTTGTGATCCGTCTGCCATATCGGGTGGTGCTGGGACAGGCCACAGAGGTTGCCACCCCCTTGGTACTCCTGTCGTTCTTGCTAGGGGGCGGGTTGGTGATCGTTATCCCGTTGGTCACTCGCTGGCTGACCCGGCCGCTGACGCAGTTGGCTGCTGCGGCTGATCGTATAGCTGAAGGCGACCTTGCGCAGCCCGTTCAGGTGCCTGGCAATGACGAGGTGGCCCGAGTCGGGCATGCGTTTGAAGGTATGCGGGTGCGATTGAAAGACCGCCTGGAAGACCTGTCGCTGCTGCTCCAGGTCAGCCAGGCGGTTTCGGCGACGCTGGAACTACCCAAAGGTATACCTTTCATCCTCGAGGGAGCGCTAAAGGCAGCGGATGCCCAGGTGGCTCGCGTCGTGCTCCTCTCAGTTGAAGGTGAGCCCCAGATGGCCATGGGACGGGGGAAACCATACGAGCGACTGGGTGCCCTCGACCGCGGGCTGGCTGGGGCGGCCAGGGATCTGGAGTCTCCGCTCGTCGTGCAGAACCTGGTCCGGGCCAGGACGTTGGCCGATGCAGAAACGTTGAAAGGCCCGATCAGGGCTGTCGTTGCGGTGCCCGTGCGTACCAAAGAGCAGACTTTGGCTGTGATGTGGGTGGGGTTTGACGCGGTGCGTCAATTTGATTCATCGGAGATCGATCTGCTCTCCACGTTGGCCAGCCAAATGGCTGTGCTGGTGGAAAATGCCCATCTGTTCCAGGCGGAGGAAGGTGGCAGGCGGCGGCTGGAGGCAGTCCTGACCAGCACGACCGACGCTGTTCTGGTCACCGATCGTGATGATCGTATCCTGCTCATCAACCCGGCTGCAGAGCGGGCCTTTGGCGTCGCAGCCGACGCGGTCGTCGGTCAGAAGGTCGAGGGCACACCGTTGGCCTCTGCGTTGGCGGAGGCTTTTGAAGAGCCCTTGTCTCCGCGCGAGGCGTTGACCGAGGAGGTGCCGCTGCCCGACGGGCGGACGTTGTATGCCAGTGTTTCGACGATTCTGAGTGCTGACGGGGGCCGGATCGGCCGTGTGGCCATGATGCGTGACGTCACATACTTCAAGGAACTGGATGAGATGAAGTCTGAGTTTGTGGCCACGGTGTCGCACGACTTGCGCGCCCCGTTGACGTTCATGCGCGGCTACACGACCATGCTTCCCATGGTTGGCGAACTGAATGAGAAGCAAACGGACTACGTTCAGAAGATCCTCCGTGGCATTGGTCAGATGAGTGAGCTGGTTGACAATCTGCTTGATCTAGGGCGCATCGAGGCCGGCGTGGGGTTGGAGCGCAAACCCTGCCATCTGGGAGCCATCTTGGTCGAGGCGGTGGACAGTATGCGGGTCCGGACGGTTGCCAAAGGGCTCAAGCTGGAACTGGAGCCGGCCGAGGAGGTGGCCGTTGTCGCTGGTGATGCAGCGCTGCTTCGCCAGGCGGTCACCAATCTGGTGGACAATGCGATCAAGTACACGCGCGACGCTGGCACCGTGAGGGTGGGGCTATCGGTCCTCAATGGGCAGGCGGTGATCCACGTCGCCGACACGGGTATCGGCATAGCCCCTGACGATCAGGTGCGCTTGTTTGAGAAGTTCTATCGGATCAAGCGTCGCGACACGGAGAATGTGCAGGGCACAGGGTTGGGACTGGCGATCGTCAAGTCCATCGTCGAGCGCCATGGCGGGAAGGTGTGGGTGGATAGCGAACTGAACTGTGGAAGCACGTTTTACATCAGCCTGCCTCTGCGCGAGGGCGAGTTGTCAGCGGCACAGGTTCCATAGCAGATAGCGGGGTAATGCATGGTGCTGGAAATTGGCATTGTAGGATTGCCTAATGTGGGCAAGTCCACTCTCTTCAACGCCCTCACGCAGGCTGGGGCTGCGGTTGCCGCCTATCCGTTCACGACGATTGAGCCCAACCGGGGCGTGGTCGCGGTCCCTGATCCGCGATTGGAGGTGCTGGCGGCGATGGTTGGGCCGGAGCGGGTCACCCCGGCGACAGTCGAGTTTGTGGACATCGCGGGCTTGGTGCGTGGGGCCCACCAGGGCGAGGGTCTGGGCAACCAGTTCTTGGGCCACATCCGCACGGTGGACGCGATTGCGCTCGTCTGTCGCTGCTTTTCCGATCCGGACGTCACCCACGTGGACGGAACAGTGGATCCACTGCGCGATACAGATGTGCTCGGTCTGGAGTTGATCCTGGCCGACCTGGAAGTGACCGAGCGGCGGTTGGATAAGGTGCGTTCGGCTGCTAAGGCCAGGCCGCGCGACTACGCGGCGGAACTCCGGGCGCTGGAGGATCTGCGCACGTCTCTGCAGGCCGGGGAACGGGCCGGTTTGTGGGCGGCGAACAGCGCGGTTGACGCCACGCTTGCGCGAGACATGTCGTTGCTCACTGCCAAGGAACGGGTATACGTGGCTAATGTCGGTGAGGAGGATCTGCCCGATGGGGGTCCCCTGGCCGAGGAGATCACCCGGCTGGCGGAGAAGGAGAGAGCGGCTGCGGTCGTCCTCTGTGCTCAGTTGGAGGCTGATCTGAGTGAGTGGCCGCCCGACGAGGCCGCGGCCTACCGGGCGGGCGTCGGGCTGGATCGTTCTGGGTTGGAGGCTCTGGCCCAGGCCGGCTACGAGGTGCTTGACCTGATTACCTTCTTCACCATCACAGGAGGACAGGAGGTGCGGGCCTGGTCTGTACGGCGGGGTACCCAAGCTCCTCAGGCGGCCGGCGAAGTCCACAGTCAGATGGAGCAAGGCTTCATCCGGACTGAGGTGGTGGGGTTCGAGCAATTGGCGGAGGTTGGAAGCTGGCACGCGGCGCGGGAGCGTGGTATCTTGCGCATCGAGGGTAGGGACTACGAGATCCAGGATGGCGATGTGTGTCTCTTCCGCTTCACTTCTTGAGGGACGACTCTCATTCCTGGACGAAAACTTCCACCCACGTCAGTTTATCTCCCATTCTCCCAGTATGGAAAGTCACCCGGTGACATCTGTACCCACGTGTCAGAACTACCACCTTGCTTGTCGATCCCAAAGGGTGCCATACCGTGCCCAAGCAGAAGATGATGGGCACATCTTTGAAGGTCATTTGCCGACCACAAACGCGACCCCGACCAGCCCTGCTCCAGAGTGGACGGATAGGCCGGGTGTGAGTTCAGCCTCGATGATTGCTTCCGGACATGCTATTGTGGCCCGCAATTGCTTCTCAAACCGGCGTGCCTCGTTCAGCGCGTCTACGTGGACGATGGCCATTCGTTCGATTGGGCTGCCGGCCGATGCCTGCGCGGCCAGCTCGATCACCCGGTCCCATGCTTTCCTCTGCGTGCGGACGCGCTCCAGCAAGTCGAGCTTACCATCTCGAATGGTGAGGATTGGCTTGACGCTCAGTATGCTGGCCATTCCTGCCGTCAAATGCCCTACCCGTCCGCTCATAGCGAGATACTTCAGCGTCGATAGGGCGGCGTAGAGATGCGTTCGTTCGCATACGTCCATCGCCTGGGCGACGATTTCCTCCTTGGACGTGCCTGACTCCGCGGCCTCTGCCGCGGTCAGCACCATGAACCCTTGCCCTATACTTAGGCTCCGGGAGTCCACCACCGTGATATCGTGATCTGGGAACATGTCGCGTGCAGCAACGGCCGACCTGAACGTTGCGCTCACCTCGCCGCTCACGCAGAAACACATGATCGTCTCTGCACCTGCGTCGAGGGCGGCTTGGTAGACCTCGGCGAACTTGCCGGGCGAGGGGGCGGCGGTCGTTGGCAGCTCACCCTCGACATCGACGCGCGCAAAGAGCTGAGCATCGTCGATATCAACTCCTGTCTCAAACGTCTCCTCACCGAAGTGAACCGTGATGGGCACCTGCCGTATGTTGTACTGAGCGGCGATACTGGCGGGGATACTGGCGTCTGTATCGGTGATTACTGCTATTGACGACATCGATTCTCCTTATTATCCGTTTGCAAACTTGGTTTGTTCAGCGTGCCTGCAATTCTGGCGAGCGCTACCCGTTCGCCGTCAGGGGTGATCATCTGAGGAACTGATCTTTTTGGGAATGACCTCGGTGATTGCCAAATAGATACAGAGTCCAGCTGTGGCGATCCATGACTCCACCGAGTACAACCGTCGCTTGAGGATGACCTCAATAGGAGTCTCCACAGCCCTTTTGAAGAGCGGCCAGCCGCCACCTCCGACGACGAAGAATACCATATAGCTGCTGTACAGGATCTCCGCCACGAAGTTGATGATTACGATCCAATGGATCACCTTCCACCACTTACCCTTCACTGAGTTGTCCTCCTCAGAAGAACGAGTTCTCTACAACCATTCATCGTCTATGCCTGGTTTCATAGTCGCCAGACCCCTGTCCACCAGATACTTGTAGGCCGTCAGTGCCGCCAGGGCACCATCGCCCACGGCAACCGAGATCTGCTTGGCAGGAACGTCCGTCACGTCCCCGGCGGCGAAGAAGCCCGGCAGTTCGGTCGACTGGTCTGGGTTCACTGGGACCTCGCCCCTCTTGTTCAGCGTGATGAGTTCCTTCACCGGCTCGCTGTTGGGCGAAAGCCCAATCTCCAGGAAAACCCCATCTACCTTCAGTGTCTCGGTCTGGTTGCCCCCGGCAGACTGAATCTCAACCCCGGTAAGCCGTTCATCACCGGCGAAGGATACCACCCGGTACGGAGTGTGGAACTTGACCTTGGGGTTGTGCTTGACCTCTTGGACCAGGGCGGCGTCGGCCTTGAACGTCTCCCGCCGATGGATCAAGTGAATTTCCTCCGCGAAGCTCAAGAGGTCGCGCACGGCGGTGAACGCCGAGTTGGCCCCGCCGATGACAGCCACGCTCCGCCCGGTGTAGAGTGGCGCGTCGCACGTGGCACAGAAGGCAATGCCGTGGCCCACGAACCGCTCTTCGTTAGGCACGCCCAGGCGACTGTACTCCTTGCCAGCGCAGTAGATGACGGTATAGGCGTTAAACCTTCGCCCGTCTTCAGTGTGGACCCCGAACCCCTCTGGTGTCTTCTCCACACCAGTGACTATGGTGTCCAGAAGCTCCGACAAGGGATAGGACTCCATATGCAACTGGAACCTTTCCAGGAGCTCGTTGCCCTCTACCCCCGGGAACCCCAGGTAGTTTTCTATGCGGGCGGTGTACGTCATCTGACCGCCGATCTTCTGGGCCACCAGCCCCACGTCCAGGCTCTTCCTCGCGGCGTACAGCGCAGCGGACATCGCCGCTGGGCCTCCTCCGACGATGATGACGTCGTAGGTGTGGTGCTCCTCCAGCGGCCGGACGTTGCGGATGCCTTCTATGTCCCGCATCGTCGCCTCGATCCGCTTGTACTCCTCCGGATCCACGGCTCGCAATATCGTGATGTAGAGGATGGCCTCTGGATGTGCCCCCTCCAGCACCGTCGTCTCGTTGATGATGGTCTTGGGAACGCCCTCCACCTGGTATTTCACTGCAAGCTCGCGGAACTGAGAGGCCTCAATCATATCGGAGCGGATGTTCTCGTTGAGGTAAGCGAACTGGTGGGCCGCGTGGACCATCTTGGGGCAGTATGGGCAGGTGAGAGTGACGAAGACCTGGATGTGCACCGGCTGCTTAATGTTCCCCACGAGGACCTCGAACTGGGGCGCCAGTTCGGAATGTCCGGTGGAGATCATCATGATCGTTTCGAGGAATGAGCTGAACTCCTCCCCTGCGGTCATTCCGAAGAACCTGATCCCGTGGTCCTTCTCTCCCAGC
>Ga0207752_1000569_pt1 | contig 17316 bp, 15 predicted proteins | sample Pon2CUnioCityCA_6_FD_187272 | JGI IMG/M metagenome (GOLD analysis project Ga0207752, IMG submission 187272) | Marine sediment microbial community from Union City, CA, USA - Pond 2C Sediment 2 (SPAdes) | ecosystem: Environmental > Aquatic > Marine > Intertidal zone > Salt pond sediment ...
GAGCCGCAGGAAACCGGCGCCAGGCTGCTATAGAGAGCTGCTTCGTCAGGAGAGAAAATAATGTTTGGTGTTGTTGGTTCACAATTTGCATTGATCTTTGCCCTGGGGCTGTTCGGCGCTCTGGCGGTCATGCCTTACGCCTTCGAGATGAACAGAGAACGCATTTCGCAAGCGCCCCTGCCGAAACCGGTCATGCTGGCTGTGAGCATCTTGCAGAATGCCATCTTGATCGTAATTGCCGCTTTTGTAGGCCTGTGGGCATCCGTACGCACAGGTTTGGGCGCAGCGCTAATTTTCTCAGCGCTGTCCGGCGAAGCGGTGCTGGTGGAGATCGCTCGCTACTTGCCCGTGACGCTGCTGTTGAGCGTTGGGGCGGGGGTAGGCGTATTGGTTCTGGACCGCTTTGTGTTCAGCCCGTATTTGCCGCAGATCTTGCGCCAGGCGTCTGCAAAGATCCAGTTATGGAAACGGATTTTGGCCAGCTTTTACGGCGGCCTGGCGGAAGAGATTCTCATGCGCCTGTTCTTGATGAACCTGCTGGCCTGGTTCTTGAGCCTGGTGTGGAGTACCCCCGATGGGACTCCGGCCAGCGGAGCGATCTGGACGGCTAATCTTTTGGCAGCGCTGTTATTCGGTCTTGGACACCTGCCGGCAACGGCAGCCTTGACGAAACTCACCCCCTGGGTCGTCACCCGCGGGCTGCTGCTGAACGGAATTGGAGGCATTGCCTTTGGGTATCTCTTCTGGCAATACGGCCTGGCGGCTGCGATGATGGCCCACTTTACCATGGATATCCTGATCCACGTGATCAGCCCCATGCTGGCGCCGGCGGCTATGGATCACAGGGATCCGGCCGGCCCACTGGCAGAAATGCATTGAAATTGGATCGGCGGATGCCTCCAAGTCGTTGCCGAGAATGGCCGATCCAGCGAATAAAACCTGATCAATTCGAAATGGAAAAGAAAAAATGAACGCGACAATTTTATCCTCCAACAAAAAAGTAAACTGGCGCCAGGTAGGTTGGTTCCTGTTGTTGACCTTCCTGCTTTCCTGGACGCTCGATCTGCTGCTGCACCTTACGGCTGGTTACGGTGGCAATACAACTACGCTGGTCGCTCTGCAGTTGCAGATGCTGATTCCGGCCTTCTTCGCCATCCTGCTGAGCGTTTTCTTCTTCAAGAACAAAGCTATTTACGTTGGCAATTCGCCTGGAAGGCCGCGCTGGTTCTTTTACTTCTACCTGGTCTTTACGCTGCTGTATGCGGTGGCCTTGGTTTTGGTCTTTATATATCCAGGACAAGCCACTATCGCCAGCGCTATTACCAGTTCTCTCAGTTTGCTGGGTCTGCTAGTCCTGATTGCGCTGCGGGCCTTCAGCGGCCGGGAAGCTTTCGCCCGTGCCGGATTGAAAGGGGGGCGTTTCAAGGACTGGCTTTGGTATGGATTGGCATTTGTGCTCTTCTACGCTGCCCAGTCCGGGCTGAATGCACTGTTCGGCTTGGGCCGGGCAGTGGACCCGCTCCAGGCGATGCAGAGTCTTGGTGGAAGTCAAGCCGGCATGTCCCCCCAGGTCTTCATGTTGTTAGCCGGCGTGCAAACCGTGCTGGCCGGCCCGCTAGTCGGTCTGATCATCGCCTTTGGCGAGGAGTACGGCTGGCGAGGCTACCTGCAAAGCGAGTTGGTCAAAATCGGCAAAGTGCGCGGCGTCTTGTTGCTGGGCCTGATCTGGTCGGTATGGCATTATCCGGTGATCTGGATGGGCCATAATTACCCCGGCCAGCCGCTGTGGGGCACACTTTTGATGACCGTATACACCACTTCGCTGGCTTTTGTGCTGGGATACGTCATGCTCAAGACCGGCAGCATCTGGCTGGTGGCCTTCCTGCATGCCATCAACAACCAGGCGGCTTCTTACTTCTTAGCCCTGGTTTACCAGCCAGATAGCCCGGTGTGGTCTTTCGGGAGCGGCATTTTCGGCCTGCTGACTCTCATCCCGATCGTGCTATTGATCCTGCGTGATCCGATCTGGCGGGATACGCCTCGAACAGAACAACCAGCGTTGCAACCATCGCCGGCAAAGAAGCCTGCCTAAAACGTATCTGAATTCTGAGACAAAGAAAACACCGCCCATTGTCCTCTGACAGTGGGCGGTCGGCGGTTATTAATGATCGCTGATCTTGATGATACAATTTGTTCATGGGGTCTTCCCGGCAAAAACGATGCTTGATGCTTATGGATCAAAACTTTTTTTCTCTCTCTTCCGAACAAATAGCAGTGATTGAAAAACCGCTGGATGCCAAGGTCTTTCTGCAAGGTCCGGCCGGCAGCGGCAAGACCACGGCGGGTGTGGAACGCTTGCTATATTTATTGGATCAAGGCGTCCCGGGGGATTCCATTCTGCTGCTGGTGCCTCAACGCACCCTGGCGGGCGCCTATTTGGCGGCCTTGCGCACCACCCGCGCAGCCGCGGGCGGTCTGGTCTCCATGGTTACGTTAGGAGGCCTAGCCCGGCGCATGGTCGAATTGTTCTGGCCACTGGTGGTCGAACAAGCCGGTTTCGCGCATCCCGAGCGGCTGCCCACCTTTCTGACTTTGGAAACGGCCCAATATTACATGGCGCACCTGCTGCGACCGAAGCTGGATGAGGGCCTGTTTAGCTCGGTGACCCTTGATCGCAACCGCCTGTACAGCCAGATTCTGGATAACCTGAATAAATCCGCCGTGATCGGATTCCCGCATACGCAGGTCGGCGAGCGATTGAAAGACGCCTGGGTGGGTGAGCCGGGTCAATTGCACATTTTCGAAGACGTGCAGTACAGCGCCAATCTCTTTCGCCAATATTGTCTTGAGCACAATCTGCTGGACTTCTCCTTGCAGGTGGAGATTTTCTGGCAGCATTTGTGGTCTCAGGAATTGTGCCGGGAGTATTTACAGCGCACTTATCGCCACTTGGTGGTGGACAATCTGGAGGAAGACACCCCAGTCACGCACGACCTGCTGCGGGATTGGCTGCCGGCTTTCGATTCGGCCCTGGCGATCTACGACCAGCAGGCCGGTTACCGGCGTTTTTTGGGAGCCGATCCACAGACAGCCCATGCCTTAAAAGATCTATTCCCCGTCCAGCATTCCTTCCAACACTCTTACGTGAGTACGCCGGATGTGCAAGCCTTGGAACGGCGCCTGGGCGAGGCGCTGTACCATCCCGCAGGCGCTGCGGAGTTCCGGGCTGAGCCCACTGACGGCGACGAAAACGGCGGCAGCGCTCGCACCGCCCTGGCTTATGACGTACATCGCTTCTACCCGGAAATGTTGGATTGGGTAGCGTTGGAAATCGACCGTCTGGTGAACCAGGAGGGCGTTGCCCCGGGAGAGATCGTCGTACTGGCGCCCTTCCTATCGGACGCGTTGCGTTTTTCCCTGGCCAATCGCCTGGAAGCTTACGAAATTCCAACCCGGTCGCACCGCCCATCGCGCTCGCTGCGTGAAGAGCCGGCTACAGAGTGCTTGCTCACACTATCCGCCCTGGCTCACCCGGATTGGGGCATCGTGCCTCCCAAACTCGACGTGGCCTACGCCCTGGTGCAGGCAATCCAGGGATTGGATTTGGTGCGGGCGCAATTATTGGTCGACATTGTCTACCGTATGCGTGCCGGTATTCCGGTCTTAAGTTCATTCGAGGACCTGCTACCTGAGGCGCAGGAGCGCATTACCTACCGCTTGGGCGAGCGCTATGAAGGATTGCGTGACTGGCTGGCGCGCTACCGCCAGGAGCCGGCCGAGGAGTTCGACCATTTTCTCAGCCGCCTTTTCGGTGAAGTGCTTTCACAGCCGGGCTATGGTTTCCATGCGGATTACGACGCTGGCGAGGTCAGCGCCAACCTGATCGAGTCGGTGCAAAAATTCCGTTGGGTCACGGACGAGACCCTGGCTGAAGGCGGTGTGCCGTTGGGAAAGGAATACCTGCTCATGGTGCAGGAGGGTGTCATCGCCGCCCAATACATTCTGAGCTGGCAGATACAGCCCGAGGATGCGGTGCTGCTGGCGCCAGCGTACACTTTTTTGCTGAGCAACCGCCCGGTCGACTATCAATTCTGGTTGGATGTGGGCAGCCGGGGCTGGTTTGAGCGCCTGTACCAACCCCTGACCCATCCCTATGTGCTCAGCCGCAGTTGGCCCCGGAATAAAGTGTGGAGCGACATCGACGAGATTGAGACCAACCAGGAAACGCTCTACCGCCTGGTCATGGGACTGCTGCGCCGCTGCCGGGTCGGACTGCTGTTGGGTTTAAGCGAGCTTAATGAGCAAGGCTACGAGCAGCGCGGGCCGTTGCTGCAAGCTTTCCAGCGCATGCTGCAGCGCACCAACCAGGACGGTGCATGATGGTGACTCTAAGACCAAACCAGGAGGCAATCCTACACTACCGCGGCGGGAAAATGGGCGTTTCAGCCGTGCCGGGTAGCGGCAAAACCTGGACGCTCTCCTTATTGGCAGCCGAGATCATCGCGGCCGGGACCCTGGCCGAAGACCAGGAAGTGCTGGTGGTTACGCTGGTCAATTCGGCAGTGGACAATTTTTACCAGCGGGTAAGCCAGTTCGTCAAAGCCAGGGGCTTGCTGCCCAACCTGGGCTACCGGGTGCGCACACTGCACGGATTGGCGCACGACATCGTGCGGGAACGCCCCGACCTGGTCGCACTTTCGGATGACTTCCAGATTATTGACGAGCGCGCCGCTGATGCTATCCGCAACGACGTGGCCCAGGCCTGGCTGCAGGCGCATCTCTATGCGCTGGACGATTATCTGGACCCGGAGATGGAGGAGGGCAAACGCGACTGGGTGCGGCGCGAGAAATTGCCCGAACTGGTCCGGGATATCGCCTTGGGATTCATCCGCATGGCGAAAGACAAGGAGCTCACGCCGGAGGCGTTGCGCGCCCGCCTGGATGACCTGCCCGTGCCGCTTCCGTTGGCGGAAATGGGCGCCGAGATGTACGCTGATTACCAGCGCGCCTTGAACTATCGCGGCGCAGTGGATTTCGATGACCTGATTCGCCTGGCGTTACGGGCCTTGCGCGCCGACGAAAGTTACCTGGAACGCCTGCGTTATCAGTGGCCTTACATCCTGGAGGATGAGGCCCAGGATAGCAGCCGCCTGCAGGAGCTGATCCTCGGCGAGCTGAGCGGCCGCTCAGGTAATTGGGTGCGGGTTGGCGACCCCAACCAGGCCATCTATGAGACCTTCACTACCGCCAACCCGCGCTACCTGCGTGAATTTATCAAAGCCCCCGGCGTGCAGGAGCAATCCCTGCCCAGCTCGGGACGTTCCACGCTTTCAATCATCGAGCTGGCCAACGAGCTGGTGGATTGGACGCACAGCGGACACCCGGTCGAAGCCGTCCGGGACGCGCTGCAGGCGCCGCCCTACATCCAGCCCGCACCGCCCGGAGACCCTCAGCCCAACCCGCCGGACGACCCCTCCCAGGTGTTCTTGGTCCGGGAGCGTTTTACCCCCAAGGAGGAAATCCAAGTTGTGGCCGATTCGCTGCAGCGCTGGTTACCCGAACACGAGCAAGATACTGTCGCCGTGCTGGTGCCGCGCAACTTACGGGCTTTCGAGTTGGTCAACGAGCTCAAGCGGCGCGGTTTGCCCTATAATGACAGCCTGCTGCGCAGCTCCACCTCGACCCGCTTCTCGGCAGGGGTGTTGGGCAACCTGCTCCAGTACCTGGCCGATCCGCAATCCCCCAGCAAGCTGGCGCGCGTCTACCGGGTATGGCGACGCACCCGCCAGGAGGATGGCGCGGAGAACGAAACCGAGAGCCCAGAAGTGAAACACGTCGCCGAATTGCTGCGTAAGGTTGGCCGGGTGGAGGACTTTTTGTGGCCGGGACCGGAGCATGATTGGCTGGAGGAAATGGTGCTGCCGAACGAGCCTGCGGAAGTGTACGAGCAGTTGCGCGAATTCCGCCGGTTGGTGCGGCGCTGGCAGGAAGCCATCCTGCTGCCGGTCGACCAAATCGTGCTGACCCTGGCGCAAGACCTGCTCAGCGACCCGGCCGAACTGGCCATCAGCCACAAGCTGGCCGCGCTGCTGCGCCGGGCCAGCCAAAACAACCCCGGCTGGCGATTGCCCGAGTTGACCCAGGAGTTGGCCACCATCGCCCGCAACGAGCGCCGCTTCCTGGGTTTTGGAGAGGAGGATACCGGCTTCGATCCGCAAAAACACCGCGGTGAGGTGGTGGTGTCGACCATGCACAAAGCCAAAGGCCTGGAGTGGGACCGGGTCTATCTGACCTCGGTCAATGATTACAATTTCCCCTCCGGTGACATTCACGACAGCTATATCGCCGAAAAGTGGTTCGTCAGGCAGAGTTTGAATTTGCAAGCGGAGAGCCTGGCCCAGCTCGAGGCCGTTTTTGAGAGTGATGAATACGAATGGTATGATGAAGGCCAGGCTACCCAGCAAGCGCGCCTGGATTATGTGCGTGAACGGCTGCGCTTGATGTATGTGGGCATCACCCGGGCCAAGAAATCGCTGGTGGTCACCTGGAACACAGGCCGCAGAGGCGACCAGCAGCCCGCACTGCCTCTGGTGGTCTTAAGCACATATTGGGAGGAGCATCATGGCGGTACTGCCGCAACATAGTTTCCAATTCAGCCAGGGGAGTCTGCAGGATTACGTGGACTGCGCCCGGCGATTTCAACTGCGCTACCTGTCCCGGCTTTCCTGGCCGGCCATCGAAACGGAGCCGGTTTTGGAGAACGAACGCTTCATGAGGCAGGGCGCCCAGTTTCACCGCCTGGTGCACCAGTACTTGCTGGGCATCCCCGCCGAACGACTGAGCGTCACGGTCCAGGCAGAGAATTTGAGCCGCTGGTGGGACAACTATCTCGAACATGGCTTCGACCCCCAGGAAGTTCAAGGCCGCTGCTACCCGGAGATCACTTTGGCAGCTCCCCTGGGCGAGCATTCTTTGGTCGGTAAATTCGATCTGGTGGTCGTCGCTTCCGGTGGAGATGTCTCGATCATGGACTGGAAGACTTCCCGCAAACGCCCGCAAAGAACCTGGTTGGAAAAGCGCCTGCAAACGCGCGTGTATCCTTACCTGCTGGTACAGGCGGGCGCATGTTTGAACCAGGGAGAACCCATCCAACCGGAGCAAGTCGAGATGGTATATTGGTTCGCAGAGTACCCGCGCCAGCCCGAGCACTTTTCATATGACCGGGAGAAGTACCAGCAGGATGGGGAATATTTTGAAAGCCTGGTGGAGCAGATTCGGGCGCTAGATGAAGATGGATTTGAGCTGACCGGGGACCTGAAGAAATCGCGCTTTTGCGTATACCGCTCCCTGTGCGAGCGGGGCGTCCAGGCCGGATCCCGGCAAGAGCGGGAGGCTCTTTTGGAATCTGAATTGGGGGAACAAGCGGGGCAAGCCCTCGATCTGGATTTCGAACAAATTGCCGAGATCGAGTTCTGAGCGGCGACAAATCCTTGACTGCAAACATATTACAGCAAGCATATCGATGAAGAATTGGGTCGAACCCGCACAAGTAGCTATTCCGGCTGCGCTGCAGGCGCAGGTTGGCGGTCACCCCCTGGTGGCGCGCACGCTCGTCCGCCGGGGCATCGATGCGGTTGAAAGGGCGCGCGCTTTTCTCGATCCGGACGCCTATCAACCGGCTGCCCCCGCGGAAATGCCCGGGATGGCGCTGGCTGCCGATCGCCTGGAACAGGCCATCCGGCGCGGCGAGCGCATCTGCGTGTGGGGCGACTTCGACGTGGATGGCCAGACGGCGACCACGCTGCTGGTCTCGGCGCTGCGCATGCTGGGGGCGCAGGTAAGCTACCACATCCCGGTGCGCGCCAAGGAGTCGCACGGCGTAAATCTACCGGTCTTGAAGCAAATCCTGCGGCCGGAGAGCGGCCAGGGCGCCGAATTGCTGTTGACTTGCGACACCGGCATCCGCGCCCACGCCGCCGTGGAATACGCCCGGGAGCAGGGTGTGGACGTGATCATCAGCGACCATCACGAACTGCCGGCTGAGCTTCCCGGAGCGCTGGCGATTGTAAATCCCAAACTGTTGTCCGAAACGCATCCACTGGCGACGCTGCCCGGCGTGGGTGTGGCTTACATGTTAGCCCAGGAGCTGTACCGCCGCCAGGACAGGCAGGCAGAGCTGGAGGCCGCGCTCGATCTGGTTGCCCTGGGGATCGTGGCTGATGTGGCTTTACAGCGCGGTGACGCCCGCTATTTGCTGCAGCGCGGCCTGAAAGTGCTGCAGGAGAACCACCGCTTGGGCATGCAGGCGCTGCTCGAACTGGCCGATCTGGCGCCCGGTTGGCTGACCGAGGAGCACATCGCTTTCGTCATCGCGCCGCGTCTGAACGCATTGGGCCGGCTGGGGGATGCCAACCCGGTGGTGGAATTTTTCACCACCCAGGACCTGACTCGAGCCCGCGTGCTGGCGCAACAATTGCATGGGGTCAACGCTCGCCGCAAGCTGTTGACCGAACAGGTTTTCCAGGGCGCGCTGGCGCAGATCGAACGCGATCCGTCGCTCCTGGAGCATGCCGCCCTGGTGTTGGAGCATCCCAATTGGCACGCCGGCGTGATCGGCATCGTCGCCAGCCGATTGGTGGAGCGTTATAATCGCCCCGCGGTGCTCATCTCGGCTCCACCGCAATCTATTGGACGCGGCTCGGCCCGCTCCATCGCCGGGGTGAACATCACCGCAGCCATAAAGCAGCAGGCGCACCTGTTGGAAAGGTTTGGCGGGCATGCCATGGCAGCCGGCCTGGCAATCGAACCGCACAACATTCCGGCGTTTCGCCAGGCGCTCTCACACGCCGTGAGCGAGGCCTTCGGCGATATGCCACCCGAGCCGGCCCTGACGCTGGACGGCTACCTGCCGCTGGCCGATCTGTCGCTGGATTTGGTAGCCGACCTGGAGCGGCTGGCGCCTTTCGGGGCAGGGAACCCGCCTCTGATCTTGGTGAGCGCCAATCTGGTCGTCAAAAGCCAGGCGGCCATCGGCCGTGACCAGGAGCATCTCAGCCTGGTGGTGGAGGATGAGCAAGGCGAAAGCCGCCAGGTGGTCTGGTGGCAGGGGGCAGCCGCTCAGGACCTGTGGCCGCTGCCGCAAGGACGCTTCGACATGGCCTATACGGCGCGCTCAAGTACTTTTGGCGGCCAACGTCAGGTCCAGGTCGAGTGGGTGGATGCACGCCCGATCGAAACCCCTGGGATCGTAGTGGAAACCCAGCCGGTACGCATTCAAGTGCAGGATTACCGCGACGAGCTGTACCCATTGCCGGTGTTGGAGCAGTTGCGCAAGCATAACGAGGTACAGGTGTGGTGCGAAGGCCAGGCCGTAGCTAAGATTGGCGGGCGGCGACGCCACGAGTTGCAAGCCGGTCAGGACCTGGTCATCTGGACCGCTCCACCCGGCCCGCGCGAGCTGGCGCAGGCGCTGCAAGCAGCCGGTCCCCGGCGGGTGTACCTGTTCGCCGTGAATCCAGGTATGGACCAAATGCAGCCTTTTCTCAAGCGCCTGGCCGGACTGGTCAAGTACGCCATGCAAAACAACCAGGGCCCGGTTTCCCTGCACGAATTGGCCGCAGCCACCGCCCAGCGCCCGGTTGCCGTGCAAGTGGGGTTGCGTTGGTTACAGGCGCGCGGTTTCGTCCGCCTGGAGCCGGCGGACGGAGACCGGATTCGCCTCAGTTCCGGCGAGAGGCAGGTTACGGAGGATACGCAGCCGGTCGCCAACCGGTTGGAGGCGCTGCTGCAGGAAAGTGCTGCCTTCCGTGCTTACTTCAAACAAGCCGATGGGGAGACGTTAATCAACCCGCAAACGGTTTCTGGCTAGGTTTGTGGCAGGTATTTATCGAGTGGTGTGTTGGCAGGAGCACAGAAGAATCTATGCGTAAGGCGTTGAATTTAATGCTGGTATTGACGCTGGCATTTTTTGCGGCGACGCTTTTTGCTTCTAAGGTGCGCTCGGCGCCAGCCGTTCAGGAGGTAGCGCCGGTGTTCGGGCTGCCTTTCTTGGATCCACCTGGGCCGGATACCTGGTTGCTGGGACAACCTTACGGAAACACAACCGGCGCTTTCAACCGCCGCCGCAGTTTCTACGTCGCCGGTCAGGGGTTGCATTTCGGTGTGGACCTGTCGGCGCGCTGCGGCTATCCTATCGTGGCGATTGGCGATGGTGTTGTCACCAAGGTCGACGCCAGCGAACACGGCGCTGCGCCCCATAACCTGATGGTCGACCATCTCAATGGCTACGCCTCCTTCTACGGCCATTTGTTGGAGCGACCCGATTTGCAGACCGGCCAATCTGTCTCTCGCGGCCAGATCGTCGCCAAAGTAGGCGATCCCGACGAGACCTGTACCTCCCGCCCGCACCTGCACCTGGAGATTCGCAATGCCGGCCGTTACGACCGGGCCTACAATCCGATCTCGTTGATCGAGGCCGATTGGGATACCCTGGCGCTGAGCGGCCCATTCAGCCGGGGATTCGCACGCGATCTCAGCGATCCGCGCCGCTGGCAGCATTTAGACGACCAGCCGGAGGTGCAGTTCTGGGGGCCAATGCAGAACGACTATTTGAATCCCTGGCCGCCGGATTGGGGAGGCTAGATGAACGCACTGCGGCGCCTCCTGATTTTAGCGATCGTTTTGGCGGCGTTCTTCAGCCTGGCAGCCTGCCAGGGGGCGAATGATAACCCCGGCCGGCAGATGGAGGCGACGACGAGCCCGTCCACAGGGGTGGAGAACAACACAACTCTCGGCACTAAGCTTTCGACGCCAATCGCTACGCAATCAACCCGCAACCGCCCGGCTCCGGTGACGCCTTCCCTGCTTCCAACCGCCAGTTCGACTCCCCAGCCTTCCCCAACGCCCGCAGCTGTGATCGAGCCACTCACGCAGGGCGGCTGCTGCGTGCAGCCCTTTTGGTCCCCCGATGGCCAGAGCGTGATGTTCATCGACAAGCCCGGGCCACGAGACCCGGCCGGCATTTGGGCCGTCGATTTGCAAGGCGGCTCCCCCAGGTTCGTCACCGACAAACTGGGTGTGTATTCCCCGGATAGGCAGTTGTTCGCTTACCCGCAAGGTGGGCTGGCTTACGTAGAGCGAGTGGCGGACAGGCAGCGCTGGACGATTCCCAACGGAGGCCGGGCGGTGACTTTCTCCCCGGACGGTGAGCATCTGGCCTGGACCGGAGGGCAGAGCGGGCCACCTTACGATACCGCCCGGCGCCAGGTATGGATCAGCCGCTACGACGGCAGCCAGGAACGCGCCCTGGTGTCGGTCTTTGGCGGCGGTTTCGCAGGTTGGTTCCCGGATGGGCGCCTGCTGGTCAGCGGCCGGATCGACCCCAATGAAAGCGGCGAGGCATTTTGGGTCTTAGACCCGCTAGATGGCAATCTGCGCGAGATTGCCCGCGGATCGCGCCTGCGTGGTGGATCGCTCTCGCCGCAGGGCTCGTGGCTGCTGTATCAGGTCACTTTTTCTGAGAACCCGCATGAGAATGGGCTGTGGGTGGCGAACACCGGCAGCGGCGAACGGATCCGCCTGGAGCTTTACGGCGCAGCTCGTTGGCGGGATGATGGGCGCCTGCTGGTCATTCCGCTTGACCTGCAGGCCGGTTTGCACAGCTTGTGGCAGGTGGATCTGCAGCAGGGGGACGCTGCAGCCGCACGCTTGCTGGTTGATCCCCTGGTGACTCCTTTCAAGGTCGCCAACGGCGATTGGACGGTCTCACCGGATGGAGCGTACATCGCCTATGTCTCAGCCCAGGATCAAAATATTTGGCTGATCAGGCTGCCGCCGGAGGGTACCTGACCATTGCAATGATTTATTAATGGTTGTAAATTCCAAACAGCAGGGGGATTACACGAGGAGGTTTCCATCATGAGCAAAGTAAAGACTGAAATGATTGAATTCCCTTGCGATGGGGAGCGCACACCGGGCTACCTGGCCCGGCCGCAGGATGAAGGGATGCATCCTGGACTGGTGGTCATCCAGGAGTGGTGGGGGCTGGTGCCGCATATCAAGGATGTGGCCCAGCGTTTTGCCGGCCAGGGCTTCATCGCCCTGGCGCCCGATCTCTATCACGGCCGGGCAGCCAGCGAACCGGATGAGGCCCGTAAACTGGCCATGGAGCTTGAGGAGGCGCGGGCCGTGGCGGAAATTCAGGCAGCCGTGCGTTACTTGCAGGGATTGCAAGCCGTTTCTCCATCCAAGATCGGAGTGGTGGGTTGGTGTATGGGTGGACATCTGGCGCTCTCGACGGCGGCCGAAAGTCGTGATTTGGGCGCTGCGGTGGCATTTTACGGCCGCCCGCGCGACGTAAACATGGCTGCGCAGATCGATGCGCCGGTGCTGGGTTTGTACGGTGAGCACGATCACGGCATCCCAGTGGATTTGGTGCGCCAGTTCGATCAGGCGCTGGAACAGCACGGCGTGCCGCACGAGATCCACATTTACCCGGGAGCCGGGCACGCCTTTTTCAACGACACCCGGCCGCAGATCTACGATGCGGAAGCAGCCCAGGATGCCTGGCAAAGGACTTTGCAGTGGTTTCGCCGCTACCTGACTTGAACGCACATGGCTTGAACGCACACAAGATGCTTCGTGTATAATGCCGGTGGAGGTGAAAATAATGCCATACGATCCTGAAGTGTACGAGTTCCTGAAAAACCACTTGCAATCAATCCAAGACAACGACGTCGACGCTTATCACGAAACCAGCGCTGAAGGCCTCACCCTGTATGAATGGTGGGTCACGCCACACCGCATCGATGGGCTTTCCTTTCACGACTTCATGATGACCGAGAACGCCCGCCGCGGGGTTGCTTTTGGCTCGGATTTCGACACACTGCAATCCGGTGAGCGCCAGCATTCTCGTTTCGATCTCGCCAACCTGTACATTCAGCGCTATGGCGATACTGCCATTGCCAGCTACACACTCCTTGTCAGCACCGGTATGGCGGAGGGTGTGCAGGTCAACGCACATAATGAAAGCCGGGTCATGGTCAAGCAAGACGGGGAGTGGAAGGTGGTTCACGTGCACAAATCACCGGCCTGGCCAGCGCCTCACGTACAGCCTTAGCCAAATTTGCCATGCAGTTGTATTTCATCCGTCACGCCCAATCCACCAACAATGCCCTATGGGCGCAGAACGGCTCTTCAGACTATCGCAATGAAGATCCGGAGCTGACAGAAATTGGCCGGCAGCAGGCTGTACTCCTGGCAGACTTTTTAAGTCGCGGTTATCGAAAAGGCGGCGGGGTTTGTGAACAGGACTCACAAGACGGTTTCCAGATCACCCACTTGTACACCAGCTTGATGGTACGAGCGGTTGAAACCGGCGTGATGATCTCACGCGCGATTGGCATCCCGCCGGTAGCCTGGGAGGACGTGCACGAAGAAGGGGGCATTTATCTGGAAGATGAGGCCTCAGGCGAGCTGGTTGGCTTGGCGGGCAAGAGCCGGACGTATTTTCGAGAGCATTACCCTGAGCTGGTGCTGCCAGAGCAAATGAACGACTCCGGGTGGTGGAACCAACGCCCCTTCGAAGAGGTCGAAGCGCGCCGCCGCCGGGCAAAACGGTTCTTGGCAGACTTGTTGGTACGGCATGGAGATACGCCAGACCGCGTGGCGATTGTCAGTCATGGGGGTTTCTATAATTTGTTCATCCACACGATACTGGAACGGCGCGCCCGCGATAGGTTGTGGTTCACGATGTACAATACCGGCATCTCGCGTTTGGATATTGAGGAGTACGGCTCGTCGCTGGTTTACCACAACCGGGTCGACTTTCTGCCAAGAGATTTGATAACATGACAACACAGTTCTCCAGCAAAGCTACTGTCGAGCGCTTTCGAAAGCTGGTCAGGCGACCGGAAGTTTTCCGTTTCGCGAAGCGCAACATCATCGAAAGCTATGTGGATTGTGTTCCGGAGCACGCGGCCGGCATGCGCGCCTTGCTGGAAGACGTTTTTGCCCTGTTAGAAAGGGGCAGCGGGGATGAAGATCGCTTCCAACAAAGCCTTTCAACCGTTTACGAACGCGTCTTCCGCAAAGAAGAGCCAGATTTCTGGTTCAATCGGGCTTACCGGGATTACAAGCGGGACTACAAGCCGGGGCGCCGCTTCGCCGGCTTGCAGCCATTGTTGTTGGGCCGGCGCATTCTCGATCTGGGCTGCGGAAACGGCCTGACTTCCCTGGCTATGGAACAAAACGGATACCAGGTCTTCCTGACCGACGTGCTCGACTACCGGGATGTGCGCGCCCGCCATCTGGCGTTCCAGCCGATGACGGATGCTGGAACGATTCCATTTTCAGGCGAGCGTTTCGACACGTCCCTGGTGTTTGCTGTTTTGCACCATGTTCAGGAAGAAAATATCGTCGCAATCCTGCGGAATTTGCGGGCCATCAGCCGACGGGTGATTATTGAGGAGGACACCTACCAGGTGCCAGAACGCTTGCCGGGTCTGGAAACCGTGTTGGAGAAGGACCGCCATTTGCGGGCGTTTATGCGCCTGAAACCAGCCGACCAATTGGGCTTCCTGATGTTCATGGATTATTTCGCCAATATGCTCACCCAGGGCATCACGGCTATGCACATCCCCTTCAATTTCAAGACGGTGGCGGAGTGGCAGCATATGTTTGTCGAACATGGGTTCAGCGTGCAGAAAACCATCGTGAAAGGCTTCCAGCCAAAGTTTTTCAACCGCTCCTGCCACGTTTGGTTTGTGTTGGACGCTGAAACGGATATGAATAACGGTTTGGATTAAAAACGCCATAATCCGGTAAATCCGCTCTCCAAGCTGCTAGCAGCCATCCGCTTCAGCTTTTGGTATGAGGTATCATTAATATAGGTGATGTAACGTAGATAAAGGGAGGAAAATCATGCGAGTGTATTTAGTGCAGCACGGTGAAGCCGAATCCATGGACGTCGATCCACAGCGACCGCTTACCGACCACGGCAGGCGGGTCACCCAGCGCATGGCCGAAATGGCTGCCAAGTTGGATTTAGGGGTGGGGGAAATCCGCCACAGCGGCAAAACTCGCGCCCAGCAAACGGCGGGCCTCTTTGCCCGAGCGCTTTCCTTGATGGGCGAGGTTAATGAGACACCCAATTTAGGGCCGACCGACGACGTCAAGCCCGTGGCGCAAGACATTCAAAGCCAGGGCCAATCGGTCATGCTGGTGGGCCATTTGCCTTTTATGAGTCATATGGCCGGTTACCTGGTGAATCAAAACCCGGACGATTCGCCGGTTGAGTTCCATAATTCGGGTATCCTATGCCTGGAGCGTGGCCAAGATGGCTGGCAAGTACTCTGGCATTTAACTCCCGATTGAGCATAATTGCCCGCGAATATCCTGGATGAAAGAACAATCCTGGCAACACATTACTCTTGAGACCAACGGAATCCGCCTGCATTGCGTACAAGCCGGCCCGCCCGATGGTGCGCTGGTGATCCTGCTGCACGGCTTTCCCGAGTTCTGGTACGGCTGGCGCCAGCAGATTGAGCCCCTGGCGCAGGCCGGGTATTGGGTGCTGGCGCCGGACCAGCGCGGCTACAATTTGAGTGACAAACCCCACACGGTCGAAGCATACCGCATTGGGATTCTGGCGAAAGACGTGATCGGCTTGATCCAAGCCCTGGACCGGGAGCGAGCCTTGCTCATCGGGCATGATTGGGGCGCGGCAGTAGCCTGGCACACAGCCATCCATTATCCGCAATCGATCGCCAAATTGGGCATCCTGAACGTACCCCATCCGGCCGTGATGGTGCGTACTTTACGCAGCAGCCTCAGGCAAATTGTAAAAAGCTGGTATATCTTTTTCTTTCAAGTTCCCCGGCTGCCGGAATGGGTGCTGAGCCGTAAAACCTACGCGCCCATGCGGCGCATGTTGAAAGCCAGCTCCAGGCAGGGCACTTTCAATGCAGAAGCGCTCGACCACTATATGCAGGCCTGGCGCCAGCCGGGCGCGCTCACGGCGATGATCAACTGGTACCGGGCCATGTTCCGCTCGGGGATCGCCTCTGAAGGCCGATCGGTCGAAGGCGCCCATGGTGGGCGTGTGAAACCTTCCACGCTGATGATCTGGGGCGCCAAGGATATCGCCTTGCACCGCTCGATGGCTCAACCCAGCCTCGAATTCTGCGATCACGGGCGGTTGGTGTTCTTCGAGCAGGCCACCCATTGGGTGCAGCACGACGAACCGCAACGTGTGACCCGGTTGCTATTGGATTTTTTAGAGGAATGAGAGCCTATGAAAGATGGTCAGCAGTGCAAGCCTCGCAGGGGGTAAACATCAGGTCAACGCCGGGCCCGGACGGTGTCGTAGCCTTTACGCACGGCGTCCTTGATGTCGTCCCAAACCGTGTCAGGGTGCTGGCGCTCCCACTCGCGCCGGGCTTCGGGCCAGATATCCTGCCATTCTTTGTCTGCCAGGCGGCCCTTATAACCCATCTCGAAGCCGTACAGGTAAGCCGGGCGGAAACCTTCGTAGGTGTAATCCGGGGTGACGTAGGCTTCCTTGTAGTGATTCTGAAAGATGGGTTCGTACTCTTCGAAAGCGGGTTTTTGGAAAGCGGACGGATGCTCCTGGTGGAGTTCCTGCTGGGTCTCGTCCAAGGCCTGTTCGTAACGCTGGCGCTTTTGTTCCAACTGCTCTTCAGAATACGGCTCGGCCTGTTCGTCGAAAGCCTGCCAATCGCCTGCTCGCCATTGCTCGCTGCGGTGTTGCATTTCCACCGGGTTAAACCTGTTCAGAATATCTACGGCGCGGTCTTTGCGTGCCTCATCGGTCCTTACGACAATCAGGCTGCCGCCGCGTCGCACACCTTCGGCGTAATAATGGGCGGGCTCTTCAGGAACACCGGCTTCCATCAGGGCGCCCAGCAGGCTTCCGGCGGCCGCGCCGATGCCTGTGCCGGCTAAAGTGGCTGCCAATGGGCCGGCGACCAGCACCGGTCCGATCCCGGGTAGGGCCAAGGCGCTCAAGCCGATCAACAATCCGCTGAGCGCGCCCACGATGGCGCCAATCCCGGCGCCCTCCAGCGCTCCCTCGGCGACCTCTTCTGCCGGTTGGTTTTCGGGGATATATTGAGTGTATTCTTCCCGCACGTCATTTGCGATCAGACTGATATCCTGGCGGTCGAATCCGTTCTGGCGCAGTTCCCGGACAGCTTGCTGCGCCTCGATGAGTTCGTCGTATAAGGCGATGACTATTTTGGCCATTTCTTCTTTTGCCTCCCTTGATAAGTAGCAAATTGATCTGAATCAGCTTGTAGA
>Ga0207752_1000570_pt1 | contig 17316 bp, 13 predicted proteins | sample Pon2CUnioCityCA_6_FD_187272 | JGI IMG/M metagenome (GOLD analysis project Ga0207752, IMG submission 187272) | Marine sediment microbial community from Union City, CA, USA - Pond 2C Sediment 2 (SPAdes) | ecosystem: Environmental > Aquatic > Marine > Intertidal zone > Salt pond sediment ...
GCGACTCCGTTGGGACCGTACCCTTCGTATACGACTTCCTCCAGGTCTTCGCCTTTGAGTTCACCGGTGCCGCGCTTGATGGCTCGCTCGATGTTGTCCTTGGGCATATTGGCGGATTTGGCCTTGTCGACCGCCAGCCGCAGACTGAAATTGATTTCAGGGTCGCCGCCTCCCTCGCGTGCTGCAAGAGTGATCTCCCGTGCTAGCCGGGTGAAGAGCTTGCCCCGCTTGGCATCCTCTGCGGCTTTCTTATGTTTGATGGTAGACCATTTGCTGTGACCGGACATGCTTTACCCTCCACTGATGTCTGAATCACGAAATCAGGTTGCCGGCAACTGTGAGCCTATGAAGCGACCAAATGCGAAACGCGAGATGTGGTCTCGTTGGATCTAGCTCGCACGTTGCACGTTGGATTTCAGACGTTGAGATTATACCACCATTCGCCCTGGTTACGCAAATTCGGGATGCGAGAACTGCACCCCCTGTAGCGTCGATGTTATTCCATTACGAATGAGTGAAGCGGAGGAAGTACCTCCCTCCGCTCCGTCTATTGTTCTTCTTTCGCCCCCAAGCGACTGCCTACGAAATCGCGCTGGCCGCGGATGAACGAGGCAATATCCATTGGCCGCTTGCCGGCCAACTGTACCTCGTCCAAGAGCAACGCTCCCTCGCCCGCAGCGACGGCCGTCCTGTCTGCTCGAGCAACTACTGTTCCCGGCGGCACATTCCCACGCCAGTCGAGCAACGCCCCCGCCCGAAGGACCTTGAGCCGCCGACGCTGCCACGTCGTGAACGCGCCCGGCCAGGGGGTAAACGCCCGCACCCGCCGGTCCAGATCGACCGCTGGGAGCGACCAGTCGAGCCGGCCATCTTCCTTGCGCAGTTGCCTGGCGTATGTCACTCCCTCCTCCGGTTGAGGTTGTGGCAAAAGGTCTCCTGCCAGGTATGCCGGTAGTGTCTCAGTTAACAGCTCCGCTCCCGCGTTTGCCAACCGATTCTCCAACATCTCCCGATTGTCGTCGGAGTGGATCGGTTCCTCTCGCTGGACCAGGATCGTGCCTGTATCGAGACCAGCATCCATCCGCATAATCGTCACGCCGGTGACCTCGTCACCGGCCAGGATGGCCGCTGGCACAGGTGCCGCGCCTCGCCACCGCGGGAGCAACGAAGCATGGATATTGAGGCAACCATACGGGGGCAGATCGAGCACGTCTTGCTTCAGGATCTGCCCGAACGCCGCCACGACGATGACCTCTGGCCTCCAGGCCTCCAGCTGTGCTACGGCTTCTGGTGTGCGCAGCGACCGAGGCTGAAACAGCGGGAGGCTATGGTCCAGTGCTACTTCCTTGACCGGCGAAGGCGTCAATCGCCGACCGCGCCCGGCCGGTCGATCTGGCTGAGTGACGACGCCGGCTACACGGTGCTCCTCGGCCAACGCCTCCAGTACCAGCACGGCGAAATCAGGCGTGCCCATAAATACGACTTGTGCCATGGTAGGCTGATTTTAGCACAGGATGGCCTAGGCCGCAAATCGACGTGAGTCATGGCTGGCATGTCACCGCTCAGCCATCGACTTTACCTGCTCTAGCAACTGACGGTCAGAAGAGGTGCACGTGAAGCGACTGGCCCAGCCTGGTCAACGATGGGAACGGCTTGGCAATTACTCCCGATCGACGTCTGCTTCGCCCATCAAGTCCACAACCTCCCAACCTGCTGCATCGGGAGAGGAGGTACCGGGTTGATCGAGGCCTTCGGCCTGGACCTGATCTTCGTTCCCTTCATCTCCTTGAACTTCGCTGCGGTGATGCCCGTCTCTCAGCAATCCTCCCGAAGGTCCGGAGAGGCGCTCGCGGGGTTCAGCCCCCGCCAGCGTCCCGGGCAGGAGTCGTTTCGGAAACGTGACGTTGCCGGTTCGTTGGATCTCCTGGCTGGCGTTCGCCAGGTCTTCAAAAAACGTGATCCCGCCGAGCACGACGCTGACGGTTCCGGCATGGACAGAGGCAAAAATCCAGGCCTTGACCCAGGCCCAGAAGCCGCCGATGGTCCTCCGCTTCGCACGAGGCTGGCTGGCGTGCGTCTGGGATCTGTCGGTGCTTGTTGTATCCCCGGCATGAGGTTGAGGCTCGTCAGTGGATGCCTCAGTTCTGGCCTGTGGACGGGACCCGTTCGTGGGGGGCGTGCCCTTGGTGCGAGACCGAGGTTTTTCGGCAGCGGTTTCACCTTTGGTGCTTGAAGGCTTGGTGTTCAGGTACATCGCGATCATCCCTGCCAAGGCGAGCAGCAGAAATCCAACCGCGCCGATCCCAAGTGCCGCGACCCAAAGCACAGGCTCATCCATTTCAGCTTCCCTTCATTCCCTGGCCTGCCCTGACGTGGGGGCAATGCAACTTTGGCCAGTGGGAACCGCTCTCACACTTATTTTGAACGCCATCCGAGCCATGGCGGACGCTGAGTAGAGTGGGTACATCATACTTGTCAGTATAGTCCAACTGTGGGGGGAAGTCAACTTTATCAGCCGCTTTAAACTCCAGGCAAAGTGTGCTAGAATGTTGTGCAGTAGAAAACGCTCGAACTGCAGGAGGGCAAACATGCCGATTAGCATTCGCCGGGCTACAACCGACGATGCTGAGGACATCTCAGCCATCTGGGAAGTTATCTGTGCTGAGCGAGTCTACACCGCCGTTAGTCGCCCTTTCACACCCCAGCAGGAGCGTGCGTATATCGCCTCGCTATCCGGCCGCGAAGGTATATTTGTGGCGGAAGTGGATGACCGTGTCATCGGCTTTCAAACTCTGGATCTGTGGGGCAAGTACACTGACTCGTTCGACCACGTCGGGGTGATGGGCACCTTCATCCTGCCTGGATGGCGACGGAAGGGTGTCGGCCGTGGTCTGACGGAGCGCACGTTTGACTTCGCGCGCGCCAACAGCTACGAGAAGATCGTCATCTACGTGCGGGTGAGCAATGCCGGGGCGCAGGCTTTCTACCGCAGCCTGGGCTTCGTGCCTAAGGGGGTTCTGGAGCGTCAGGTCAGGATAGATGGTCAGTACGAGGACGAGGTCTTCATGGAGCTGTTTCTATGACTTCTACTGGATATGCAGAGGCGCGATGCTACTCGAGTAGTTTGTCATCCGTCGGATCGCCCAGCTCTTCACTGGCGTTTGCGTCCAGCTTTGACTAAGGTGCCGGGCCGGAGGGACTTCTCGAGTTAATCTTCTTGCTGCGTCCGACCGGCAGGATCAGGTTTAACAGGATGACTTGGCCATGCTTCGCCTGGTGCTCGCGGTATCCCCGTGTTTGGCATGCTCCTGTGTCACTCAGGCAGTAGCTCAGTCCGTAGTTCCGGTGCGTAGGAGTCGATGGTCTGGGGTGTGATCGCGTTAGCTTGCGCGATGTTGGCGTAGAGTTCAGCACTGCGGCGTGGGGTGCGAGCCTGGCTCTTGGGATCGAGCTCGATCAGGCCGAAGCGCAGTGTCCACCCTTCGGTCCACTCGAAGTTATCCACCAGCGTCCAGTGGTAGTAGCCCATCACAGGGTAGCATAGCTGAATCGCGCGCCACATCTGGTGCAGATGAGTCAAGAGGTAGCGTGGTCGCTGGTCATCGTCGTCGTCGGGGATGCCGTTCTCTGTGACATAGATGGGCAGACCCAGGCGCGCCAGCCGCTGCAGGCAGCAGAACAGCCCTTTAGGGTAAAACTCGCCATAGTCCCCATCGAGCAACTCGGCGTCGTCGGCATGCAGGCGGCGGCTGAAAAGCGTCTGGCGCTGTGTCGGGTCGAAGGCGACCAGATCGCGGGTGTAGTAGTTGAGGCCGATCCAGTCGAGGGTGCGCCGCAGTTTCCAGGCTAGACCGAGGCCCACGGGCAGCGTCCAGCGACCTTTGGTCAACGCCGTGAGGATGGCTTGGTTATATCCCTTATCTGCTATCCGGGCGACGCGTCGGTCCATCGGCGAGCGGGCATTGGCCGGGTCGAAGACAATCATGTTGTGGGCGAGGCCAACGCGGGCGTGGGGTTGGACTGTGTGGATCTCGCGATAGGCAGCCGCGTGTCCAGCCAGCAAGTGCCGGACGACACGCGTTGCTGTCCTGAGACTGGATTGACCGGGAGGAAAAACGCTCTCCAAATATCCCAGATAGCTGTAGACGTTGGGTTCGTTGATCGTGCACCACAGGTCGCACTGCTGGCCCAAAACCTCTACAACGCGGTGCACAAAACGGGCGAATAGCCCGATGGTCTCCGGGTTCTCCCACCCACCCTGTTCTGCCAGCCAGCGAGGATTGGTGAAGTGGTGGAGTGTGACCATCGGCTCGACGTTGCGCTCGCGCAGGCCCTGCAGCATATGGCTGTATCGTTCCAGGGCGGAATCGTCGAACTCACCAGGACGTGGTTCGATACGAGACCATTCGACCGAGAGGCGGAGCGCGTTAAGGCCCATTCCGGCGGCGCGGTCGAAGTCGACCTCTGCGTTCTCCCACCAGTTGCAGGCCAGTCCAGATGTGTGTCCGCTTTTGATGTGACCGTCTACCTGCTCCCAGGCCCACCAGTTATTGTGGATGTTGCCACCTTCGACCTGATGGGCGGCAGTGGCGATGCCCCACTTGAAGTCAGCGGGAAAGTGAAACGTGGCCTCAGGCAGAGTCTTTCTGGCGGGGATGGCTTCGGCTGGTTCTCCTGCCCGCGGCGGTTCCAAAGTTGGGGGCGGGGCTGATGGCTTGATCTCCGCGATTGGCTGCTCGGGAGCAGGAGCTTCAGTTATGCCTGGGACAGGCTGGGCCTCAATCTTGGCTGGTGCGATTTTGCTCTCTTCTTGCTCCGGTCCAGGTGGTCGCTCGTAGCGTTCCTGGCCTATCCATTCCACCTCCATGTTCTCGAACGGGTCATGGCCCAGAACCTCAATGGACAGTTCTCCCTCCTCCCGGTCCAACCACTCCAGATCCAGGCCCTCGAATGGGTCGTGTCCCAACATTTTGTCGGGCTCTTGTGTATCATCGAGCTTCTGCTCTCTCTTAGCCATCGCGAAGGACCCTCTCTGTCAGGCGTTCATAATCGGCTGCACCAGTGCTTTGGGGAGAATACTCGTAAATGGTCATGAAATGACTGGGTGCCTCGGTGATTCTCACGTTTGTTCGGATCGGTTCGGCCACCTTATCGGCAAAGTAGCGCTGCAGTATGCCCAACACCTCGCGATCCTGTCGCAGACGGGCGGAATAGAGCGTAGGAACGATCAGGTACAGGCGGACGTGATGCCCGGGTACGCTGCTGACGTTCCTAAGCGTCTCGATCACCTGCCGGGTCACCACCAGCGACATGTAGCTCATCGAGACCGGCACGATGAGTTCTCGTACGTACCGCAGCCCGCCCTCACTCAAGATGCTGGCCGAAGGCGAGAAGTCCACGATGACGTAATCGTAGCTGTCCTCCAGGCCGCGCAGTTTGCTGGTGAGCAACTGGTAAGCTGCCTGACTGTCGTTCATACGCCACATCTCGCCCTCGGCCTGCAACAGGCTGCTATCGCTGGCGATCAGGTCGAGATTTTCCCGTGCCTGGACAGTGCAGGCCTGGGGTTCCGCTTGCCCCAGTAAAAGGTGGGCCAGAGAATAGGTGAAATGCGCACCCAGGCACGTTGCCAGGCTGCCTTGGGCATCCAGGTCGACGCAGAGGACGCGTGCTCCGCGCGAGGCCAGGCCGGCGCCCAGGTTCACCACTGTAGTCGTTTTGCCCGTGCCACCTTTGTAGTTCAGCACACCGATACGTCTGCACATCTCGGTTTCTCCCCGTTCCCCCTCCGTCTATAGGGGGCGCTAAAGCTGTCGGCTTGCTGATAGCGCAACAGAACGAACCCGAATCAGGGTTTAGTTCCATTATTGCTATTCATAGGACCCACCAGGTCCACAATGTCTCCGCATCGTTTTAATTGTACAGCGGGTTGCATATAGAGGCAAGCGCACATAATGAGGACCTTGCTGTGGTGCAGAGACGGATAAACTGCGGTCAGGCTGTCCTCCAGGCTGGGTTGTGATTCGACTCCGGGATCAACTGGGAGCCTCAAATGGTCGGAATCCTCCTCCACGTACCTCAGCCACTGCGCTGATGACGACGAATGCGTGGGGGTCGACTTGATGCGCGATCTCCTCCAGGGTGTGCACTTGCACGTCGGTTACAGCGCACAGCAGGACATCTCGTGCTTTGCTGGTGTACATCCCGGTACCCTCCAGCGCCGTCACGCCGCGTCCAAGATCTGTCAGCAGCTGCGAGGCGATCTGCTGTCCTTGGTTGGTAATGATGATCGCCAGCCGTTCCCAGGGGCGAGGCTCCGGTGTCAGTGGCCCTGCTGCCTGCTGCAATCTTCTTGCCAGGTCTTGCAGCTGTTTGGGCAGGTCCTCAGGCCGGGCGCGAGATAGGGACGAGGCTACCGCCAGCGCTCCCAGCGCCGCATACACTATCCCGACGATGGAAGTCACCCACGTGCCGGGGATGACCCCAAAGGCGGCCCGCTCGATCACCGTAGCCCAGTCTGTTGCAGGCAGCGGGTGAATGGCCAGCTTGGCTCCCCAACTGATGAGCAGCAGGGTGATCAGCCAGACGTAATTGCGACGGAACCGCAGGCCAATTGCCTCCCATCGGCTGACCGGGAAGGTGGGTTGGTGTAAGCTCTCCGTCAGATGATTGGCCCAATCAGCCGAGGGATGAAAGGGAGGCGCAAGCATCGCTGCGAAGAAGTCGGTCTCCATCAGGTGCACCCGGTAAGCCCATAGCACGTAATATTGGTAGCGGCGTGCCTCGATATGCAGAAACGTGAGCACCAGCAGAAGCACCAGTAGGAGCACGAAGTGCGGATTCTGGGGTGCGCCGAAGACGAAGGTAAGCGCCGCGCCCGCGGTGATCACCGCCCAGTTCGTGGTGGTGTCCAGCCGGGTACGCCATGTGTTGGCGCGGGTTACCTCCGCCCGGTAGAAGTGGACCATCGCCGTGGTGAAGTGTGCCGGCTCCAATCGGTAGCCGCGGAAAGTCCACGTGTGATTGTCCTCTTCATCGAGGGACTCGGTATCCTGGTGTTTGGCTTTCTTGACCATCACTCTCCTGCCCAGACCTGTATAGCGTAGATCGCTGGGGTTGTGGTTAATGCTTTCACAGTCTTTTTATAGAATGAGCGATACTTTGGCGCAGGAACTCCTCGTCCACCGGTCCCAGTGGAGAAGGGGTCTCCAGTATGCGACGTGGGATACGGAGCTCCACTGGGTCGAACCCCTCCCGCACCTTGAAGGCATACTTGCGGCGCAGAATCTCCGCTCCCAGTCCATTATGTCTTCTCCTACGGACAGCCCGCTACTCTGAGGTGTGTCAGCGCCTGCCTCTCTGGAACCGTTTCTGGATCAAGGTTGCGATGACCACAATTGCCATGGTGATCGCCACGGCCTTGATGACGGGCTGCTGAAAGTCCGTGCCGATCAAGATGGCGTGGACTGTCCCGAGTAGGAAGGCTACGTAGTTGAGGAGGTGAATCGCGCGCCACCTTCGGCCGATGACGCTGCGCAGCGCAGCGGTCAGCGCCGCAGCCGCGATGAGGTACCAGGCCGGACGTCCGCCCAATTGTAGGAAAACACGCCAGGAGTCGAACCGCGGAAGCAGGACGCGCAGGCTCGTACTGGACCATGCGGCGCTCAATGGATGAAGCGTGATCAGGATCAATCCAGTCACGGACAGCATATGATGTACCTGCACAAAGGGGCGGCCAAAGAACCGGACCAGTTGACGCATATAGGCGGAGGAAACAATAGCCAAGAATATGGCCAAATACCCCAGTAATGCTGCCCCTCGAGTGATCCAGTTGAGGGGAGAGCCGTATGGCTGTAGGGATATCAGGCCGCTGACCAGAACCAGAGCGAGGAGCCCGGTCAGGGCGAAGTAACCTGTCTTACGAGGTCTCCTACGCGTCATTTCCCTGCCTCCTTTTTCCATTTGAGCTTCATACCCAGCGAGGGTGCCAACAAGATGTCACTTCAATCCATCAACGCAAGGTGCGCGGTCTGGTGCCCGGCGTCTGTTTCTGCCATCTGATCGGGTGTCATAGCTCTGCATTCTCGAAATCGCTATTGGTGATGATGGGGAGCATAACGGTGAAAGTGCTACCTTCCCCGACTTGGCTCTCAACAGTCACATGCCCGCCGTAGGTCTCGACAGTCTCCTTGACCAATGCGAGACCCAACCCCATCCCACCGTATCGTTGCCAGATAGAGCGGTCCACTTGGTAGAAGCGCTCGAAGACGCGCTCTAACTGGTGGGGTGGAATACCGACACCAGTATCGCTCACCTCCAGGAGAACTTGCTCTTCCTGTCTCCATACCCGCACCGTGATTGTCCCTCCTGCAGATGTGAACTTGATCGCGTTGCCCAGCAAGTTGTCCAGGACCCGCCGCATGTAGTCGGGGGACCCAGCCACTGGGGGGAGCTCGGGCGCAATCTCCACGCACAGCGCCAGTTCAGCTTGCTCAGCCGCAAGCTGGAAGTCCTCTACAGCCACTTGGGCCAGTTCATCCAATCGCACAGCCTCTGAAGTTGGAGGACTGACCTCGGCCTCCAGGATCAGCGTGATGTCCTGGACCAGGTCGCTCAACATACGGACGCGGCGCGCAATGATAGCCACCGGTTTTCTCTGTTCGGGTTGTAATTCTCCCAGTTCGCCCGCCTGCAGCATCTCGACGTAGCCGTGAACGATCGCCAGCGGTGATCTCAATTCGTGGGATACGTTCTGAATGAACTTGTCCTTAAGGCGATCCAGTTCCTCCAGCCGGGTCAGCGCAGCGGCCAGTTCGTCGGCGCGCAGTCGGACCTCTTCGAAGAGGTGCAGGTTGTCCAGCGCAAGCTCTAGCTGGCGAGCCACTGCTTCCAGTAGGCGGATCTCGTCAGGACGCCAGACGTGTTTGTCGCGACAGTAGTCACAGCCCAATGCGCCGTAAAGCCGCTTACCAAACTGCACTGGGACCAGGAGCGTGGACTGCGTTCCCTGCGACAGGTACATGTCTCGCGTCTTGTCGACTCTGGGATCGAACGTCGTGTCGAAGACGGCGAAGGGCTTTCCGGTAGAGAGCCTCTTCAATTCAACCGGCATGTCGGCAAAAGTACCAGCCAGACCTACCCTTGACTCGACGCCCGGAGCGACTTGTGCATGATCTCTTTCCCAAGTGAGGGTCTCGGGGTCTATGGTGACGAAGTAGGTGCGGTCGGCATTCACCAATTCGTGTAGTTCTTTCAAGGTGCCACTGATGAGGGCGTCGAAGTTCAGCCCTGCTCCAAATCCAACCGGGATGCGACTGAGCAGTGTCAGTTCTTGTAAGCGGCGCTGAGACTCTTCGTAGAGACGGGCATTGCGCAGCCCGATGCTTACCGTATCGGCTACTGTCTCTAGCAGCGACAGGGTTCTCTCATCGAAATCTGCCTCACAATTACTCTCAAGTTCGATGACTCCAATCAGGCTTCCTGCGTCAAGGATAGGGATGCATACTTCGGCCTGCGCGGGCACTAGGCCAGCAGGCCGGGGGTGATCGGTGATGGTTTCAGATGCCACGTGGGACTTGCCAATGTGATTGGCGCAGGCGATGGTGCTCTGATCGATCGGTTGCCGGCGAACTTCAGGAGCGGCTGACTTCGGAGAATCGGCGGAGATACCGCTGTAACCCCGTAAAACCAATGTCTGGCCCTCGTCATCTAGTGTGAACAGTCTGACCGCCGGATACTCAAAGTGGCGGTGGATACTCTCGGCCACGTCCTGTAATAGAGTGTCAACGTCGAGAGAAGTGGCGACGATGCGTGATACCTCTACAAGCAGGCTCAATGTCCGTGACTGCTGGTTTTCGGATTGCAGCAGTCGCAGGTTCCTATTGGGCGGGAACTGGCCATGTCGGGCCTGTTCTGTGGTGACACGTATCACGGCTGGGAGGTGCTCTAGGTTCCTGGGTGATTTGGGGAGGTAGTCGTCCATGCCTGCCTTCATCGCCGCCACGGCGATTTCCTCGCTTCCGGCATCGGTGAACATAACCACTGGTCGACTGGGCCAGGCGGCCTTGATGGTGCGCAGAGCTGACAGCCCATCTGTCCAGGAGAGTTGATGTTCGGTGATCACTACGTCGAAGTTACCTGTCTCCAGAGAGCGTTCGAAGCTTTCTGCATCAGTGATCTGCTCTACATGCAGGTTGAAGAACTCCCGACGCAGCGTTCGCACCACTGCCGACCGGTCGTCGGGATTGTCGTCGAGTAGGAGAACGCGCAGCGGCTGAACTGTCATGTCGCTTCTACCCATGCCTGCTCGCACAAGGTCGGGATGTGCAGGTCGTTGGTCTCGATAGGGTCCTTTTCAGTCTGTGGAGTAACGGGAAATAACACGACGCTCTACCTCAAGTTTCGCAAGGCTTAGTGCCTACCTTCGCTCCAGGTTGGAACTCCTTAAAGGTACTCGACAGTTTGTTCTAGTCGTCTGGAGCTACCCTAATTATACATAATTATACCATTAATGGGAAAATGACTCTTGCGCTTTGGGTGTGGCGGGTGACTGCAGTTGTCCTTTTCCACGCGGACGGTGTTGTCTTAGGTGCGGGCAATGATCAGGGTGGTTCAGTTTAAGAACTCAAAGACTGTTTCGCGTTGACTTTTAGCAGTGAATGTGCTAAGATATATATACTTGGCCTTATCAGCGGCCCACATCATCCATCATGCGGTTCGGTTGAAGTACTTATTGTTTCATCTGTTCTGTACCGCGAAGTTGTCCGATGCGACGATACCGTACCCAGGCATGCCGGTGCCAGGCTGTGCAGGCTGCCTCTTGGCAGGTGAGGGCCTTGCTGCTGCTCACCTGCTTTTGTTTCGCGTCCGCGGATTGGGTCTTATTATTTGGCCTCATTATTCGGAGGGTATCATGAGCGTGGAATTCATATCTCGTATTATAGGCATGATCCTATTAGCTGTGGGCGGGGTCTTTTTGGGCATCTACATAGCTGCTCAATTGGGAGGCTCTCCGTATCAATATGCTGCAGTCTTCTTGCTCGTTGGCGCGTTGTTCGGCTTGGTGTTGACGCCTTATGTGACCGTGCGACCTTTCCTAGCATTGCGCCGGCGTATCCGCCAGGCGCCGACGCAGCAGCTCCTGGCCGCCGTTCTCGGATTGATAGTCGGGTTGATCGTCGCCGCTCTGATCTCGTTCCCGCTCTCACTCTTACCGCCCCCCTTAAGCCAAATTCTGCCCTTCGTCGCCGCCGTGCTTTTTGGCTACCTGGGAATCGTAGTGCTGATCACTCGCCAGCACGATATTCTTAATCTCATCCGTGGGCTACCAGGGCGAGGCGAGGGTTCGGAAGCTGGACACAATGGGCGCAGGCCTGTGCTACTGGATACCAGTGTAATCATCGATGGCCGCATCGCCGACATCAGCCAGACAGGTTTTATCGAAGGCGAGATGTTGGTCCCTCATTTCGTGCTCAACGAGCTCCAGCATATCGCTGACTCCTCCGATACCTTACGTCGTAACCGGGGACGTCGTGGGTTGGAGATGTTGCATCGGCTCCAGAACGAATCTGTCACGCCGGTGCGTGTCACCGACATGGACATTGAGGGAGTACGCGAGGTCGACGACAAGTTGGTATTGCTGGCCAAGCGGCTGCACTGTCCGATCATCACCAACGACTATAACCTCAATCGTGTAGCAGAACTGCAGGGCGTCAGAGTGCTTAACATAAACGAATTGGCAAACGCTGTCAAGTCTCTTTTCCTCCCTGGCGAGTCTATCGTCGTCAAGATCGTGCAGGAGGGAAAGGAGATCGATCAGGGTGTCGCGTACTTGGATGATGGTACGATGGTTGTGGTAGAGGATGGAGAGCCGTACATCAACCAGGAGGCGGACGTGATTGTGACCAAAGTGCTGCAGACAGCGGCTGGGCGTATGCTCTTTGCTCGGATGGCAAAATAGGACGCCATGATGGAGGGTTGATGTTAATGAGTCTTAAAATCTTCAACTACCTGACCCGCGAGAAAGAGCCCTTCGAATCGCTGGAGGAAGGGCGGGTGAAGATGTATGTCTGCGGGCCGACGATGTACGACCACGCCCACCTTGGTCACGCCAAACTGTACGTGGCGGTGGACGTTATGGTGCGTTACCTGCGCTATCTGGACTACAACGTCCACTACGTTCAAAACATCACTGATGTGGGACATCTCCTGGATACCGGTGAAGATCGTGTTCTTAAGGGTGCCCGGCGGGAGCGAGTCGAGCCAATGGAGGTGGTAGAGACATATACGCGCTCCTACTTTGAGGACATGGATGCCCTAGGGGTGGTCCGCCCCAATATCTCCCCCCGCGCGAGCGGCCATATCCCTGAGCAGATTGAAGTCACCAAAACGCTGCTGGAGAAGGGATATGCCTACGAGACAGAGCAAGGTGATGTTTATTTTTCGGTGGAGAAATTCTCCGACTATGGCAGGCTCTCTGGGCGTAAAGTCGAGGAATTGGAGCCGGGTGCTCGGGTGGCAGTACGGGAGGAGAAGCGACACCCGGCTGATTTTGCGCTTTGGAAGCACGCCGAGCCGGAGCATATCCTGCGTTGGCCTTCTCCGTGGGGATGGGGTTATCCGGGTTGGCACGTCGAGTGCTCTGCGATGGCAAATAAGTACCTGGGCGAGACGTTTGACATTCACGGGGGTGGGCTCGAGAACATATTCCCTCATAACGAGTGCGAAATCGCCCAGTCGGAAGCTGCTACTGGCAAACCTTTCGCCCGGTACTGGGTCCTGGTCGGCTCTCTGACCGTTGGTGGGGTCAAGATGAGCAAGAGCCTGGGCAACTTCCTGACGATCAAGGATGCGCTCAAGCTCTACAGTCCAGAGGCGATTCGCCTCTTCATCCTATCGAGCCACTACCGGGGACCGTTGGACTTTAGCCGTGAGGCGGTATTGGCCGCCGAGCGGGGAGTTGAGCGACTACACAAGGCCGTGGGCGCGTTGCGTTTGCGAATGAAAGACGCCGGCCCGGCGGACACGGCTGAGCTTTCGCACGTTACCCGGCTGATGCCCATTGCAACGCAGTTTACGGAGGCGATGGACGACGATTTTAACACGCCCAGGGCCATCGCTTTTTTGTTCGACCTGAACAAGGAAGTGAACGAATTGCTGAACTCAGGGAAGACTCTGAGCCAAGGTACGTTGGCGGCAATAGACGGACTCTACCGCGACTTGGGCGGCCGGGTGTTGGGTATCATCTCCGACGATCTGAGTCAGGACCTCGGTGGTGAGCTCGTTGAGGGGCTTGTAGACATCATTCTGGACCTTCGCCGGCGATACCGCGAGAGCAAGGAATGGGAACAAGCAGATGTGCTGCGCCAGCGGTTAGCCGAGCTGGGCATCGTCGTCGAGGATCGGCCCGAGGGGCCGACCTGGTCTGTGAGCCGTGGGAAAGCATGAGGGAGATCCTGTACGGACGGAATGCGGTCCTCGAATCGCTGCGGGCTGGTCGGCGCAAGCCCTACAAGCTGGTGCTGGCTGAAGGTGTCCGGCAGACGGACACCGTCGGTCAGATCGTTTTCCTTGCCGAGCAGGTCGGGGTGCCGATTAGTCACACCAATCGGCGCAATCTGGACCGGATTGGTAATGTCAACCATCAAGGCGTGGCGTTGGAGGCAAGTGAGTACCCCTACAGTGTGCTTGGTGACATCCTGGATGTGGCTCAGGCCCGTAACGAAGCCCCGCTGCTCCTACTGTTAGATCTATTGAAGGACCCTCAGAACGTGGGTAGTTTGCTCCGCACAGCCGAGGCTGTGGGTGCGCACGGGATAGTGATTCAGCGGCGGCGAGCGGTGGGTATCACCCCAGCAGTAATCCACGCCTCGGCAGGTGCAGTCGAGCACCTGCGCGTAGCGCAGGTGACCAATTTGGTGGACGCGATCAAGAGACTCAAGGCGTACGATGTATGGGTCGCCGGGTTGGAAACCGTACGTGATGCGCAGCGCTACGATCAAGCTGACCTGAGTGGCTCGCTGGCCCTGGTCGTGGGCAGCGAGGGGGAAGGCATGCGGCGGTTGGTGCGGGAGCGATGTGATTTTCTGTTGTGTATTCCCATGCGCGGTGCGGTGACTTCCCTCAATGCCTCCGTGGCTGGATCGATTGTGCTTTACGAGGCACTGCGTCAGCGGGTGTTGCAGGCGAAAGTGTAGTAGAATTCGATAGCTAGGCGTCCGATGCACTTTCCAAGTGCGTCGTGCGCTCGCTAACTTGTGCGTGTTGGCGGATCTCCTTGAAGGCAAACCCAAGACGGCGCTGGGCCGTCCTTTTCGTTAGTCTGATCGTCAGCCTGGGCTTTCTCTGGTACGCCCTGGGTGACTTGCACCTCGGGGAAGTCTGGGCGGCGCTGCGGGGTGCGAACTACTGGTGGCTCATCCCCGGCGTGGTGGTGTATTTCGTCTCCGTCTGGTTCCGGGCCTGGCGTTGGGGTTTCCTCCTGCGCAGTAGCAAGCGCGTCTCGGCCAACCGTCTCTTCCCCGTCGTCGTCATCGGCTATATGGGCAACGACATTCTCCCTTTTCGCCTGGGTGAGGTCCTGCGCGCATACGTCCTCTGGCGCAAAGAGGGTATCAACGTCGGCACCACCCTTACCACGGCTGTGCTAGAGCGGCTGTTCGATGGACTGACGATGGTGCTGTTTGTCCTCTTCAGCCTTCTTTTCATCCCTCTATCCGTCTTCCTCAAGCGGTTGGTGGTCGTCGCCAGCGCAGTCTTCTTCGGTGCGCTGGTCGTGTTCCTGTTTCTGGCCGCTCAACCCGATTTGCTTCGGCGTATAGCGCAGGTGCTGACCGGGCGCCTGGTGCCCGCGCGGTTCCGGTCTCCATTCTTAGGCCTGGTCGAGGGAGTCGTGGAAGGGCTGGAGAGCTTGCGCAGTGGATGGGATGTGCTTGTCATCTTCGGTGTGACGCTATGGGTATGGGTTCTGGAGACAGCCAAGTACTGGCTGGTCAGCTTCGCATTTGCGGACCTGCACCTGCCTTACATTGCTGTCCTGCTGATGGGTGGGGCAGTCAATTTGCTAACAGCGCTGCCCTCCCTTCCGGGATACATTGGGACGTTTGAATCCGGTATCAAGATCCTGGAGGGGATGGGTGCCCCATCGTCCTCAGCAGGAAGTTACATCTTGGTTCTCCACGCCATTCTCTTGCTGCCGGTGACGCTCCTGGGGCTGGTGTTTATGGCTTTGGAGGGCGTGCAGTGGGCGGAACTGGGAAAACTGGGTGACTTGGAGACCGGGTGATTGGTTGGTGTAGCATGGCAGCGACGAAAATCGGAACCCACGCCAGGAGCGTAGAAGCCATTGGGGTTTGCTCGTTGGGACTTGAGATTTGAGGAGCATCTATGGAAATCGGCATCATCGGTGCTGGAATCACCGGCCTTACGGCTGCGTACGATCTGACGAAAGCGGGTCACGCCGTCACTGTATACGAGGCACGGCCCTGCGCCGGAGGTTTGGCGTCGGGCTTCACCGACGAGCGGTGGGAGTGGCCACTTGAGCGGTTCTATCACCATTGGTTCGCGTCCGATGGCGACGTCATCGGGCTGATCGACGAACTGGAGGCCCGTGACCGGCTCTTATTTCCGCGTCCCACCACCTCCATTTACTACGGGGGGCGTATATACCCCTTCGATAGCCCTCTGCGGGTTCTCCGGTTCACCCCCATTTCCTTGATGGATCGGCTACGCGTGGGGTTGGTCACCCTCTATCTGCGGCTCGCCCGAAACTGGAAGCGCCTGGAGGGGGTCAGCGCCGCGGCGTGGACGCGCCGTGCTGTCGGCGAAAGGGCCTACGAAGTGCTGTGGAAGCCCCTCCTGATCAGCAAATTCGGTGAGGCGAACTATCAGGAGGTGAACATGGCCTGGTTTTGGGCCCGGCTCCATAAGCGCACCTCTTGCTTGGGCTACTTCGTCGGCGGCTTCCAGGGTTTTGTGGATCTTCTGGCAGCGCGCGTGCAGGCACAGGGGGGGAGGGTCAAGCTGGAGACGGCGGTGCACTCTGTCCACCACGCTGCTGGCAGCCGCCTGCGGCTGGAAACGGCGGCTGGCCCCTTCGATCACGAGCGGATCATCGCTACTTGTTCTCCGCAGGAGATGCTGCAGTTGGCCCCCGATCTCTCCCCGGGATACGCCGCGAAGTTGGCCGGGCTGGAATCTATGGGTGCAGTCGTGCTTATCCTGGCCCTCAGACGCCGCCTGACCGACGGTCACTATTGGATTAACCTGCCTAAGGGGGATGAATTCCCCTTCATGGGGCTGGTCGAGCACACCAACTACATCTCTCCCGATTACTACGGCGGTGATCATCTGGTCTATTGCGGTGACTATCTCCCGCCTGATCATCCCTATTTTCACTACAACAAGGAGCAGTTGCTGGAGACCTACCTGCCAGGCTTGGTCAAGATCAACCCTGATTTCCGACCCGACCGGGTGCGTGCCAGTTGGATGTTCACCGAGAGCTATGCCCAGCCGGTGCCCACGCTCAACCATTCGCGCAATATCCCCGCGCTGAAGACGCCTATCGCGGGGCTGTGGATGGCGAACATGAGCCAGGTCTATCCGTGGGACCGGGGATCCAACTACGCGGTGGAGCTGGGGCGGCGGGTGGCGCAGGAGGTTGTGAGTTGAGGGCGGCTGTTCTCGCTGTCGGTGATGAACTGACCTGTGGTTACCGGCTGGACACGAACTCGCAGGCTATATCGCGTTGCTTGGCGTCCGTACCGTTTGAGGTGGTCGTGCACTTGACGGTAGGCGATGACTTAGAGGCTATTCAGCGGGGGCTGCGCACTGCACTGGAGGTAGCCGACGTGGTCGTCGTCACCGGTGGGCTAGGGCCTACTGAGGATGACATGACTCGCCACGCCATCGCTGCCTACTTTGGCCTGGAGTTGGTGGAGGACGCCGAGGCACTGAGCCGCATTCAGGCACGGTTCGCTCACCGAAGCCGCACCATGCCGGAGAGCAACCGCGTCCAAGCCCGGATCCCCGCGGGCAGCCGCATCATGTACAATCACCGAGGCACTGCTGCTGGGTTTTACCTATCGGTGGAGGGAGCCCACATTTTTGTCACCCCTGGTATTCCGTACGAGATGGAAGGTATGCTGGAGGGGTTTATCCTGCCTCGGCTCCAGAAGTTGGTGGGGGCTGGATACCACACCCGGCGGGCAGCCCTCAAGGTCTACGGTATCGCTGAGTCGGAAATCAATGAGCGGATCCGGCCCATGCTCGCGCGGGATCGCAATCCACTCCTTGGACTCCTCCCCAGCCGGGGCACCA
>Ga0207752_1000571_pt1 | contig 17298 bp, 10 predicted proteins | sample Pon2CUnioCityCA_6_FD_187272 | JGI IMG/M metagenome (GOLD analysis project Ga0207752, IMG submission 187272) | Marine sediment microbial community from Union City, CA, USA - Pond 2C Sediment 2 (SPAdes) | ecosystem: Environmental > Aquatic > Marine > Intertidal zone > Salt pond sediment ...
CACGCTCCCGCCGCCGAGTGCGCCTACCACGCCCTGGCCTCGCTGCTGGACGAACCGGCCTTCCGGTTTTCGCTGGCTGCTGGCGACGAGGCGCTGGCGACGTGGGCCTTCGAAGAAAGCCTGGGCCATTACGAACGGGCGCGCGACGTGGCGCAGCGAATGGGAGTGGCGGCTGGGACCATCAGCGCCCCCTCCTTGAAGCAACTCTATCTCAAACGGGGGCAGGCCCTCGAGCTAGCCGAAGATTTCGAAGGCGCGCAGGTAAACTACGACGAAATGCTCATCCTTGCCGCCGAGCTAGGCGATCGGCCGATGGAGCTGGCGGCGCTTACTGCCCTGTGCGTTATCCACGCCAGGCACAACCCGATTTTCGACCCACAAAGGGCGCGGGAAGAAGGGCAGGCTGCCCTGAATCTGGCCCGAACGTTGGACGACCCCGAGGCCGAAGCCAGGGCGTCCTGGGGCTTGATGCTCGTGGGCATCTACGGCGGGGGGAGTGGCGAGGTAATCAGAGCCTTCGGACGGCGATCGCTTTCGTTGGCCCGCGAGTTGGGGCTAACAGAGCTGGTGGGTTACGTGCTGATTAACCTGTGCTGGCCCTACCTCGCCCAGAAGGAGCTTGCGGCGGCGGTGGCGGCCCTTGACGAGGCCCGCGACATCTGGCAGGAATTGGGGAACCAGCCGATGCTGCTCGAAACCTACGATATGAGGCAATTCGTCCTCAGCGTTACCGGCGACTACGAGGGCTTGCAGGAGGCCGCGCGCGAAGTGTTAAGGTTGTGCGATGTCACCGGAAACCAGGGCTATCGGGGCGCCGCGCTACGCTTTACTGCCCTTGTACACATCCTCCAGGGCCGATTTGAACAGGCTCTGGTCCTTCTCGATGCAGCGCTGTCCCTGCCCGTCCATCGCTCCTTCTCGGTGCACGCACATTACGACAGCATGCTCCTACTCTATTCTCTGGCGGGCGCGCCGGAGCAGGCCGAGCAATGGGCGGACAAACTGGCGGCGGCCATTCAGGAGCGCTCTATGCCCGTCTTCGAGTGTTATTACCTGACGAACATTGCCCGCGCCAAGGTTGCCCGCGGCAGGCTCGCGGAGGGCCAGGCAATACTTGACAGGGCACTAGAGATGCTCCCACCAGATGCCCCCTGGTCCCATACGATTAATGCCATATCCATCGTCTTCTGCCACCTACACCTGGCTCGCGGAGAGCCTGAACGCGTATTCGATCGCCTGGACGAGCGCGTGGCCGGGTACCGCCAGGCCGGCTTCCGCTATTCACTGCCCGAGGAGTATTGGCTGCGCGGCCGGGCCGAGATGGCCCTGGGCCGATATGGCGCAGCGCGGAAGGCGCTCTTGCACGCCAGAGAAACGGCCGAGGCGCAAGAAGAAAGATATGTATTATGGCAGATCATGGCCTCGTTGGCTGAAGTTGAAGCGGCTTGCGGCGATACGCATGCGGCCGGTAAGCTGCGCGACGAAGCCCGCGAGGTGGTCGGTTATATCGCCGAGCATGCCGGTGACCTGCACGATACGTTCGTAGCCCGGCCGGCGGTCCAGGCGCTGTTAGGAGAAAGCTGACGGAGCCGCTGGCTGCTACCGCCTGCCACATGCAGTATATTGACACTCGCAATACCATTTGTCATAATGTTGGTGCGTACTGGTTGAGTCTACCAGTCGCCACATAACTTGTCAGTCAGCTCAATTCGGGTGCAAGGCAAAGCGCCAAGGTAAGATGATGTTACTGCTGTGGATGGGAAGTGCTACCTTTGGCGTGACCTGGGGTTGGTTGGTCGGGCTGTGGACGACCCCCAACGGCGCGCCCGCTGCCTCACCAGGCCTGGGAAATGACGACCAGCTTTTTTCTCGCCGAATACCGCCCACACTGCGTTCGTGGCTGAACTGCGCTTATCAGCTATTGCAGCGGCTGGCGGAAAGCGACCGGGGGCCGACAGTGGCCCGTTGGGTAAGACGTGGTTTCTTACTCCTGCTCGTCCTGGCGCCAATGCTTGAGGTGTGGCTCTTTGGTGGTCCCGTCCCGGTCATGCTTTTTGTGGGGGCGGCAGCCACCGGCCTGTGGCTGCATCACGCCTGGCGCGAGTATCTGGCAAACAAGATCACAGATTAAATAGATTGAGGAGGTACAAGAATCATGGAAACAGCCCTTCACCTGGCACAGGAATCAACAACATCAACCTCAACTATCCAGCTTGTCGGCGCTCTGGCCTTCGGGGCCATTATCGGCTGGTACGTGTACTATATCAACCGCTACCGGGAAGGAGAAGTACAGTTCAGTGACCTGGTCACCGTTATCGGCATCATTGGCGGCGGTGCCGTCCTTTCGCTGTTCGAAGCCGAAACTGATCTCTTTGGCGCTTACGGCATTGGTCTCGCACTGGGCTTTTTTGGCTATCTGCTGGTGCTCGTTGCCATGGTCCGTGCCTCCACTTACTTCGACGTCAACTGGTTCCTCGACGGGCGCCGGCTGCCGGACGAGCGCTACGTGGTCCCCACGCACCAGCGCAAAACTTACTCGGCCATGGGTGCCTCTCGCCCGGAAGGAGGCGGCACCCAGGTCCCGGGACAGGGTTCTACGGGCACAGGTAGGTCGGGAACCCAGATCCCGGGGGACAAATAAACGGCTTTCCAGCATCCGGCCGGACCTGATCCCCCTATTGTTGAATGAGCTGCAAACCCAACTGGAGGAAGGAATATGGCTGTGCAACCGGCGCTGACGGAAGAACAGGTGGCCCCCTTATTCTCGCTGTTACAGGATCCTGACCAAGAGCTGCGCATTGAAGCCTTGCGCGCCCTGGTTCATCTTCCCCTGACTCCCAAAGACTGGCGCCGGCTGGGCAACTACCTCCTGCTTATGTTGGGCTCAACGGCCGTCGACGCCGGCAGCGTTGCCACTACCCTCGGGATCTCCGAAGAAGCCGTGGCCAACCTGCCGCCCGTGCCCCGGCCGGAGCTGATCGATACGGCCGTCTACGCGCCGCTGCCGGCCGTGCGTGCCCATCTGCGTAGGCTTGCCGGTTCTGATAACGTCGAGGATCGCTGGCTTGCTGCGCGGGCCCTGGCCCGGGCGGGCGATCGAAGCGCGCTTCCCGTCCTCCTGGAAGCTCTGCGCGGCGCTGACCCAGATCGGCGGGTCGAAGCCTCTATGTCTCTGGCTGCCCTCAACGTTGCCGGTGCCCAAGATGCCGTCCACCAGCTTTTGGCCGGCGAATCCGATCCGGAGATCTGCTTCGGGCTCGCCTTGGCTCTGGCCCGTGCTGGCCAGCGTGCACCTTTGTCCGAGATGCTGCGTACCGGCGAGATCGGCTATTATTGGAGCATCCCCAGCCTTGCGGACGGAATGGCTGCCAGCTTGCCCCCCTTCCCGGAAACAATGCGTGCCTGGCTCAAAGAACACGCCGGCGACGAGTCCCTTGCCGGGGCCACCCGGGACCGTGCTTTGGAGCTGTGGCTGGCTCACGAGCCGGCTCCGGAACCGCCCGAGCAGCCGGCGCCGGCGCCGGCCGAGCAAGCGGACGCCGAGGAAGCTGCGGAGAAAGTGCTCCGGGAAGTGCGGGGGCTGCTGGCCGGAGAAGTAGAAGATGTGTCGTGGCACTTTGAATGGCAGCCACTGGTAGCCGTGTCCCCCGAGACCGCCTCGCGTCTGGTCAACACGCTTTGGGAGCTGATCCTAAGTGACCGGGACCGTTACGGTATCGGCCTGGGTAACGAAGTTGGTCTCCTTGTCTACAATCTGCAGGATCCTTTCACGCCTGAGATTCCAGCCCTCTTCCGTCTTTTTGTAGGCGCAGAAGAAATCGATCCGCATGCGCTGGAGGCCAACCAGCTTGCCTGGTTACTCTCTCGCACCGGCCTCGACGAGATCGTGGTCGCTCTGGCCCCTTATCTCCAGGCTGACCCGGCGCGGACCAGGGCGTGGGCTGCTCGCCTCGTCGGGCTCTCTGCCCGCTACGCGGACCACTCCTTCCCGCCCCTTTTCGGCGGCGGCACCCTTCCCGCCAGCCTGCCACCTTCGCTTGACGATCTCGCTGCTAAAGAGGTCGAAGAAGTACCCGGAGCCCCTGTTGAGCCGGGCGGGGAAGTTATCGGGAGCGAGTTTGGCGAGATCGACTCTGAGACCTTCACCAAGGGGGGATTCTCTTTTGATTTTGAGGAAATGGAGGAAGCAGCCCTCCCGGCTGCCCGCGAGGGGGAGCCGGTGGCCCGCGTAGTCAATACCGGCTTCTCCTCCGGCGAAAGCCCGGGCGATTTGCTCAATGCCAGCCAGCCGCTGATTACCGGTGTTGATTGCTTCTTTTGGCTGCAGATCGGCGCGCCGATGGCCGAGAGCATCGAGATAGAGCCAGTCTCCCTTCCCCAGGTTCCTGACAAAACTCGGCTGACCGTCGTGCTCTTTCCCTTCCGCGATGGCTTGGAAATCCGCGACGGCGCTGACATAGGTGAGCTGGAGGTCCAGGGTCCGGCGGCACGGGTAATCCGCCAGCCGGCCGAGTATCCGGATAACTGGCCAGCCCGTGACGCTCGCCTTTACTTCCCCGTGCGTGTGCCCGCAGCGCCCGGCACTTACCGGTTGCGCTGCAATATCTACTGGGGCCAGCTTCTGCTCCAGTCTCGCCTGGTAACGGCCAATGCCGTGGCCGCCGGCACAACCGGGGAGGCAACGGAGCGCCAGTTGCGCGCCGACCTCGACTACACCATTTCCAATCAGCTTGAACCGGCACACATTAACCGCCTGGAACCGGAGGGGATAAGTCACCGCCTGAGCCTGATGCTCAACAGCAACGGTGACGCCACCCACAATGTTCATGTCTTCGGTCGCGAGGGCGACACGGTAGTCAAAAAGGGCGATCTCCAGTTCGGCGAAATGGAGCTGGCCGAGATGATCGAGAATGCCCGCCAGAAGCTGCGCCTGGCGAGCTGGGGCCACGAGGCTGAATACCGGGAGGAATGGGACTATCTCTACGGTGACGTGGAAAACGAGCTGGCGGCGTGGCGGGCGAACGAGCCGGGAAGTGACCGTTTCATCAAACAACTCCGTCATGATCTGGCCAGCATGGCGAAGAGCGGTTACCGTTTCTACGACAAGCTGAAAGACGAGCTGTTAGACGACGATGTCGAGGCTTTCGAGAAATTGCTACGGCAGCCGGCAATGCTACAGGTCGCGTTCAAGCGCTCTATCCAGCATCTGTTGCCCGCTGCCCTGGTCTACGATTACCGGATTTTGTCGACGCTTGAACCGGAAAGCTTTCGCCTGTGCTCCACCTTTGAAGCGGCGTTGCGCGAGGGGGCCGACCTGAGCCAGACTGACTGCTGGCAGGGCGAGTGTCCGCAACGGGAGGCATGGGACGTCGTCTGTCCCAGCGGGTTCTGGGGTTTCCGCCACTATCTGGGCATGCCCCTTACCCTCTGTGACGAACAGGATAGCGGCGACGATGGTCAGCCGTGCCCGGTACCCGATCCCCCCGCTTTCATCTCCTACGACGAGCTACGCCTGGGGGTGGGCGTGGCTACCGATCTCCCGCTGTGGGGCGAGCACCAACAGGGACTCTTCCGGCTCCAGCCGGAAGAGCATTGGCTTGTGATTGACGACATCAACAAGCTCCTGCAAACATTCGACGATCCCCCACACCTGCTCTACTTCTACTGCCATGGCGGCCTGGACGATGGGGCGGCGACGTTAGAGTTCGGTCCGGCAGACCCGCGGGCGCGCATCGACCGCACCATCTGGGGCCATGCCAGCTGGAAGTCCCCGCGCCCCCTGGTCTTCATTAACGGCTGCCACACCACCGCGGTCACGCCGGAGAAGGCGATGGATCTGGTGGAGCCGCTGCTGCGCCGGGCGCACAGCGCCGGCGTCGTCGGCACCGAGGTGACTATTTTTGAGCCTCTTGCCACTCGCTTTGCCGAAGCGTGCTTCCGCCGCTTCTTTGCCGGCCGGCCCATTGGCCACGCCCTTCGCGACGCCCGCATCGAACTTTTGCAGCAAGGCAATCCCCTTGGCCTCGTCTACATCCCCTTCGTCCTGGCCGGGCTCCGCCTGCGCCGGGAACAGGGTGAGGGTCAGTGACCGGTACTCAATGAGCAGTGATCCGTTCACCTGGATAGGGCAAGTCTACCCGGATGGCGGGCGCAGGAGAATCTCCGGCCGGTTATAATCGTGGGAGATGATGGAGGGACATGCGATGACAATGATCCAGAGTGCAGAAACGAAGGACCCTGGGGATAAGGTGGCCGGTATCTATGCTATTGCCGTCGGGCTGGGGATGTTTGGCCTATGGACGATGCTGCTCGTCACCGGTCAGGTGCCCGAGTTGGAGAGCGAGCCCTGGTCGATTACGATGCACCTGGCCGCCGAATTCCTGACGGCCTTTACCTTGCTGCTGAGCGGTTATGGCCTGCTCCGGCGCCGCACCTGGGCCAGGAGCGGCTACCTTTTCGCTGTGGGCATGCTGTTCTACACGCTGGTGCAATCCCCCGGTTATTACCTCGACCGCGGTGACACTACTTTTGTGCTGATGTTTGCCGGTTTGGCCTTTGCCGGTGCCCTGGTAACCATTCACACACTGTTACGTGCCCGGCCGTAGGCGCTGGTTTGGTAACGAGCAGCTTGAAGTAGCAGTAAAGGAAGCCACATCTTCCACAGGCCACATCCTTCGTTGCAACTCTCGTAAATGATCGACCCCTACTGGGACAATAGGCGGGCGTTTTCAGGCGCGCGTCTTCCTGCGTCACATCCTGGCCAATTTTCACGCCTTTTTAACATCATCCGCTCCAGACCCCATGCTACAATCTCGCACGAAGGGAGTAGAACAAACGTTCCAGTGCTCAGTTAGAGATTGACAGTGCCACGACACAGAATCCCTCTTTGGCGGTAGGGCTTCAGTCGTCTGACAGGACCCGGCACCCAACCAGAATAGCTAGACGTCGTTGCCAGGAGGATGCCATGTCTGACCCGGATAGGGATCGGCTGGCGGACGTGGTGGCTACCATTCACGATCGCTTCGGCACCGGTGCTCTATATCGCCTGCGGGAAGCAAAAGATACGGCCACCCTCTCCAGTGGCTTTGCCGCTCTGGACGAGGCATTGGGTGGGGGACTGCCCCACGGCCGCCTCGTCGAAATTGGCGGAAAGTCCACAGCCGGGGTGATCACCCTGGCTCTGAAACTGGTGGCTGCCGCCCAGCACCGGGGATACACTGCTCTCTATCTGGATCTGGGCCAGACTTTCGATCCCGTCTACGCCGGTCGTTGTGGCGTGCTGCTGGACCACTTCCTGCTCGTCCACCCCCGCAACCGGCCCCAGGCACTGGCCCTCCTCCGTGACCTGGTTCTGAGCGAGATCGGGAACGTACTTGTTCTCGATTTCCCCACCCCTCTCGCCAGTGCCGGTGCTCATGCGCTTTCGCACACCCTGGACCGCCTGCTGGCTCCGCTGGCCCGTGCCAACATGCTCCTCCTCTGTCTCAATCCCCGCCTGTCGGCCCAGGCCGCCCCCCAGGCGGCGGTGCGCCTCTGGCTGGAGCGAGAACGCTGGCTTTACCACTACCACGATATTCACGGCTACCAGGCCCGGATCCAGATCCTGAAAAATAAAGGTGGCCCGGCCGGGCAAGAGGTGTCTCTGTCTTTTACCTGTGCGGGCCTGCCGGGAATGCGATGATCGCCTGCCTCGCCATTCCTTACTTCGCTGCCGCCGTCGAGCAGCGTGACGATAGTGCGCTCGGCGAGAGACCACTGGTGGTAGGCGGGCTGCCATGGGAGCCACGTCCCCTCTTCGGTTTCTCCCGGGAGGTGGCCCGTCAGGGCGTCCGCCCGGGTATGTCCCTGCGCCTGGCCCACACTCTCTCGCCCGGCGCTCACTTCCTACCCGCTGCCCTCCCACGCTACCGGGCAGGTGCCGGGCAGGTGCTGGATACCCTGGCCGATTTCACCCCACTTTTGCTGCCCGAACATCTGTGGCAACAATCGGTCCCGGCCGGACAGGTGCTCGCCCACACTCGCTCTCTCCCGGCCCGCTACACGCTTGACCTGGAAGGGCTACCCCAGCGGGAGGCCCTCCCCCTGGCCCAGGAGATGGGGCGGGCGGTGCGTGCCCAGACCGCCCTGGCCCCGGCCGTGGGTCTCGCCGCCGATCCTTTCACCGCTCAGGTCGCCGCCGCCCTGGCTCGACCCCACCACCTGCGCCCGGTACCATCGGAGGAAACCGCACCCTTTCTCGCCGAGCGTCCCCTCTCTTTCTTGCCCCTGAGCCGGGAAAGCGCCCGCCGCCTGCGCCTCCTGGGAATCCGTACCCTCGGCCAGTTTGCCGCCTTGCCTCTCCCGAGCGTGCAGGAACAGTTTGGTCCTGAGACGGTCACCCTGCACCGGCTGGCCCGTGGGGAAGGGTCTGCGGCTATCATCCCCCCGCCGCCAATCGCCGAGATCGCCGTCGCCCGTGCTTTCCAGGGGCCGGTCGTGGAGCGGCCCCGGCTGGTACAGGCGCTGGCATGGCTTGCTGCTGAGGTAGCTGGGGCGCTGGCCACCAGGGGCGAAGCCGGGCGACAACTGGCCCTGGCGGTGGAAACGGAAACGGACACTCACAACCGTTCCCTGCGCCTGCGCCGCCCGGCTACTGAAGCCGACACCTTCACCCAGGCGCTGGAAGAGTTGCTGGCCGGGGTGGAAGTCACTGCCGGCGTTACCGCTCTCTCCATCACCCTGGGTGAGCTGGCGCCGGCTGCCGGGCGCCAGTTATCCCTTTTTAAAGACCTGACAGGTTTTGGAGACCTGTCAGAATTAAACCTGTCGGGCCTGCTCACGCGCCATCCCGGCGCCCGTTGTTACCGGCCGGCACTGGTCGATCCGGATCACCCCCTGCCAGAATGCCGTTTCCGCCTGCACCCGATTACCGCATGACCCGGCTCTGGCCGGAGGGGCTATTGCCATGGTCGCCGATGAAATGAATAGGAGCGTTTTAGCGTGCAGACGAATTATGCCGAACTCCACGCCCACTCTGCCTTTAGCCTCCTCGACGGGGCCAGCGAACCGGAAACGCTGGTGGCACGGGCGGCAGCCCTGGGTCTGCCGGCACTGGCCCTGACCGACCATGATGCCGTCTACGGCGTTCCCCGTTTCCTGCGTGCGGCTCATGAGCACGGTATCCGGCCGGTATTGGGAGCGGAGCTGACGTTGGCCGCCAGGGGCGAGGATTGCGCGAATCCCCATCACCTGACCCTGCTGGTGGAGAACCAGGCCGGCTGGCACAACCTCTGCTACCTTATCAGCCGGGGCCGGGCTGCCGCCGCCAAGGGCAATGCCTGCCTTCCCCCGGTCGAGCTGGTGGGCTGCACCGGCGGCCTTATTGCCCTCTCCGGTTGTCGCCGGGGAGCGATCTCCCGTGCCCTGCTCGCCGGCGACCGGGAGCGGGCGCTGGCCCACGCCCGTCGCTATCGTGACCTTTTTGGCCCTGACCACTTTTACATTGAACTGCATAACCACCTGTTACCCGACGGCAAACTGCTCCGCCGGCACCTGGCCGCCCTGGCTGCCTATCTCCGCCTGGAAACGGTGGCCACCAACAACATCCATTACGCCACCCGCGACCGCCACCGCCTGCAGGATGTACTGGTCGCCATCCGCCATGGGCTGGCCCTGGATCAGGTCCTGGCCTGCGGCCGGGCCAACTCCGAGTATTATCTGAAGGGAGCAGCGGAAATGGCCGCCCTCTTTCCCGATTATCCCCAGGCGCTGGCCAACAGCACCCGCCTGGCCGAGCGCTGCGCCTTTGCTCCTGCTTATGGTCTCCAGGATTTGCCCCACTTTCCTACACCCGGCGGCATGAGCAGCAACGCCTACCTTCGCCGGCGCTGTGCCCAGGGTTTGCAGGCCCGTTACGGTAATACAGGCTCTTACAGGGCGCAGGCCAGGGCTCAGTTGGAACGGGAGCTGGTAGTCATTGAAGGAGCCGGGTTGGCTAACTATTTTCTTGTCGTCGGTGACTTAGTCCGCTTTGCCGCCGGCGAGGGGATCCGCTGCCAGGGGCGGGGTTCGGCTGCCGGCTCCCTCGTCGCCTACCTTCTGGGGATCAGCCCCATTGACCCTCTGGCCCATGATCTGGTCTTCGAGCGCTTCCTCTCTGAGGAGCGGTTACAGGCTGACGCCCGCTTCCTGCCCGACATCGACATCGACTTCGACGCCGCCCGGCGGGAAGAGGTGATCCAGTACATGTATGACACCTATGGTGAGGCGCACACGGCAATGGCCTGCACCTTCGTCACCTATCGCCGCCGCAGTGCCCTGCGCGATGTGGGCAAGGTGCTAGAGTTGCCCCCGGCCGTAGTCGCCACTGCCCGCCGCGCCCTGGAAACGGGGGAAGAGGCCGGCATCGCGGAAAACGAGTCTCTGGTCCTCCTCCTGGAGCTGGCGGAACAACTGGAAGGGCTGCCCCGCCATCTGGGCATCCACGCCGGGGGGATGGTCGTTACCGGTGCCCCCCTGATGGGCCGGGTACCTACCGAGCCGGCCACCATGCCCGGCCGGGTCGTGGTCCAGTGGGACAAGGAAGGGCTGGAGGATGCCGGGCTGGTGAAAATCGACCTGCTGGGATTGCGCATGCTGGCGGCGGTAACGGAGACGCTGGCTCTGATTGAGCAAACAGAGGGGAAGGCGCCAGACCTGAGTGCCCTCACTTTCGACGACCCGGCCGTCTACGCCATGCTCACCGCCGGGGAAACGCTAGGCGTTTTTCAGGTAGAATCCCGGGCCCAGACCCAACTCCTCCCCCGCCTTAAGCCCCGCTGCTTCGACGACCTGGTGGTTGCCATCTCCCTCATCCGGCCGGGGCCTCTCCAGGGGAATATGGTCCATCCCTACCTCCGCCGGCGCGAGGGGTTGGAACCTGTCACTTACACTCACCCCTTGCTCCGCCCGGCACTGGCCGAAACGCTGGGCGTGATCCTCTTCCAGGAGCAGGTGCTGGAGGTGGCCCGCGACCTGGCCGGCTTTACTCCCGGTCAGGGGGAACTGCTGCGGCGGGCGCTGGGGGCGAAACGGCCGGGGGAAGCGGTGGAGAAGCTACGGGAACAATTTCTGAGCGGGGCGACCGCCCAGGGGGTGCCGGCGGAGACAGCCGAAACCGTTTTTGAGCAACTGTGTGCCTTTGGCGGCTACGCCTTCGCCCGCAGCCATGCCGCGGCTTTTTCGGTCCTTGTCTACCAATCCGCCTGGTTGCGCCGTTATCACTTCCTCCCTTTCTTCACCGCCCTCCTCAACAACCAGCCTATGGGCTTCTGGCCCCCGGCCGTGCTGGTGGGTGAGGTGAAGCGGCAGGGTTACCAGGTGTTGCCGGTAGACGTTCATGCCAGCGAGGGGCCATGCACGCTGGAAGAAAACGCTCTGCGTCTGGGGTTGAACAGGGTGAAGGGAGTGGGGGAGGCGTTAATTGCCCGCATCACCACCGCCCGCGCCGAGAAGGCTTTTGCCTCCCTGGCTGACTTCTGGGAGCGAGCCCACCCCGGCCGGCGGGTGGGGGAGGCGCTGATTACGGCCGGTGCCCTGGACGGTTGGGGAATCCCCCGGCGCCAGCTCTTGTGGGAGCTGGGTATGTTGTCCGAACGGCCGGGCGAGCTGGACCTTGATTTCCGGCCGGAAGCCGTAACGCTACCCGCCCTCTCCCCGCTGGAAGCGCTGCGCGACGAGGAAGCGACGTTGGGCTTCTCTGCCGGCGAGCACCTGCTGGCCCATTACCGGCCGGCGTTACGGCAGCAGGGAATTCGCAGTTGTGAAGCGGTAATAGCTGCCGGTGAAGGCGCGCGGGTGCAGGTTGCCGGCCGGGTTGTCGTCCACCAGTCACCGCCCACGGCCAAGGGTGTCCACTTCCTCACCCTGGAGGACGAGACCGGGTTGCTTGATGTGATCGTCCGCCCGGCTGTATACCGGCAACATCGTCGCCTGTTACACACGACCGGGATGTTGCTGGTTCGTGGCCGGGTCCAACGACGGGCCGGTCCGGGCGTCCTGGTCGCCCACACCCTCCTCCCGCTCTGGGACGAGCAGCCGGTGCGTCGTTGACCGTCGTTCAGCCCGTTGCCTTGTCGTCTCAGATATCACACTCTCAGTGTAACCCATAAACTCGCCCGTCATAACTGCCCACCAGCACTATTCCATCTGCCACTCCCGGCGCGCTGCCCACAAAACCCCCTGTCTCATAGTGCCACAGCTCTTCGCCCGTGGCTGCGTCAAGCGCGTAGAGCGAGCCGTCATCACTTCCGACATAGACCGTATCTCCCGCCACCGTCGGCGAGCTATAGACTTCATGTCCGGTTTCGAAGCGCCATACCTCGTCGCCCGTCTTCCTATCCAGAGCATACACATGATGGTCCAGATTGCCGATATAGACCATGTCTCCCGCCACCGCCGCCGAGGAGACAAAGGGTTTGCCGGTGCGCAACTGCCACACTTCTTCACCCGTCTCTCGATCCAGGGCATAGAAGGTGCCGTCCAGGTCGCCAATGTAGAGCCACTCGCCGGCAACTGCCGCCGTGGCGTAAATGCCGCGTACCACCTCCCGTTTCCACACCGGCTCGCCCTGTGCTCGGTCCACTGCATAGAGGTCGCCTATCTCCGTGCCCAGGTAGATCCGGTCGCCGGCCACCGCCGGCGATGAGAGAATGGGCCCGCCGGCTTCCATTTCCCACAGCAACGCTCCCGTAGTCCCATCCAACGCATAGAGCCCGCCATCCTGTCCCGCCACGTAGACCACGCCATCCACCACTGCCGGCGAGGCCTCGAAAGCGCTGAATCCGGGCTGGAAGTGCCACAACTCTTCTCCGGATGCTGCATCCAGGGCGTAGATCCCCTGTGCGCCCACATAGACCACCCCGTCGACCACGGCCGGCGTGGAAAAAATCTTGCCAACCAGCTTGCTCCGCCAGATCTCAGCCCCTGTCTCTAGGTCTACCGCGTATAGATGCTGGTCATCGCTGCCAAAGTAGACAACGCCATCTGCGGCCACCGGCGAGGAGTGCACCTCGCTTTCCGTCTCAAATTGCCAGGCAACTCCGGTTAGCGCGCGGGGTGCTTCCTCGGCCCCGGTTGCACCCGTGCGCTGCAGATTCCCGCGGTACATCGCCTGCGCCGGAGGAGGGGGCGGTGTGGGTGTTTCTGTTGGGGTTGTTGTTGCCGTTGGGGGCAGTGCCGTTTGCGTAGCAGGGACCGTGGCCGTTGCGTCCCTGCCCTCCTCCTCTGTCGTGGTGACCGGGGCGTCGTCCGTTCGATTTCCGGCAGACGGGGAACAGCCGCCAACGCCCAGCAAAAAAAGACTCGCCAACAGCCACCCACTCACATACCAGATCTGACCCATTATTCGTTTCTACCTCCGCATTTTGTTAAGATTAAACAACCTTTTTCGAGGCTCGGTTAACTATAACAGTATGGAAATGTGGGTTCTAACGTCTGGGCGTACCAAATTCAGTCCCGAGCGTGTCAGAATCGGAGCAGATCGTACCGGGAGCAGAAAATGAGTGAACGATTCGACTTTGCCGACACGCTAAACCTGTACGTAGCCCGGACGGCTTACACGCCGGGCCAACTTTCCACCCTTTCCGGCCTGCCCAAGAGCACCATTGTCAACTGGCTCCAGGGTCGAGTCGCCCGCCCGCAGGAGTGGCAGAGCGTGGTCCGGTTGCTCGATGTGCTGCGCGTGGGGGAGGACGAAGCGGACCGGGTGTTGCAGGCAGCCGGTCACCCGCCTGTGGCCGAACTGCGCCGGCTGGCCATAGACGAAGAGCGTGCTTTGCTCGCTGCCTGGCCGGAATCGGTCCCCCAGGCCCAGACGCCAGTGCCTTTCCAGGCGATTCCCGATCCCCCTTACTTTGTTGGTCGCGAGAATGCTCTGAAGCAGTTGGCCCGCTGGTTGCAGGCGGGTGAAACCTGCGTGATCCAGGGATTGCCGGGGGTGGGGAAGACGGCGCTGGCGGCCCGGCTTGCCTACCATCTGCGCCCTCATTTCGTAGACGGCGTTCTCTGGGCCCGGCTGTCCGCTTCCGATCCGGCCGTTATTTTGGCTACCTTTGCCCGGGCCTATGGCCTCGACCTTGCCGATCTGCCGGACGCCGGCAGTCGCAGTCGCGTGGTGCGCGATCTACTGGCTGATAAGCAGGCCCTGATCGTACTCGACGGCGTGCCGGAGAGTGCATTGGTCGACCCCCTCCTGCCACCCACCGGGCGCTGTGCTGTGCTGATTACCACCCGTCGCCAGAATCTGCGTGTGGCGGTGGGGGCGCGCCAATTCACCCTCGACCCCTTTTCCCGGCAGGCAGGAACTGCGCGCCGTCTTTTTGCCCGGATCTTGGGTGAAGAGCGGGTGGCAGCCGAAGCAGTCTATTTTGACCGGATCGCTGACCTCGTCGGCCAACTGCCGCTGGCTCTGGTCATCGTCGCCAGCCGCCTGGCATTCGAACCAGGCTGGTCCACATCTGGCTTTCTCGAGCGGATCCAACAGCGGCACCGTCGCCTGGAAGCACTGGCCTATGAGGATCTTTCTCTTCGTCTTTCCGTTGGTGCGGGCCTCGACGGTTTGGCTCCAAACCGGCGCCATTTCTTTGCCGCCCTCTCGGTGTTCCCCGGCGATGCCTTCACAGCGGAAGCGGCCGCTGCCGTTGCCGCCACCGACCGGGAAATGGCCGAAGACACCCTACGCACGCTTCATGCCCGTTCCTTGATTCAGACTGACCGCTCCGGCCGTTATAGCCTTCACCCCCTCCTTCGCGCTTTCGCCGGCGAGTTGTTAAGCGAGGAAGGGGAAGATGCTGTCACCGCTGCCCGGCAGCGGCTCGTCGGCTACTACCGCCGTTTCCTCAAGAAACGGGGTGGCCGGCTGGATGCACCCGCTGTGCACGCCATCAGCGCCGAACAGCGCAATGTTATCGGCGCCCTCCGCCTTGCCTGGTCGTTGCGGGAGCGGGAGAGTTACACCGCCATCCTTCTCGATTTCGTGCCTTATCTAATCCAACAGGGCTTGCTGGTGTTCGCCGCTGAACAATTGCAACAGGCAGCTATGGCAGGCGTGCGGGCGGCCGAGTGTACGCGCTGGCTGGTCACCACTGCCCGCCGGCGTCGCCACTATGAGGAGGCCGAGCGCTATTTGCGGACGGCCAACACCCTCCTCCTCGCTCGGGAGAACGGCGAACACGTGCGGGCCATCGCCGTCGCGCTTCTCACAGAAGAGGGGATCATCGCCGCCTGCCGCCACGACTACTCTCGAGCTGCTAGACTCTTTGCACAGGCGGCGCCGGGCGCGCGCCAGAACAAGGATCCCAGACTGCTGCTCACGCTGCTCAAGGAGTGGGGTGCCGTCCAGGTGGCTCAGAGCGAGTATCAGGCCGCAGAGGCGAGCTATACCGAGGCCCTCGACCTGGCGCGGGATTACGAGCCGGTCAAGGTGCCGGCTCTGCTCCGTGCGTTAGGCGGGCTGGCTGTAGCCCGGGAAGGCGATTACGCTCGCGCTCGCGAAATCTACCTGGATGCCCTGGAGGAGGCACGCGCCTACGAAGCTTATCCGGCGCTACCCATCCTCTTGAACAACCTGGCCGTGGCGGTAGCCAACGATGGGGAACCGGCAGAGGCGAAAGCTACCCTGGAGGAGGCGCTGCTACTGGCCCGCCAGCGCAGTGAGCCCGTTTCATTGGCGATGATCCTCCTCAACCTCGGCCGGCTGGCTGACTACTGGGGTGAACGAGAGAGGGCTCGGCACTACCTGCAGCAGGCGGAGACGCATGCAGACCGCGCCGGCCACAAAGCGCTCGTCGCCGCTGCTCAGGCTGCGCTTGCCCACTTAGAGGAGCACGACAGCCCGGAGCAGCTCCCGTCGCTCACCGTTATCTTCGATTGACACTCGCTTTTCGCTGGGCAAACTTCCCCTATCATTTTTTGCTACCGTTTCGGTAGTTGCCACTGCGTCTGGGTTAGAGGGGCAAGTGACAAGGAGCAGACGGTCGTTGTTTACCCGGCGACGCTTCCTGGTGTACAATATCCGTACGGAATAGCATCGGGATATTGATTAAACATCGCCATCGTTGCCCGGAGGGAGGGACACAATGCACAGGTGGGTAAATGAGGGAGAGAAGAAGGAGCGGCGGCTTATTGCCGATTCGTCGCGCGCCTTTTTACAGACTGCGCGCGAGACGCCTGATTATTCTTTGTTTGACCTGGTACACGGTTACGTCTATGGGCGCTGGCCTTATCTGTATATTAGTATCGGCGTAGGGGAGCACCCGTTGGTACGCGTTTTAGGCCCGCTGTTCCGGCTGTATAGACGGTTGTTCCGCCGGCATCCCCAACACAGTAATGCCCGGGGATTTGCCGATGGTTATCACGGTAAGGTCGTACCCCTGGACGAGGCGCGGCGCCTGGTCACGATCAATGAGGCGGTCACCGTGCCGGACCTGGAGCAGGTGATCCCCTACGCCAGGGCGCGCAGCATCATTTTGCGGAATCCAGACCACATCGTCGCTCTACAATGTCCCTGTCGCGCCGCGCGCGCCGCTCCCTGCCGCCCGCTGGACGTCTGTCTCATCGTTGGCGAGCCTTTTGCCAGCTTCGTGGCAGAACACCAGCCTCGGCGTTCCCGCCGCATCACCTCGGAAGAGGCAGTCGCTATCCTGCAGGCTGAGCACGAGCGGGGTCACGTGCACCACGCCTTCTTCAAGGACGCCATGCTGCAACGATTCTATGCCATCTGCAACTGCTGTTCCTGTTGCTGCGGGGCGATGCAGGCTCAACGCAATGGCACGCCGATGCTCGCTTCTTCCGGCTACGTCAGCCGGGTAGATGAGGATGCCTGTATTGCCTGCGGCGATTGTGTTGAACTCTGCCCCTTCGAGGCCCTAACTCTGGGTGAATACGCGGCTGTCGTGGATGAAGATCTGTGCATGGGTTGTGGCGTGTGTGCCACTCACTGTGTCCAGGAGGCGCTTACACTGGTGCGCGAGCCGGCCAAAGGGCCGCCGTTGCGGGTGGAGAGCTTGCTGGCTTAGGGGGGAAATAGGCAGAACGTTCCTCCTGATCAAAGGGAAAATTAGTGCTTTGACCGGCCGTTCCGGGAGACTACGATGCCTCGTTTAGCAGACCTCATCGATTACCCTCGCCGGCTCCAGGCTGGGCCGCTCAATGCGATCACCGACGTACCAGGCATTGCCGTTGGCCAGACGACGGTCATTCAAGGAGACGGTGCCTGGCAGCCTGGCCGTGGTCCCTTTCGCACCGGCGTGACGCTTGTTTTGCCCCATACCGGCAATCTTT
>Ga0207752_1000572_pt1 | contig 17292 bp, 20 predicted proteins | sample Pon2CUnioCityCA_6_FD_187272 | JGI IMG/M metagenome (GOLD analysis project Ga0207752, IMG submission 187272) | Marine sediment microbial community from Union City, CA, USA - Pond 2C Sediment 2 (SPAdes) | ecosystem: Environmental > Aquatic > Marine > Intertidal zone > Salt pond sediment ...
CAGAGACCTAATTGAACAAGAGTACGTGAATGCAATTGTGACCACCGGCGCTAACATGGTTCATGACATGGTGGAATCCCTTGGTCACCGTCACTGGATAGGCACCTTTCTCGCCGAAGACAAAGAACTGAAGAACCAAGACATCGGGCGAATAGGCGACATCTACATCAAACAGGATGCCTTCAAAGACTTAGAAAAATGGATAAACAAAACCCTGGAAAGCATACCTGAAGAGAAGAGAGAACGCATATCCACCACCGAACTTCTTTTTGAGATCGGCAAAAGAATCTCCGATCCAGAATCCATCCTCGCCACCGCCGCAAAGAAAGGAGTTCCAATCATAAGCCCCGGATTAGTGGATTCTATAGCTGGCTTCCACATGTGGATGTTCGGGCAAGACAAAAAACTGAGGATAGACCCGCTCCTTGACACCCACAAACTCGTTGACATTGCTTACGAAGCCAAAAAAGTGGGCATAATAATCTTGGGAGGAGGCTGGCCTAAACACTTCGCCCTCTTTGCCAACACTTTCAGAGAAGGCGTCGACCTTGCAATCCAGATCACCATGGATAGGCCAGAACCCGGTGGACTAAGCGGAGCTACCTTGAAAGAGGCAATCAGCTGGGGAAAAGTGAAGCCTGAAGGAAAAGAGGCGACAGTCATCTGTGACGCAACAATAGCTTTCCCCTTGATTGTGGCTTCTGCCTTTGAACGTCTCGGAAAGACTGATTAGAAGAGTTAAAGAGAGCTTTAGTTGAAGCCGATGATGCGAGAAGAGCCGTCGGAATTGTGAAGACGCGAGCAAACTGAGGCTTCAAACAGTTATTCAATTTTGCTATTTCTTTTTTCTCGAGAATCGAACCTCTACTATGCCTCCTTTGTAGGCGATTTTCATTTTTTCCGCATCAAAAGCTACATGTATGCGACCTTGGCAACGTAAAGAAGAAAACTCTCCCTGCCTATGGTAGATACCTAAATCGGCGAACCGCACTTTTTTCCTCATTTTCGCTGTAATCTCAACAGTGTTTTCATCTACTGCCTCAACCTTCACGGTTTCAGTTTCGATATTTGGCATGTCAGCTGTGACTACAACTTCTCGGGAAGTCATGAAAACGTTGGAGAGAGCCTGAAGACAGCACGTTTCCGTATTCCAACTGGGGCCCTCAGAGAATGCGGATGCCATAAGTTCATCTACTAAATTTTCGAACTCTTCTACATATCCATTCATTTTATCGAAGATTGAGTGTTTTCTCTGTTTTTCAGACATCTAATTCCCTCCTAAACGTATAATGGGAGATCGTACTCCTGAGATTTTTTCATGCGCTTCATTTCCTGTTGAGTTCGCTTCATTATGTCCCTAGCTTTCAATCGGATTTCTTCCCCTTTTTCGCGAAGTTTGGAGACATCAACTTTAATCTCGAAGATGTTTGAGAACTCCTTCAATACCATCGCCGCCGCCTCTGGGTCAGGATAATTGTAGAACGATTGAGCTAAGATTGCCATGGCTGGAACTTTCTTACTGCTGCTGTATCTCATGCTAAGCGCTTGGGGACCAACAATGTACCCCTCATTAAGAATCTTCAGCCCCTTTTTGTTTAACATATCAAGCAGCTCTTGGTTGGAAGCGGCGCCAAAAACTTGGGGTTCCGTGATTGTCTGCCTGCTTTCTACCGGGATGCCTCCCATGGACACTATTCTTTTAACTTTCTTGGCTTCTCCCCAATCCACAATTTCCCGCATTACCGAATATATGGCTGGCACTGGAACCGCTAATTCAGAGATTACTGCAATCAGATTTTGATTTCCGTAGATTCGAAGAGGTGCATGAGGTAGCCCCTTGTGTAAAACGACAACGGGAGGAAGCAGGTCCGAGTCCATGTATGCTATCTCTTCCAACTTGAGCTCAGTTATCAGATAGGAGGTTGCTATGAGTCCTACGAGCCCCACATCAGGGAGTCCAATGAGCATCGTAGCCTCAGATGGTATAGGCTTCTTTTCCACAATTTCAACTGCTTTTGACAAAGATTATTTCCCCAAAATAACTACCTTTAACTAAGAGAAAAGAATTATGCCACAAGCTAAATACCTATAAAAGGCGAATTTACTTTTAGATGGGAGAAAAGATGGTTCTGGATCGCCTCGGCTCTTCACTAAATACTGCTCTTAAAAAGATTTTCAAAGCGCCAGTTATGGACGAGAAAACCGTTAAGGAGCTTGTCCGCGACATCCAGCGGGCGCTACTCCAAGCAGACGTTAACGTTAAACTAGTTCTCGAAGTTTCGAAGAGAATAGAAGAACGGGCACTGAAAGAGAAGGTTCCGCCCGGAGTTTCCAGAAGAGAACACATCGTAAAAGTGGTTTACGAAGAGTTAACACGTTTTCTGGGCGAAAAAGCTGCCTCACTGAAGATAGAACCTGGGAAAAGAATGGTTCTCATGCTTGTGGGAATCCAGGGTTCAGGAAAGACTACTGCCTCAGGAAAACTGGCGAAATACTTCCAAAAAAGAGGATTAAAAACAGCCCTAGTTTGCACCGATACTTATAGACCTGGAGCCTACGACCAGTTGAAGCAGCTGGCAGGCAGAGCAAACATTCCTGTGTATGGGGAACCGAAAGAAAAGAAGTCTGAAAAGATCGCTCTGAGAGGCTTGAAGCAGTTCAAAGATTATGATGTCGTTATTGTTGACACTGCTGGTCGCCACAAAGAAGAGAAGGGCTTAATTAACGAGATGAAACGGCTAGAGAAGACTATAAAGCCCGACGAAGCGATTTTGGTCATTGACGGAACCATCGGCCAACAGGCAGCTGTGCAGGCTAGAGCACTCCACGAAGCCACGCCAATCGGCTCTATTCTGGTGTCGAAACTTGATGGCTCTGCTAGAGGAGGCGGCGCCCTCTCAGCGGTGGCTGCCATCGGAGCGCCTATAAAATTCATCAGTGCAGGTGAAAAGCTTGGCGACATTGAACCTTTTGTTCCATCCAGATTTGTAGGACGACTGTTGGGCATGGGGGACCTTCAGAGCCTCGTGGATAAAGTGCGTGATGCAGAGGTGAAGGTGCCTGAGAAAAAGGTTCGCGCCTTTTTGAGCGGAAAGTTCACTCTCACGGACATGTATGAACAATTTGAGTCTATGAAGAAAATGGGGCCCTTAAAGGGTCTCTTGAAGATGATTCCTGGAATGAGCTATAACATCCCTGATGAGCAGATGAACATGGCTGAAGATGCTCTCAAAAGATGGCGTGTGATAATTCAGTCTATGACTCCCAAAGAAAGGGAGAAACCCAAAATTCTCTCCTCGTCCAGAATTCGCAGAGTTGCCCGAGGATCAGGCACTACAGAAAAAGAAGTAAAGGAACTAATAAAACAGTATAATAACATGAGAAAAATGATGAAAACCTTTAGACGAAAGAAACTTCCCTTTTTCGGAAAAGGTTTTCCAGGAACCTAAGGAAACAATATTTGAAAACTTGTAGATGATTTATTGCCACAACCGAGGAAAATTCAATGGAGATACTCAAAAAGGCACAAAAAATGCTTGAAGTGCACCCCCTCTGTGACCAATGTTTAGGTAGACAATTCGCTCTCCTTGGATATGGACTGAGTGACCAAAAACGAGGCGAAACCCTGAAACTCCTATTAACAATGAAGAATCATCAGTTGGCGCTTTCCGGCAAGAAAGCAGGATTCTCTAATCTCAGAATCTTAGCGTCGAATGGGGCTTTTGACATGGCTGCTGAGATACTCCATAATATGAGAAAGAGAGCTAGAAAAAAGAAGGAATGTTACCTCTGCCAAGGATTATTCAAAAGCGTGGATACACTGGTGGAAAACGCCTTGGAGACACTTGAAGACTACGAATACACTACTTTCCTTGTTGGTATAGAACTGCCAACATCAGTCGAGGAGAGAGAAGACGAGTTTAAAGCCCGCTTTGAGGTGGGATATGGAGAGAGCATGCGTAACGAATTCAGCCGAGATATCGGGAAAAAAATCGCCGCGGCTACAAAGAAACCGGCTGAATACAAAAAGCCTGATGTGGTGGTTCTAGTCAGACCCTTCACTGGCGAAGTTATTCTCCAATCTAACCCTCTCTATGTCCGGGGAGCATACAAGAAACTTGTTCGTAACATCCCACAATCAAAGTGGCTGTGCAGAAATTGTAGGGGCGAGGGATGCCCGAAATGCAATGGGACCGGAAAGATGTATCAAGAATCGGTTGAAGAGATTATTGCAGGACCCCTTTTGGAAAAAACTGGGGGAGAAGATGTGGCTTTCCATGCGGCTGGACGAGAAGATGTGGATGCCCAGATGCTGGGAACGGGAAGACCATTCATTATGGAAGTCAAAAAGCCTCGGAGACGGTTCATAGACCTTCAGACTATCACGAAACTCGTTAATAAGCAAGCCCGAGGCAAAGTCGAGGTTTTGAATCTTCGTTTCGCCAGCAAAGATGATATTAGGCGATTAAAGAAGGCTGAAGCATCCAAGAAAATCTATAAAGTTCTCGTTGATTTTGACAGGGACGTTTCGGATGAAGAATTGGAGACTATAAAGAAAACATTGACAAAGGCTAGCATTCGTCAACAAACACCGTTACGTGTTTTGCATAGAAGAGCGGACCTAGTTCGAGAAAAGTACATATATGAGACGCAGATAAAGAGGTTGGCACCTAATCGTGCAGAAATGAAGATACGTTGTCAAGGAGGGCTTTATATTAAAGAGTTGGTAAGCGGCGATGAAGGGCGAACAGTACCTAGCGTAGCCTCTATTATCAACGCTGAAGCAAAGCCTCTTGAGTTAGATGTTTTAAAGATTATTATGGAGGAATCTTAAGTTGGGAAGAAAAGCGAAAGGTTACCGTAGAAAAACCCGTTACCTCTTGAAGCGGAAGTCTAGAGAACGGGGAAAAACAGGATTAAGCAGGGTATTGCGTGAGTATGAACCTGATGAAAAGGTTGTGATTAAATTAGACCCCAGCGTTCACAAGGGCATGCCTCACCGAAGATTCCACGGCAAAATCGGCGTTATCGCTGAGAAACGAGGGAGAAGTTATGTCGTTAATGTGTCCCAAGGGAAGGCAACTAAGGAAATAATCGTTCGCCCAGAACACATAACCCCTCATAAGGAGGTCTAAAAATGGCGCGAAAGGCTCTAAAAGAACGTATTATCACTGTTCCACAAGTAAAGGAAGCATTAGAAGCTATTGGCGAGGAACGACTGGACCAATTCCAGAGAAGGTCCCTCGACTACGCAACAAAATTCACCAAAGTTGACCCTGACAAAGTAGACACTATCCTGAAGGACTTCATGGAAAAATTCGAAGTGGAAGAAGAAGAGGCTGTGCAAATAATAAATGCTATGCCTGCAAGCATCCAAGAAATCAGAGTGTTTTTGTCTGGTGGTCGTAGGATAATTGAAAGCTCCAAACTAGAAAAAATACTGGTTTTTTTGAACACGTATAGAAAAAAGGAATAAAGGACTTTCTCAATTATATATCCTCTAAACTAGTTGTTACCATTTCGGGGGCAGGGAAAGAGTGGAAAGGAGCGAGAAGAGATACGAAGAGTATGCTTATGTTCTGGATTATCTTCCTCATGGAAGACCGGGAGCTAGACCAGGATATAGAGCGGGGGCGCTGGTTCAGGTAGTGGGAGAAGAATACTTCACCTTTCTTGAGGCAATCGCTAGAGATGGCATTGTTCTTAAGACTGCTGACAGAGTCTATGTTGGAAAAGATTCTCGGAGAAAAATAACATACATTATTGGGCGAATAAACTATGAAGACTTAACCTCTAACGCTAAGATGGAACTTTCTGGAACAATAGAAAAGATAGTCATTAATCGAGAAAAGTGGTTCATTAACTTCTTCAACACAGCACAGGCAATAACGCCTAGAATGCATGCCCTAGAATTGATTCCAGGCATAGGGAAGAAATACATGTGGCAAATTATCGATGAAAGAGAGCGAAAACCCTTCCAGAACCTAGAGGATTTACAGAATCGCGCCAACATGCCTAACCCCTCCAAACTCATTACAAGAAGAATTTTGGAGGAGCTGTCTGGCGAAAGCAAATATCGACTGTTCACGAGAGCGCCCTAGTGGAAAGAATGAATCTTCTTAAAAGGGCGAAGCATCTTCTTCGCCTTTACGGCTTTTCCCCAAAAAAACGTTTGGGGCAACACTTCACAGTGAATTCAGATATTTTGCAGCGATTAGTGTCCCATGCTTCTCTAACTGAAGATGATGTTGTCTTAGAAGTTGGGGCCGGTCTCGGTTTTCTTACAAAGCTTCTTTCTAACAACTGCAAAAAAGTGGTTGCAGTCGAACTTGACCCCAACATTGTGAGAATCTTGAGAAAGCAAATTGATGGTCTGCAGAATGTAGATTTGATAGAAGGCGACATCCTCAAGGTTTCTCTTCCTCACTTCGACAAGGTTGTTTCTGCTCCTCCCTACTCCATTTCATCCCCGCTTCTCTTTCGCCTTCTAGAAAGAAAATTTGACTGGGCAGTTCTTATTCTCCAGAAGGAGTTTGCTGAGCGATTAGCGGCTTCGGTGGGAGGCAAAGATTACGGAAGGCTAACCGTTACTATCTACTACCGAGCTGATGTGGAGCTTCTGGATTATGTTCCTAGAACGGTGTTTTATCCCCCGCCAGACGTGGATTCCATGATGGTACGCCTGAAACCTCGGTCTCCCCCTTTCCAGGTGGAAGATGAAGAAACATTTTTTGAGCTTGTTCGAACACTTTTCACTCAGCGAAACAAGAAAGTAAGAAACGGTTTGGTTCCCTTCTTACGCAAACGTGGAATAACTGGAAAAGAAGCGCTGAAATTGGCTGATTCTATGGTTTATAGCGAGAAAAGGGTGCGGGAATTGGCGCCAGAAGACTTTGGAATTTTGGCGAATGAACTTCTCCGAAAGAAATTTTGATTGACCGGTCGAAAAATACAAATTCAATATTCGCTTCAACTCGTACTCTCAACTGAAAAAGTATTTTCTGACAATAGAAAACCCGTGGAAAACGCCCCTTTTCATTGTTTTTTACAAACCATTATATCGAATATAGAATAGTTTTTATAATATCTATTTAACTATGATGAACAGAGCAGGTGAGGAATAGACAATGAAAGCTCATAACTATCGGGAGGTAAAGGGTCAAGCCTATACAAGAAAAAAGTACATCCGAGGCTCCCCCTCCTCAAAAATAGTGAAATTCACTATGGGCGATACATCCGGTAGCTATAAGTATCAAGCCCGCCTTCTCGCCGAGAAGGAAGTTCAGATTAGACACAACGCTCTGGAAGCTGCGCGCATAGCAACTAACAGAGTTCTCGCAGAAAACTTGGGGAATAGTTACCTTTTGAGGATTTTACCTTATCCTCATGTTGTGCTCCGAGAAAACAAGATGATTTTTGGAGCTCATGCGGATCGTCTTCAAGACGGGATGAGAAATGCTTTTGGCAAAGCCGTGGGATTAGCAGCCCGTGTGAAATCGGGTCAGCCAGTTATAATGATTAACGTAAACAAGGATGGTCTTGAAGCTGCCGCGCAGGCGCTGAAACGGGGAGGCGCCAAGTTACCTACACCCTGTCGTGTAGTTATCGAGAAACTTGAGGATTGATTGAGGGAGTGGCTTTGCAGGGGTCTAGCCATGAAGGCGGGACTTGCAATAACAACAGGCTCCTTACCTTGTTTTATGTTCATAAATCAATAAACAGTATGGGGTATGAACTTGGGGTCTGAGAATTTAATCGTTAACATCGAGGAAAAAATTGCAACTGATGGAAAATTTACTGGCGGAAAGGGCGCTAATTTAGCTAAACTCTTCCATATCCTAGGAAAGGACAACGTTCCATATGCTGTGATGGTTACCACAGAATTCGCTAAGATGCTGCTCAACGATCCGCATATTGTAGATTTAGTAAAAGAATTGGATGCTGTATTGGCTAAAGACGATGAGCGTGAAGCTAAAAAGCTTGCGAAGAAAATAATAAAAGTTATCGAAAACATAAAGACGCAACCCAAACTCATTGACTTGTTAGAGAAAAAAATTGAAATACTGAAGCTACGAGTTGGACGAGACAGGGTTGCCGTCAGAAGTTCCGGAATTACTGAGGACATGGCTACTGCCGCTTTTGCTGGGCAATTTGAAACCTACCTCAACGTTCCTTTGGACTCTTCTAACGTTATTAAGTATGTTTTGAAGTGTATTGCCTCTGCCTTCGGCTGGAGGGTTATAGACTACCGGCAGGATTTGCGTAAGAAAAAGATTCTTGACATGTCAGAGGCTGAACTGCTTAAACAAGGCTTAATCTCCGTTGTCATCCAAACAATGGTTGACTCAGAAAAGGCTGGTGTGGCTTTCTCCATAGACCCTAACACTGGCAACCGAAATGTAGGCGTAATCCAGGCAGTTTATGGCTTAGGAGAAATGATAGTACAAGGAAAAGAGAGTGCTTCCTGGACCGCTTTCATCAAAGAACCCGAAGTAAAAATTCTCGGAACCCTTCCACCTAAAGACCCTCAAAAAGAAATGATGGTTTACGACGAAGAAACCAAGTCGAACCGTGATGTTCCTGTTGGTGAGCATGATCCTAAGGTTCTTACTTTTGATGAAGCAAATCAGGTTGCCCATCACGTTACAGCTATAGAAAAACATTACAAAAAGCCAATGGATATAGAATATGCTGTCGAAAATGGTGAAGTTTTCATAACACAGGCGAGACCAGAAACTGTCCACGCCACCCGAACTGTATTGACGCTATTCAAGCTGAAAAAGGAACCGAAAGCGGCTCCACTTTTTATTGGCATACCAGTTGGAACAAAGATTGCTTCCGGGATTGTCGCTAAGGCAGAGACTCCTGAGGAAGCTGTGAAGGAGATTGTGGAATTCAACAAGAAGGGCATGAAGCCGATGCTTGTCACCTCAATGACGACGCCCGATTGGGAAGTTGTTATGAGCCTCGAAAAAGTTTCTGCGTTAATTTGTGAGAGAGGTAACCGGACATCTCATGCTGCTATAGTTTCCAGAGAAAGAGGGATTCCGTGTGCTGTTGGTGTTGTTGGCGCCCTTAACCTAGAAGATGGAGATGAGATTACTCTCGACTGTTCAACTGGTGAAGCGAGAATATTCGCGGGCGAGATACCTTTTGAGGTGCAAGAGTTCGAGCTAAAGAAAATTCCAAAAACCATCACAAAGATTATGGTGAACATCGGCAGTCCTGATGAGGCTTTACACATTAGTCAACTTCCGTCTAAGGGCAGTTCTCTTGTTCGCATCGAATTCGTTGTAACAAGCACAGAATTACATCCTGTGTTTGCTTTGAGGGCTGACAAGCTTGGTTCTGAAAGATGGGCTGACGATGTTAAGAAAAAGTATCCCATGGTTACATCTCTGACTGATGAATATGTCAAGAGGCTAAAGACTGGTGTAGCAATAATCGCTGGAGCATTCAAACCACGTAAGATCATAGTCCGATTCTCAGATTTCAAAACAAACGAATATGCCTCTCTTCCAGGCGCAGTCTACTATGAAATCAACTGCAAGTGTGGCAAAAGCATATCTCTACAGCCGCAGGAAAAATGTCCTATCTGCGATTCAACAGACATAGAAGTCAACAAAATCGAGCTTGAATTCCAAGAAAACAATCCCATGATTGGCTTCAGAGGCGCTTCAAGATATATCGACGACTTCTTCTCCGAGGCATATACGCTAGAACTTGAAGCTTTTACGCAAGTACATGAGCTAGGCTTGACAAACGCAGTTCCGATGATCCCATTCATCCGGACAACTACTGAAGCAGAAAAGGTAACTGAACTAATCAAAAATGCTTTCAAGAAAAAAAGCTTGAAGATACCTGACATAATTTTCATGGCTGAGGTTCCTAGTATCTGTATAATTCCAAAAGTATTCTCTAAATACTGTGACGGCTTCAGCATAGGAAGCAACGACCTCACCCAGTTAACTCTAGGGATAGATCGTGACAGCGAAAAAATTGCTTGGCAGTTCGATGAATCTGATCCTGCAGTGATTAAAGCAATTGAAATGCTGTGCGAAGGGGCCCATTCGATGAATCCTGAAAGAACTGTGGGGATATGTGGTCAGGCACCAAGTGATTTGGGAAGAGATTTCCTCAAGTTCTTAACTATGCATCTGGATTCTATTGGCGTCAATCCAGACAAAGTTGTTGAAACCTTGCTTTCGGTAGAAGAGATAGAGAAGGAATTAATCAAAGTTATTAAGAGAAACAAGAAAGATCACCGCAAAATAGCTAAAGAACTAGGAATAACGAGGCGTAATGCCAAGTACTTGGTCAAGAAATTTGCTTCAGCGGTCTGAATGTTAAACAATCCTGATTAACGCTTTTCGATGACAGGTCGTGAAAGGCTCTGCTTGCTGGAGCCACCTTTAATTCCTGATCCTTTATAGTAAACTGTAGATGAGAACAATGTCCTTCGATCTTGAAGAAAAGAGACTGAAGAAAGAAATAAAGAAACTTAAGCCTAAAATCGTGTTCTTGCAGCTTCCGGAAGGCCTAAAACCCGAGGCTCCTCACCTAGCTTCTATCATCGAGGAAGCCGGAGCTACTCCAATCGTCTCAACAGATCCATGTTATGGCGCCTGCGATCTAGCTGTCTCTGAAGCAAAAATTCTGGGCGCAGACCTTATAGTTCATTACGGGCACACACCCATGACCGCGCGTACTGAAGTGCCTGTTGTTTATGTTGAGGCAAGGGCGAAAATCGGCATCAAAGAAGCCCTAGCAGAAGCCTTGGCTCACCTTGAATCTTGGAGCAAAATTGGTTTGGTTACAACGGTTCAGCATGTCCACCAACTTAAAGAAGCAAAAAGCCTGCTTGAGGCTGCTGGAAAAACCGTTTTTGTGGGGGATGCTGACCCAGTTAAGTATCCTGGGCAGGTGATCGGATGTGATTTTGGTAATGCCCGATCTGTTTCGGAGAAGGTTGAGGCGTATGTTTTTGTTGGCGGTGGCAGATTTCATGCGATGGGTGTAGCTTTAGCCACGGGAAAGCCAACGATAATTGCTGATCCTTACGAAAAGAGGGCATATTCTGTCCAAGATGAAGTTAATCGGCTTATCAAGCAGCGTTGGGCTAATATAGTTGAGGCGAAGAAAGCAAAGAGCTTCGGCGTGTTGATAAGCCTGAAAAGTGGGCAGATGAGGCTGGGGGACGCGGTGAAAATCAAAGATAAACTTGAACAAAATGGGCTAAAGGCTACCTTGCTTGCCCTCAGAGAGGTTGCATCCAGTGCCCTGATACAGTTTCCAAGTTTAGATGCGTTTGTAAACACTGCCTGCCCTCGCCTTTCATTAGATGATGCACAGAGTTTCCGTAAACCTCTTTTGTCTCTTAACGAAGCACTTGTATTGCTGGGGGAAATGGAATGGGAGAAACTGCTCACAAGAGGCTGGTTCGGAAACGCGACCTAGAGCGGGCGCTGTCACAGATTGAAGCCCACCCTTCGCCCAACGCTTACCTTGAGCAGTATACCACTCCCTCAAATGTGGCGGCAGAGATGCTCTACCTAGCAGCATACGTTTACGATGACATCGTCGACAAAACTGTGGTGGAGTTAGGTTGTGGCACAGGGAGACTAGCCATAGGTGCCTCTCTATTAGGTGCAAAGAAAGTTTTCGGCGTTGATGTGGATGGTGTTGCGGTGAGATTAGCGCAAAAAAATGCGGAAATAATGGGTGTGAAAGAAAATACCCATTGGATTATAGCGGACATAGATGTTGTCAAAGGCGGTTTCGATACCGTCCTGCAGAATCCTCCCTTCGGGGTTCAACGAAGAAGAGCGGATAGAAGGTTTATGTCTAAATCGTTAGAGTTAAGTAGCACAATTTACTCGTTTCATAAAAGTGGAGGACGTAATCGAGAGTTTATCAAAAGGTTTATTGAGGGGCACGGAGGAAGAGTAACTAACATATTTCCCCTGAAAATGGAAATTCCGAGAATGTTTAAGTTTCACACAAAGAAAAAAAAGATTACCCAAGTTGATCTGTATAGAATAGAAGGAAAAATTCATGACAGAATCTGAAAGAAAGAGCGGATTATTCGTTGTTCCCGGAGACCGTTTGGGCGTCATAGAAGAGTTTACGTCTGGACCTGGAACCTATGTGGAAAGCGGAACTATTCACTCAAAAGTGACGGGACGCACTCTGTTAGACATGTTAAACAGGCAGGTCTCAGTATATCCCGTTGTTCAAACAGTAAGCACCCCGCAGGTTGGAGACATAATAACTGGATTGGTTTTAGACGTAAAAAGCAAGAACGCAACTTTACGCATTTTCCAGATTGGAGACAAGATGCTTTCTGGCTTTTTCAAGGGTGCTTTGCATATCTCTGGCGTGAGCCACGGCTACGTAGATAATATGTTTAATGTCTGTAAAGCAGGCGACGTTATGACAGCGAAGGTGATTAGCACCGAAAACAGGTCTGTCTTTTTGTCAACAGCGGATAAAGGTTTAGGGGTAGTTTATGCCCTCTGTTCAAGATGTGGACATGTTTTGCAGCCAGAAAATCGTGGGATGAAATGCCTCAAATGCGGAAACTTTGAGAGACGAAAAATGTCTCCTGACTACGGAAAAGAAGTAACTCGCGAGGTGGAGCAAAATGAAAGTTAAGGTTTTGAAAAGTTCAGACAATGAACTGAAAATCGAGGTGGAGGGCGCAGGGCATTCCCTTCTGAATGTGCTACAAAAGACCCTTCTGGAAGATGACACCATCGAGATGGCTGGCTATCACGTGCCCCATCCTCTATTTGACAGTGGGATACTGTATATTCGCACAAAAGAGAAGCAAAATCCGGAAGCGGTAATCAAAGAGGCAACCAAAAAAGTTCATGACCTCGGCAAGAACTTCAGTAAGTCTTTCAAGAAAGCATCTAAGGCATATAAACAAAAATAGACAGTTGTCTTTCTCTGTTCGTTTTAGAATTCTACCTTCTTCTTTGCAGTGAGAAGAAGTAAGCTGAGCACTTCAGCTTCGTCTCCGTTCTGTTCTAGGATTTCCAGTCCCTCTTCCATCGTCATCGAACCCCGTATCCAAGCGTACACAATCAAAGCTTCAGCAGCATCCGCCATTTTGTGTCGGTCGATTCTTGAAGGCAGAAATTTTCTCAACTCCGCCCTTTTGAAGGCATCTGCAAGCAAACGCCCCTTAACTTTGATTCCAGTTGCTTCTCCCTTCTTTTTGGATAATGCCAGAGAATAAAGGAAATTTACGTAGGCGTCTCCCAAGGAGGCTAGTTTCTGGTCCATTAAAACTTCGTTGAGGCTCTCGTATTGTGGTACGAATGTAAACATGTGGCTCCCTTCTATCCTTCTGTCTAACTTAGTAGGGGTGAATAAAATTTAAAGGCTAAGTAAACCGAATTTGGAGATGATAGTTTTGCCTCCTAAAAAGTTTCGTTCCATAAAACCTGAGATTCGAGTGTTGGGTATTGACGATGGCGCGTTTGTTCTCCGCACTAAGGGAACCGTAACAGTTGTTGGAGTCGTCTATCGGGGAGGCTGCTGGTTTGAAGGAGTTATGCGAACAGAGATAACCATTGACGGGTTGGATGCCACAGAAAAAATAGCTGCAATGATCGAAAGCTCTCCTTTCTATGGGGAAATTCGGGTTGTAGTTCTAGATGGCGTCACCTTCGCTGGCTTCAATGTGGTAGACATCAGTGAGCTCTCCCGCAGGGTAGACTTGCCCGTTATATCGGTGGTGCGAGAAAAACCTGATTTGGAGAAAATAAGAAGCGCCCTTAAGAATCTTCCAGATTTTGAGATTAGATGGCGAGCTATGGAGAATGCTGGGGAAATATTTGAGGTTGAGTCTCGAAAGGGGGAGAACCCTGTTTACATGCATATAGCAGGAGTTTTGCGGGAGGACGCCGAAAAGATTGTGAAAAGAACATCCACACGAAGTTTTATTCCTGAGGCTTTGCGAGTAGCGCACATTATAGCTTCTGGGTTAACTCGTTTAAGAGAAAAGATTTAAAAGAGTAAGTTGCAATCGAGTTTGCGCAGAAAAGGTGGTGAGTGATATGGAATTCTGTCCAAAGTGTGGAACGCGGCTGGTTTCAAAGCACGAAAAACAGGCAGAAAAAGATGTTTTCCATCTTGCATGCCCAAAATGTGGTTATAAGAAAAGGACTGAAGATAAGCCACCTGTTGCCCCCAAACCCATAAAACCTTCTCCTCAAGAATCCATAGCTATCATCGGAAAAAAGGAACAAAAACTGCGTACTTTACCTACAGTCAGGATAGAGTGCCCCAAATGTGGCAACAATACTGCTTACGCTTGGCAGGTGCAAACCCGCGGCACAGATGAGTCGTCAACACAGTTTTTCAGATGCACAAAATGCAACTATACCTTCCGTGAATACAGCTGAAATACCGTAATCGGCTAAAAACTGGCTCACTTCACTTGGTTGCCTGAGAAATCAAACACCTTAAATGAGAGGTAGCTTAAACATAAATGATAACGGAGGTTTATTGATGTTCAAGGCTAAAATGGCTGATGCAAAAGTTTTGAAAGATATGATGGGCGCTATTTCCATACTCGTAGACGAAGCCACCTTCGACTTAACCACCGAAGGAATCAAACTTCGCGCCATGGACCCCTCACGAGTCGCCATGGTTGATTTTGAGTGGCCAAAAACAGTGTTCGATGAGTATGCATGCGGTGAAACAATTAAGATGTGCATCAACATAAGCGAAATGCTGAAGTTGCTGAGGCGAACAGGAAAAGATGAATCTGTTGAGTTGTCTCTGGATGAAAAGACTGGGAAACTGAAAATTGCGATTAGGGGAAATTATTCTCGCACTTTCAATATGCCTACTTTGGAGGCTATGGAGGAAGAGGTTCCCACGCCTAAAGTTAATTTCAACGTGAAAGCAAAGAGTACCACGCAGGGATTACGGGAGGCTATAGAGGACGCCTCTTTGGTGAGCGACCACGTTCGAATCGAGGCTGATAAAGAAAAGATGGTTATGAACGCCGCAGGCGACATTATGGGGGCTACGATCGAATTTAAGGTGGGAGACGATGTGCTCTTGGAGATGTCGGCGAAGGAGACTTCTAAAGCCACTTTTAGCTTAAGTTACCTCTCAGAGATAGTGAAGGCGGCTGTGCCTACATCAGAGATCGTTGTTATAGAGTTTTCGACGGATATGCCTATTAAACTGGATTTCCAGCAGGAAAAAGAAGGAAAACTGAAATTTTTCTTGGCTCCTCGTATAGAAGTAGAGTAACAACTAACAGGGGAGGTTAAGCAGGTACTTACTGCTTACGACCGAGCAAAATATCCTTTCATGAAAGAGGCTGCTGAGCACGTAAGAGAAATGGGTCTAGACATCAACGAGCTGGAAAGCGACTTTTTTGTTCCCTTCTTGGACCGTGCAGAGAAGCGGGTTAGAAATGCCTTACTTGACGTGTCTGCTTACGCGAGTACTCAGCCACGGGATGAGCCGCGGGAGAACGAAATTGAGATATTCTCTTTTCCAATAGCGGTTATGTTGGTTGCCGCCACAGAGGACTCTCTCATCAAAAGCAGATATTCGTTAGCTGAAGCGAAGCGGGCTTCTGAGTTGCTGAAAGCGGAGGATGAAGAGAAACTGTCTGAAGTTGCCAACAACTTCAACTGGAACATAAGATTGGTGAATGACGTTAAGCTGCCGCATTATGTTTTTGCTGTTCGTTTTCCAGTTTTTTTGAGGAACGCAACGGGCTTTCACGACAAGAATTGGAAGCTAGTTAATCACCTTTTGATTAACGGGGATGTTTACCTTACAAGAAGGGAAGTAAGCCGTTTGCTAGAAGAGGAGGTGCGGAAATATATTGAAGAGAAAGTTGACATCAGGATAAAATCTCTTCCTTCCGGCATAATGGCTCGAGTAAATCAGTTAAGGCAACTTGCTGCGGAGAAACGGGAACAGATTCAGCTGGAAGAGATGCCTAAGCGTGTGGTGATGGAAGCCTTTCCTCCCTGTATTAAGAGCGTATATGACCGGGTTGCGGCTGGTCGCCCTGCTTCCCACATAGGCCGATTTGCGTTAACTTCCTTTCTGTTAAACATCGGGATGAGTGAGGAGGATGTTTTCAAGTTTTTTCGATCCGTCTCTGACTTCAACGAACGAATGACCCGCTATCAGGTGGAACACATCGCTGGAACCAGAGGGTCAGGGACAAAATACACCCCTCCAAACTGTGCTACGTTACGCACCCACGGCATCTGTGTCTCACCGGAACCCGAATGCAGAGGAGCAGTGAATCCTCTGGTTTGCTACAAACGGAAAATACACAATTTGCCTGAGGAGGAGCCAGCTGACGAGACCTGAGCCTCTTGTATAGTGCATGTTAGCTTTTGATAATTTTTTTCTAGCATCTGACAGAGCTATTGAGTAGCATGGTAGCTTAGTCTTCTTCGTATTCGCTTTTTGCTAGTTCTACTGATTGGGTGTCTTTATGTTCTCTTCTTTTTAGCCCCAGCTTCTTTTTCTTTCTTTCTCTTCCCAGCATGAAACTGTATTCGGCTTCCGTTATCTCGTCGTTCTCCAGCATCTCTTCCAGCTGTTTCTCGTCATAAACGTCCATTGTGTCCGTTTCTTCCTCTTTTTCTTCGCGAACACGTTTTCTCTTTTCTTTTCTCATCTTTCTCTCAAAATTACTAGGTTTCATGTCTCATATAAAAGCATCCAATACGCAATAATCTGGCTTTGCCTCGTAAAAACCAAACGAGGAAACCGCTGAAGAACCCCCCTTTCCAAGTTCAAGGCGACATTAATCGGTTTAAATATTGTTTTTGCTCTAATATATCTAAAGAACATAAAAACGATTGGCGGAATATTACATGTCCTCTTTGTCACAGAGTTTCATCCGAGACAAATTCGCTGACTACTATAAACAGCACTCCGCGTCTATTCTTGCTCCTTCCTCTCTCGAAAGGCGGGAGTTTGGTTTTCTACTCCTTGAAAAGAGAGTTATGCTGAGGCACAAGGGCTTCATGGACGTTGAACGCCTCAGGTCCTCATTGGCTACTGTTGTGCCTTCAGACGTTTACTACTCAAGCGCCTACTATGAGCGTCCCGAGGAAGAGATGAGGGCAAAAGGTTGGCTGGGGGCGGACCTAGTTTTTGACATAGACGCGGATCACATACCGACCCCATGTTCCACGGTTCATAACTTCTGGGTCTGCACGGGTTGTGGTGCTTCTGGCAGAGGAGTGTCTCCCCAGAAATGTCCAAGTTGTGGCGGAATAAAATTCAAGG
>Ga0207752_1000574_pt1 | contig 17267 bp, 13 predicted proteins | sample Pon2CUnioCityCA_6_FD_187272 | JGI IMG/M metagenome (GOLD analysis project Ga0207752, IMG submission 187272) | Marine sediment microbial community from Union City, CA, USA - Pond 2C Sediment 2 (SPAdes) | ecosystem: Environmental > Aquatic > Marine > Intertidal zone > Salt pond sediment ...
ACCGCTACTTCAAGACCATCATAAAGCTGCCGGAGCCGGCGTCCTTCCTGGAAGAGGACATCGACAAACTGTTGAGAAGAAATATATCGCGCGGAACCATAAATTACATACTCCGTCTCAAGGATGCGTCCGCAAGTACACTGTTTGAGATAGACGAGGCGGCGTTACAGTCTGTTGTGGAGAAGTTAAGCCGGGCCGGTTCTTCGAGCGGAATTAACGGGGCGATTGATATTGGCAACCTGCTAAACCTGCCCGGCATCATTCAGCCGGCTTTGCCGGATGAGAAAAAGGCCGAGCAAATAAGGAAACTTGTATTACAAATAAGCCAGGAAGCACTGGATAATTTAAAAAATATGCGATCTGTAGAAGGCGGGCATTTGGAAACCGATATCAAAAAATGCTGTGAGACAATAGAAAAAGACCTCGAGCACATACGCAATAGGAGCGGTATAGTTATACAGGAGTATGCAGAGAAGCTCAAGAAAAGGGTCAACGAGCTGCTCGCACTGGCGGAGATTAAAATAGATGAAGGAATTCTCGCCAGGGAAGTAGCGATTTTTGCCGACAGGTCTGATATTTCCGAAGAGATTGCCCGGCTGGATTCGCACCTTCAGCAATTTGATCAGTGCTGCCGGGCAAGCGAGAAGGCCGGACGAAGGCTGGACTTTATCAGTCAGGAGATGCTCAGAGAAGCAAACACCATAGCAAGCAAAGCATCCGATACCGATACGACCCGCTACGTGGTCAATATCAAATGCCAGATCGACCGTATTAAGGAACAGGTTCAGAATATAGAGTAGAAGGCAGTTATGCATATCCACAATAAGAGATTTATGCTGAGGCTGGAATGACTAATAGGAATAACTCAAAAGGCAGGGTAGTTATTGTGAGCGGCCCGTCCGGCGTCGGTAAGAGCACCATTTGCAAGGAAATAGTCAGGAGGCTCGATTATGTTTACCTGAGCATCTCGGTGACGACCCGGCCGAAGAGCGAAGGTGAAACCGACGGACAGGACTACTGGTTTATCTCCGAAGAAGACTTTCAGAGGCGGATCGATAACGATTTGCTGCTGGAATATGCAGAGGTGTTCGGCCATCTCTACGGAACACCGAAAGACAAGGTTGAAAAAGCGCTGCAGGCCGGCAAGGTTGTGATTCTGGAGATTGACGTCCAGGGTGCTATAAAAACCAAGACGGCTTACCCGGACGCGGTGACGATTTTTATTTTGGCGCCCAGCGAGAAGGACCTTGCGAAACGGCTCAATCACAGGGGCAGAGAAGACGAAGAGGTTGCCGAAGAAAGACTGAACGGCGCCAGCGCCGAAATCGCCGCCGCCTGGCAGCATTATAAACACATGGTCATAAACGAAGATTTGCAGCAGGCCGTGAACGAATGTGTGCAAATCATCGAGAACGCAAGATCACAAACGTAAAAAAAATGAAAACGAAATTGACGAGTCCGCCGAAGACCGGTGGACAATTAGTGTGAGACACGCAAGATGATAGACGAACTCAAAAGCGAAGAAATTATTAATAAGGTCGGCGGAAGATTCAAACTGACGGCGCTGGTTCAAAGGCGCCTGTCCGAGCTTTTGCAGGGCGGCCGGCCCCTGGTTAAGGACATCGAAGGCAAATCGCTGCTCGAAATTGTCATTCAGGAGATCCTGCAGGACAAAATAGCGGTTGACAACGGAGTATCTCCGAAGCCTGCAGAGGGCAGCGGGAAAAGCTAAAGGCACGATTCTCCGGAATCGGCTCGGTGACGAAACGAAATAACAGATGCTTGAGAATTTGAATATTTTGCTCGGTGTCACCGGCGGAATCGCTGCATATAAAGCGGTAGCTCTGGCAGCCAGGCTGACCGCCGCCGGCGCGCGAGTAAAGACGATAATGACTGAAAATGCCTGCCGGCTCGTCGGACCGAAAAGCTTCGAGGCTGTCACCCAATCTTCCGTCTTTACCGGCATGTGGTCGTCGCCGGAAGAATGTCAAATCGGCCATATCGAGCTGGCCGGCTGGGCAGATATTGTCGTGGTAGCGCCCGCAACAGCTAATATTCTCGGCAAAGTCAAAAACGGCATCTGTGACGACATGCTCAGCACAACTCTTTGCGCCTGCTGGCCTTTGGTCGAGTCGGGATCGGTTCTTCTGGCCCCTGCAATGAACACTAATATGTGGGCGAATCCCGCAGTCCGGCACAATGTTAAGACGCTGGAAGAAAGAGGCTTCCGATTCATAGGCCCGGCAGAAGGCCGGCTCGCGTGCGGCACAGAAGGCGTCGGCAGAATGTCCGAACCACAGGAAATCCTGGAATCGATTGAAAAAATCGCCTCGAAAATCAAAAAATAGTGAATCATAACTTGTCGCCGGAGTCACGAGTTCTAAATAGATTGTCAAACATGAATTCGTAATTCGTCACTTATGATTGGGTGGCAGCCTCAAAGCCGAAGGCTTTGGGGATGGCCAAATCAACGGTAACCATCCCCAACCCATTCGACAGGCTCAGGGGAGCGCTGCGTTTGAGGCTGCCACTCGTTAAGAATATTAAATCAAATTTGACGATCTATCTATCAGAATCGAGAATCGAAATGCAAATCTTAATCACAGCAGGCGGCACTCGCGAATACATTGACCCTGTCCGCTTCATCTCCAACGCGAGCAGCGGCAAGATGGGTTACGCGCTTGCAAGGGCGGCATTAAAAGCGGGTCACAAGGTGACACTCATCACCGGGCCGGCTAGTCAAAGACCGCCGAGAGGGGCAAAGCTTATCAACGTCGAGACCGCCGAGCAGATATATGAGGCGGTAAAGAAAAACTTCGGTCGAAGCGATTGCTTGATTATGGCCGCCGCCGTGGCCGATTATACTCCTGTTCGCTCGGCTAAAACCAAATTGAAAAAGAGCGACAAATCAATAACCATCAAACTCAAGCCCACAAAGGATATTCTAAAGTGGGCCGGAAAACATAAGGGACCGGGACAGATCGTCATCGGTTTTGCCCTCGAAGATAAAGCCGTCCGCGTTCGAGCCGCCGGGAAGTTGAAAGATAAAAACCTCGACGTAATCGTGGCCAACTCTCCCGCGGCAATCGGGGCCGACAAAGCAAACTTTCAGATCAAAATCCCGGATTCTCCATGGCTCGATATCCGTAACGCCGCCAAATCCACAACGGCAAACAAAATCATTCGCCTCATAGAAGGACTCTATCAGTCCGGATTCAAATGAGGCCCTGATAGTATATAATACCTGTGCCCGCAGACAATATCAGAAGCACTAATCCAATCAGAAGTAGCCGGAATGACCATTTAGATCTTATTTTCTCGGCAAACGGATTGAAGATTACTCCCAGCAGCTTTCGCGGTCTTAAAACAGCAGCCCCTAAAATGCTCCACCAAAGTCCCAGTCCGGCCAAAATAACCGATACCGCCACAGGCCAGTAGTCACTCTCATTCTCATAACGGTCGATAGATTCTATCAAAGTATGCTCATATTCGTCCGCTAAGGGGGCAAATAATAAGGGCCACGTTAGTTACGCCAGCAGCACAAATATATACACGGTAATCAAGGACGGATACAGCAGCCATTTCTGTGCCTTTAGCTTTTTGGGATCACCCGTTTCTGCTATTGCCGCCCGTGAGGCAAGAAAACCGGCCAGTATTAAAACGATGCCGGCCGGTGCATAGGGCAAAGTCAGTAATCCGGCCGCCAGCAAAGCGAAGGATATATATGCCAGCCTCCAGTCTTCCGGGCCGCTTCGCATTCTAAAGATGATTTTCCGCCACCAGAGACCGAAAATATAAATAGCAGCAATAGCAAGCGCAGAAAACCACATAACAGACCTCCGTTTATTTCTACAGGCAATATTGTTTTCTTCTGCTCTTTTACTTCCTAAGATATAATACGCCGAGAACCTTCTTTTTCTTCATTTTTTGTCAATCAACATCGGGAAATGTAGTTCGAATTCTCTGATTATCTTGCGTCGAAGCCGTAAATGTGCTATCAGAATCCATCTTTTGTCTCGGTTACGGCAGGCTTTTATGGATTCGAAGAAAACAGGAGTTTTAGCGATACTCGGCGCCAGCTCCATGTGGGCTGTCGAGCCTGTCTTTGCAAAGCTGGCCTATGAAGATTCGGATTTTCTTGCGACCTCCGCCGTCAGGGCAATATGTGTCGCTTTGGTTGCAATTCTATACGTTCTTCTAAGACGCCGGAGAGGCCTGAAAGTAACGGGCAGGCAGTTCTGGCAGTTGACTTATCTGGCGCTGGCAGGGACTATATTTGCAGATTTGTTATATTTCTATGCCCTGACGAGAGTGCCCGTGCTTAACGCCGTGCTGATAGGTCATATGCAGCCCATATTCGTCGTGTTGATCGGGTTCTTTCTATTGAAAGAGGACAGGCTGACAAAGTACGATTACGCCGGCATAATCATCATGATCGTTGCCGGCCTGCTCGTTACAACCAGAACGCTGCAAAATCTTTCACAGGCGAGGTTGGGTACGGCGGGAGACGTTTATGTTTTGTTGGCGACAGTTGCCTGGGCGACTACGACTATCGTGATGAGAAAATATCTGCGCCGGCTCGATGCGGGTGTAGTCACTTTTTACCGGTATTTAGTCGCCTCGGCGGTTTTCATCGCTTATCTGTCGCTTCGCTCTTCGCTGGTATTGTCAAACATCTATCAAGTCTTAGTCGGCGTCACAGTGGGAACCGGAACGATACTTTATTATGAAGGTTTGAAGCGAATCAAGGCCGCTCAAGTTTGCGCTTTGGAGCTTTCGACGCCTTTTTTTGCGACGTTGCTGGGCTTTCTAATCCTGGGCGAGAGGGCAACGATCATGCAAATCGCAGGTCTGGGGCTATTATTCATCGGGATATTTCTTTTATCTAAAAAAGAAGAGGCGTACTTCTAACCGTATTAACTATTTCTGCCGCGTATTTTTAATTGGCGTCCTTAGTCCTCGTTAGTTCTTTAACAAGGCGGCGAGCCAGCCGTATTTACTGCCCTTTGCCGGCGCCTTAATGCTGATCTGGTCGGCAGCATTAACCTTTTGGGTCTCGAGCGCCCGGCCTGTTTCGAGGTTTATCCAGGTCAGCGTGTACGAGCCGGAATGATTGCGAGTGTCGAGTTTCACTTCGCCGTCGCCGTAGGAGCCTGTTATCAGGATGCCGTAAGCTACGCCGGGATTGGCCAGCATATAAGCCTCATTCTCTTCGCGGCTTTTTAGCAAATCGAGGTTGGGCGTACATCGCCACGGCTCGATTAGCTCGCAGAAACGGCGCACGGCCTTCAGGCAGTTTTGGGCGGCGGGATTCAGGCCCATGCCGTTCTCGCCGTCGCGAACGGGGCGATGGAAGCGCACCGCCGAGCGGCCGGCACAAACCAGCTCGCAGAACCTGTGAATGGTCGGCCGGCGTTTGCGGAACGTGCTTTTCTCGCCGCCGCCGTAAACCTTCACATTGTTCATCGGGCGCTGGAATTCCTCCGTGTACTCTCGAATTACCTTCATATTCCGCCACAGCTCATCGTAGTCGCTGAACCTTGTGCTGGTTTCCGACAACTCCAGGAACGGGTAGATCAAAGGATAGTCGAACAGCGAAGCGAACTTACCGCCGACCATGCGCTTGGTCCGGCTAAGATTCTTATCCTTCGGCGTGGTGAAATCCCTGTGCATCTCGGAGATATATATTTTCTTGCCCTGCTGCTCAGCCAGGTGCTGAACATGCTGTGCCCAATAGTGACCCCACTGGTAAGGATGTTGAGGGCGCTGCTCGTTATCGATACAGTACAGGACATTGTCGAATTTCAGGGCGTAAGATAGAATCTTATCAACAAAGGCCCGCTGGTATCTGAGCACTGTTTCATCGTTCTCCAGCGCCGGTATGGTCTGATAGAAGGCGCTGTTGGAATTATCCCGGGGCCGGCGCCGAAAGACCGTTTCCGGCTGAAAGCCGTAGTTGACGTTATTTTTGGGATTCAGCGGGTGGGTCGGCCAGACGCCCGGCGTCTCGGACTTCGGGTGGACCAGATCGTGTGTCGCCCACAGCTCAATTTGAACTATGATGTCCCGCTTTTTGCATTGCTCTAAGAATACCCGAAAGCGCCGCCAGAACTCGCCGTTCCACTTGTCCAGATCGAATTTGCCGTTGTCCAGCTTAACGTACGGCTGCTCGCGTACGGGATAGACCGGATTATCGCCCTGCCGGACCGACATTGTGCAGCGCACGTAATTGCCGCCGCAATCGACAAGCTTATCGAGCTGTTCCACCAGTAAGCTCATATCGCCGGCCCAGTGGAACAGAGCCTCATCGTCCGTGCCTCCCAGCAGCATCACCGGCTTGCTGTCGTATTGCCAATAAGATGGATTCTCCGGGTATATTTCGATTCCCGCTCCATACGACGTGGACACAATAACCGCCGTAAGTATCATTAAACGCAGCATGCTTAATGTTTGTCCGTTTTTGTTCGTACGCTTTCGAGCCATATTAAGGTCTCCCTTATCTATACTTTCGGATTTGGTGCGATTTATCGCACCCCTAACCAGACCGGCCTGTTTTTCGATAAGCACGGTATGGCCGTCACTGCTGAGCAGGTGTGCTCCCACGGGCAATAGACAGACGCGGTATTCGTCCGTCTTAATCTCTTTCGGAACGCCAATAATCATCGCTTCATCCTTTTGTGGCACGGGCTTCCAGCCCGTGAATACACGGTCAAGCCTGTCCCGAGCAGAGTCGAGGGAATGGCCGTGCCACGGTAACCGTTAATCCGTGTCTTTTATTCCGAGGTCGTCTTTCGTGAGGATGGCCTCGAATTTGTAGCCGGCCAGGGTTATGTTTTCTTCTGCGCCCTGCCTGCGGTCGATAACGCAGACGATTTTTTTGACCTTAGCCCCGGCTTCGGTAATGATTTTGGCCGCTTCTAAAACCTGCCCGCCGGTCGTGGCGATGTCCTCGACGAGCAGAACGACGTCGCCGGCCTCCAAAACACCTTCGACCATTTTGCCGGTGCCGTAGCCTTTCTTGCTGTTGCGGATAATGACCCAGTTTTTGCCTACCGCCATCGCCGTTGATGCTGCCAGGGCGACTCCGCCCAATTCTGCGCCGGCTATCAGCGTAACATCCTCCGTCATGTGTCGGGCAAACTCTTCGCCCAGCGCTTTAAGTATATCCGGGCAGGTCTCGAAAAGGTATTTATCGAGATAATATTTGCTGCGCTTGCCGCTGCGAAGGGTAAAATCACCCTCCAGATAAGCCGTTTCTTTTATTCGTTTAATCAATTCTTCTCTGGTCATCTTTCATGCCTCGCTACCAGGGTGTCGTGTCGGGTGAAAAAATTCAAACGTTAAGCTCCACTTTTTGAGTCAGCGCTTTTCGATATTTGTTGCGTATTGGAGTTACGATGTTTTTTATGAACTCGTCGACCTGCTGCGGTGCCCGGCCTATGTAAGCAGCCGGATTCAATATTTTCTCGAAATCGACTTTGTCGAAGGCCATATCTGCTTTTAGCCGGCCGACAAGGTCGTTGGGCCTGCCTAACTTTTTGACCTGGGCGGCGGCGGCGTGCGAGTGCAGCCGGATTTTCTCGTGCAGCTCCTGCCTGTTGCCACCGGCCTTTACCGCCGCCATGAGAATGTTTTCGGTAGCCATAAAGGGCAATTCGGCGGCGACGCGTCCGGCGATGACTTTCGGGTAAACCACAAGCCCGCCGGCCACGTTAATCAGGATTTGCAGGATGCCGTCGACGGCAAGAAACGCCTCCGGTATAACTATCCGCCTGTTGGCCGAATCGTCGAGCGTTCTTTCCAGCCACTGCTCGGAGGCGGTCATCTGCGGGCTGGATGCCAGGCTCAGCACGAATCTGCTAAGGGCGGTCGTTCGCTCGCAGCGCATCGGATTTCTCTTGTACGGCATTGCCGACGAGCCTATTTGCGATTGCTCGAACGGCTCTTCAATCTCCTTGAGGTTGGACAGCAGGCGAATGTCGTTGCACATCTTGTGAGCGGACTGCGCAATCGAGGCAAGGGTATTGACGATGAGAGCATCGATTTTCCGCTGATAGGTCTGGCCGGTTACAGCACAGATTTTCTTAAAGCCGAAAGCCGCGGCAACCGCCTTATCGAGCTGTTTGACCTTGCTATGGTTGCCGTCGAACAGTTCTAAAAAAGATGCCTGCGTGCCCGTGGTGCCCTTGACGCCTCGAAAGGGCAGCGTTTCGAGGCGGTGCTCTATCTCCTGCAAATCCATCGCGAACTCGTAGCACCAGAGCGTCGCCCTCTTGCCGACGGTGGTCAACTGGGCGGGCTGAAAGTGCGTAAAACCCAGCGTCGGCAGCGAACGATATTTCCTGGCAAACTTGCCGAAAAGGTTAATCAAAGCAGCAAGCTTGCCGCCGACAATTTGTAATCCTTCCCGCATAATAATCAAATCGGCATTGTCGCCGACGTAGCAGCTTGTCGCGCCGAGGTGGATAATCGGGTCGGCCTTCGGCGCTGCGTCGGCGAACGTATATACATGAGCCATAACATCATGCCGGAACTGCTTTTCGTAACGAATGGCCTTCTTGAAGTCGATATCGTCGAGGTTTCTGGACATCTGCTTTATCTGGCTTTGTTTTATGTCCAGCCCGAGTTTCTGCTGGGCCTTTGCAAGCTCCAGCCATAGCCGGCGCCAGGTTGAGAATTTTTTCTGAGCGCCGAACAGCTCGGCCATTTCTTTCGAAGCGTTTCTCTCGACCAGAGGGCTTGTATAAATATCTTTATCTGTTCCCATTTTTGTCTCTATTTGTCATTAAGTTGCAGGTGGGGTTTACATACGCTTAACCATGTTCCGACATATACGACCATCCCCAAGCTTGAACATCCCCAAGGGGCTGTCCAAGCTTGAGGCTGCCACCTGTTTGCTATCAATTCTGTCGGGTGGCAGCCTCATCCCGATTGTCGTATATCGGGATGGGGATGGCTCTTTTTTGGCTAAATACATGATAGGGCTTGTCCCATAATCATTTAACCTTGCTCTTGACTTTTGCCTCACGTTTGGCTAATAGCTGCTCGATTTGTTCTATATCTTGTTCGCTCAAAATCCAGTCTGCCGCCGGTGCGGTTTCCTTAATCTGCTGCGGATTTCTCGCGCCTACTATTGCGGCGGTAACTTCGGGCCTGCGCAGTACCCAGCTTATCGCTAATTCGGCGCAGCTCCTGCCGTTGCGCCCGGCAATCCTTTTCAAATCCTCGACAAGCTCGAGCGTCGCGCTAAACTGCGGCTCAAGGAAATCCGGACTGAATCTGCGATGGTCGTCCGGAGCCAGAGCATCGAAACGCGCCTTATCGAATTTGCCGGTGAGCAGCCCTCGCTGCATTGGGCTGTAAGCGACCACGCCGATTTGATTTTCTCGGCAGTAATCCAGCAGCTTATCTTCCACTTCTCGATGCAGCATGCTGTACGGCGGCTGTAGCGAGACGGGCGGGTGAATCTTTTCTACCCGCTGCATTTGCTCGACGGTGAAGTTCGAAACGCCGAGGTATCGAACCTTACCTTCATCGCCGAGCCTGGCCATTTCCTCCCAGGCTTCTTCGACGTCTTCGTCGGGGTCAGGCCAGTGTATCTGGTAGAGGTCGATGATGTCAACGCCGAGTCTATCCAGGCTGGCGTGACATTCATCCCGGACGCTCTGTCGCTTCAGACAGCTTACTTTCTCCTTCTTTTCGTTCCACAGAATTCCGCATTTTGTCGCTATAAGCGGCTTATCGCTGACCTGTTTAAGCGCCTGCCTGATAAGCTCTTCGGAATGCCCCAGCCCGTACGCGGGCGCGGTGTCTATCCAGTTAATGCCCGTTTCGAGTGCAGCAAGAATCGCGCCGATCGCCTCATTGTCGTCCTGCGGACCCCATCCGTACTGCCACGGCCCGCCCATCGCCCAGGTGCCCAGGCCGACGGTCGTCAGTTCCAAATCCGTGTTTCCTAACCTTCGCTTTCGCATAATGTGCTCCCGAAAAATTTATATTTGCCTCATAGCATAGTAAGATATTGACCGTTTATCAATACTTTTTGCTTTTACCTTGAGAAGTGGGTGCGTGTCACAAACTTAGGTGCAACCATCCCCAAAACCTGCGGCTTTGAGGCTGCCACCCGTTTTTCACCGATCCGGATTGGTTGGCAGCCTCATCCCGATTGCCGTTTATCCGCCGGAGGTGGATTAATCGGGATGGGGATGGCTCTTTCCGTTCTTTGCCTACAAAGATGAAATGCACCCTTCAGAAGTTTATTTTACTTTCAATGAAGTTTTCTCAAATCAACAATGATTTTTTGGTACCTGCGAAGCTCAACGTTAGTGATAGTCAGCGCCGGGATATAAAATATTCAGTGCCAAAAGGTGCACAGGATTTAAGACAACGTCCAGCAGCCGCCAGGCGACAACCAGGCCGATGATTCTAATACCGGGCTGCTGCAATAGTTGGGCGTAGTGATCGGCGGCGCTTTCGCTCAACACTAAAGAGAGAACCTCGCTGCCGTCGAGCGGCGGCAGCGGGATAAGATTGAAAACGAAAAGAATCAGATTCAGCGAAAAAACTATACTCAGAGCGACCGAGGCCGAGTTTGCAAAGCCGGGCGACGTCGCGGCGGTTACCTGCTCGAAAGTAACCGATTCGGGTGCGTTAAAGACGCCGAGAAGCATTCCGGCACGAATTGCCAGGCCGGCAAAGATTACGAGAACCAGATTTGCAACCGGCCCGGCCAGAGCCATCAGAGCTGCGCTTCGCCTATTACGATGCGCCCAGTGAGGGTCGTAAGGCGAGCTGGCCCAGCCGATCATCCAGCCGGCAAGAATAAAAGAAAGAATGGGCATGATAACTGTGCCGAACGGCTCTCTTTTGATATGGGCTACGGGATCCAGAGTAACCTGTCCATGACGATAGGCCGTAGGGTCGCCGAGTTTCAATGCGACGAAACCGTGGGCGGCCTCGTGGCAGGTCAATGCAACCAAAAGAGCTACATACCAGGTTATTCCCAGAACCAATTCCATAACAATTCAAGATACCTTACTTTAAGCTAAAAACATAGAGTGGGCAAATTACATTTTGACCACACAAAACTTTCGCGACCATCCCCAAGCTCGAATCCCGCAATGCGGAGATTCAATCTTGAGGCTGCCACCCATTTTTATCCATCTGACTGCGTGGCAGCCTCATCCCGATTGTCGTTTATCGGGATGGGGATGGCTCTACTATAATGACATAAATCTGGCCGGCTTTTGTTGCGAACTCGATTATGTTCTCTTCGCCAATGGGCTTGAGCGGTTTACCGCCGGATGTCACTCGGACAGGTTCGTTGGTGTGGACTCTGCACCTGTTGCCTGATAGCGAACGTATGGTCGCCTTAGTGAGTTTGCCTTTTTCCCATACGATGTCCACCTCGAATCCGCCGCGGGCGCGCAGACCTTTGACTGAGCCAGTCGGCCAGTCCTTCGGCAGAGCCGGAAGCAAATGAATCTCGCCGGCGTGGCTTTGCAGCAGCATTTCAGCGATTGCCGCGGTGCCGCCAAAGTTGCCGTCTATCTGAAAAGGCGGATGGGTGTCGAAAAGATTGGGCAAAGTCGATTTTGCCAGCAGCGCCAGCAGGTTTTCGTGTGCCTTTTCGCCGTCGTGGAGGCGCGCCCAGAAGTTGATTATCCACGCTCTGCTCCAGCCGGTATGGCCGCCGCCGTGCGATAAGCGGTATTCGAGCGATTTTCTTGCTGCTGCCGCCAGCTCCGGGGTGCCGGTTACGGTAATTTGTTTACCCGGGTGAAGCGCGAACAGATGCGAAATATGCCGGTGGCCCGGCTCGGGTTCGTCGAATTCTTCAGTCCATTCCAACAGTCTGCCGTCCGAGCCGATTTGAGGCCCGGCAAGATTGCGGCGGGCGGTTTTGATCCGTTTGACGAACTCATTTTCTATCCCCAGAACCTTTGCCGCCTCGATGCAGTTGGTGAACAGGTCGTAGATTATCTGCTGGTCCATGGCCGGGCCCATTGTAAGATTTGCTGTTTTGCCGTCGGGTGTGCGAAAGCGGTTCTCCGGCGAGGTTGATGGGCCGGAGACCAGCTTGCCTGTTCTCGGGTCCTTGACGAGGTAATCGAGGAAGAATTCGGCTGCTTCCTGCATAATCGGAAAAGCCCGTTTTTGTAGAAATTCCCTGTCGCCGCCAAATGTATAGTGCTCCCATAAATGCTGACAGCACCAGGCAGCGCCGCTAGGCCACATCCCGTACTGTACGTTTCCGATGGGGCTGGTCCAGAACCACGCATCGGTCGTGTGGTGTGCGACGAAACCCCGGCAGTTGTAAACGTCCCTTGCGGTTTTTCTGCCGCGGCTGCGCAGTCTGTCGGTCAGGTCGAAGAAAGGCTCGTGGCATTCGGCCAGGTTGCAGACCTCGGCGGGCCAGTAGTTCATCTGGATATTGATATTGATATGGTAATCGCAGTTCCAGGGGGCTTCGATGTGCTCGTTCCAAAGGCCCTGGAGGTTGGCGGGCATGCAGCCGGGGCGAGAGCTGGATATCAGAAGGTATCTGCCAAATTGAAAGTAGAGCGCGCACAATGCAGGGTCGTCGGAGCCGTCTTTGACGGCTTGTAAACGCTCGTCGGTCGCTTTGTCTGGTGCAGCCGTCTGACCGAGATTTAGTGCCGCTCTGCGAAACAGACGCCTGTGCTCGGCCACGTGTGCTCTCTTGAGTTCGGGATATTTTTTCGCGGCAGCGTCGGCAAGTTGCTTCTTGCAGACCAACTGCGGATTGTCGCCGCGGTAATTTGTTGCCGCGGTTATTAAAAGTGTTGCCGCATCGGCATTTTTTAGATGCAAGTTTTCATCTGTCGCTGTCAATTTTCCGCCCTCAGGAATAATTTTCAGCCGGGCTTCGAAATTGACGCCCTTATGCTTACCCTGCATTGTGGCCCGGCCATTCATTATTATGCCATCCCAGCCGGTGGTTTCGACGATGAAATCTTCCGGCCGCCAAAGACTCGCATCAAATGTAATTTGTGCCGGCTTATCACAAGTCAGGCGAACGACGATACACTGGTCAACGGGACTGGAAAAAACTTCGCGAGTGAAAACAGCATCGCCGAGCCGGTACGTGACAGTAACGACAGCCGTATCCAGGTCGAGCTGCCGGCGATAATCAGTTGCTTGCTCGTTGTGGTCGAATCGCAGACGTAAATCGCCGAGTGTCTGGTAGCTGCGGACCAGCCGTTCGCCCATAAATTCTCGCTGCATTATTCTCTGAGCCTCGACGTATTTTCCCTCGAATATGAGTCGCCGGGCCTCAGGCAGGTATTTGTACGCCCCGGCGCGGTCGCGGTCGACCGGGTGGCCCGCCCAAACCGTATCTTCGTTAAGCTGCAGCCGCTCTGTTTGAATCGTGCCGTAAACCATTGCTCCCAGACGTCCGTTACCGACCGGCAGCGCTTCGGTCCATTTTTGTGCGGGTTTGTCGTACCATAATTTAAGTTGGCTCCATTGCTCATTAGTGCCGTTTCTTGACTCGACACCGAGTACGGAGCTTCCTGCAAAAAAAACTCCTAAAACAACCAACTCTGTAACTGCCGTTTTTAGTGTTTTCATTTCATGCTCTCTTTCCCTGTGGCACGGCCATTCCCTCGACTACGCTCGGGACAGGCTTGGCCTTGTTTTTCACGGGCTGGAAGACCTTGCCACTACATACGTCTGACCTGGTCCAGTATCGAATTCGATAGCATTCTCATCCTCTTCGAAGCCGGTGGTTTCAACCGGTCCATCTTCGTCGGTCACTCGAACAGGTCCGATGTAGCGGACTTTACATTTATTGCCGATCTTCGAGTATATTACGCACTGGTTGAGTTTTCCATTCTGCCAATCAATGTCTACTTCGAAGCCGCCGCGGGCGCATAGTCCCTTAATGCTGCCGTCCGGCCAGACGCTTGGCAGTGCCGGCAGAAGATGCAATTCGCCCGTGTGGCTTTGCAGCAGCATTTCCGCGATGCCGGCGGCGCCGCCGAAGTTGCCGTCTATCTGGAACGGAGGATGGGCGTCGAACATGTTTGGATACATTCGCTGCGGCGTCAGAAGGCTACTGAGCATCTTGTACGCATGGTCTCCGTCCTCGAAGCGCGCCCAGAAATTGACCTTCCAGGCCATTGACCATCCGGTGCCGCCGTCGCCGCGAAATTCGAGAGATTTTCTTGCCGCTGCGAAAAGGCTTGGCGTTCCTCTGCGTGTGATTTCCTTGCCCGGATGCAGGCCGAACAGGTGCGAAACATGCCGGTGATGGTTGTTCGGGTCGTCTTTGTCTTCGAGCCATTCCTGAAGCTGGCCGTATTGGCCGATTTGATTCGGCGCTATTTTGCTTCTCAAATCGGCGAGTTTTTCTCGGAAGTCAAAGTCGACGCCGAGAATCACAGCCGCCGCGATGCAATTGCCGAACAAATCGCGAATGATCTGGTGGTCCATGGTCGGGCCGGCGACAAGTCCACCATTCTCCGGCGAATTGGAGGGAGTGCTTATCAGCCAGCCGGTCTCCGGGTCCTCGATTAGAAAATCGACAAAGAACGTCGCTGCACCTTTCATCAGCGGATATGCCCGCTTTTCGAGAAATTCTTCATCGCCGGTGAAGGCATAATGTTCCCACAGGTGCTGACAGAGCCATGCGCCGCCGGTGACCCAGATGCCGTGGTTGGATGCATTTATCGGCGCGGTTCCTCGCCACAGGTCGGTGTTGTGATGGAGTACCCAGCCCCGGCAGCCGTAGTGAGCCATGGCTGTTTTCCGGCCGGACTCGGCAACCTCTTCGAGCATATCAAAGAGCGGCTCGTGACATTCCGACAGGTTGGTGACCTCGGCCGGCCAGTAATTCATCTCGGTATTGATGTTGGTCGTCCATTTACTTTCCCAGGGCGGATTAAGGCTGTCATTCCATATACCCTGCAGGTTGGCCGGCTGCGAGCCGGGGCGCGAGCTTGCAATCAGCAGGTAGCGGCCGAACTGAAAATAAAGCTCCAGCAGTTGCGGGTCGTTTTGTTCGGCGAAGTTTTCGATTCGCTCGTCGGCAGGCTGCCCGGCCGCCTCGGTTGTGCCCAGATTCAAGCTTAACCGTCGGAACAGACTTCGATGGTCTTTAACGTGTCTTTCGTAAAGCTCTTTGTAGTTTTTTCCTTTAACCGCGTTCAATGCTTTCCGGCAGAGTTTCGCCGGATCGGCGCTGACATCTCTGTAATTCACATAGCTTGTTGCCGCGGCAAGCACGAGCGTTGCTGCATCGGCCTTTTTCACATAAATGCCGTGCTCGTCGTTCGATACTTCGCCGCCTTCTGTAGTGACCCGAAGTTGCGATTCGAATTTCAGAACGCTCGGGCTTCTGTTTGGTGTTCTGTCATTATACTGGTTGGCCTGCCCGAATAGTCTCAGCGTGTCTTTACCAACCGGGAGGGTCTGCCATTTTTGATGCGGGGTATCCATCTTTGCATCGAAGGTAATTTGTGCCGGCTTATCGCATCTCAGACGTATCACGAGCACCTGGTCCGGTGCGCTGGCAAAAACCTCCCGCGTATAGTTGGCGTCTGCAATTTGGTAGCTGATTTTGACCGAGCCGGCGTCCAGGTCCAACTGCCGCCGATACTGACGGGGTTCTTCCTGCAGCCCGAAGAGTTCGGGAAAATGAAGCAAAACGTTGCCGAACGGCTGGTATTTTTCCTGTCGCAGCGGCACACTCATCATGTGCTCGCCGGCAAGCTTTTCGACCTGGCGCTGCTTTGCTTCGAACAGCAGCCTGCGAACAACCGGCAGATATGCAGCGGCGCCGGCATGCTGATATTCGTGCGGTCCGCCCGTCCACAGGGTGTCTTCGTTAAACTGGAGTCTCTCGTCTTTTACGCCACCGAATACCATCGCCCCCAGCCGTCCGTTTCCGACCGGCAGAGCCTCTGTCCATTGCTGGGCAGGTTCGCGGTACCATAATTTCAAGTCATTCCAGCCCTCAGTTTCGTGAAGCCCCTGATCGGCCCGGCCCGATTGCTGCGTCAGACAGCCCGAAAGGGCCAGGCAAAAAAATGAAAAAACAAAAACCAATAAATTTCGGTGCTTCTGTTCTATTTGCATATGCTGCCTCCTTTAGAAATTATGTGTCGTCACAATATCTGGTTATTTCTCAGGACAAATTCGGCATATTCGGGAAATTCAATCGCGATACTTTTTGCGTCGGTACGTTCGAGGATGTATTCATTATCCTGCCTGGCGAGTCTTTTGTAAATTTGCTTTCGGTCATTCATATATATCCGTTCGATAAATCCCCGCCCGTCCAGAAGTTCCAGCTCGAAAACATAAGCAGTGTCTTCGTCGGCGTTTAAATCTTCTGCCGCGACGACAGCAGCTATAAGCGTCGGGATGATTTTGCCGTTTGCTTCGATTAAATCGACGATGATTCGGTCCTTGTCGCTTTCAAGCATTTGCAACAGGAGCAGATCGAGAAAAATATCGGGTGTCGCGGCAGGATTTAGCCGGTATATTTTTTCCTGGAGTTCCGCCTGGAATCTCCTTACGATTATTTCACCGGCTTTTTTTTGCATGATTTCCGTGCCCCTTCTGTCGGCCTTTGAGCTGAGTTCACTCCTGTAAACGAATTCTTCGAGACTGTTGCTGCACTGAAAGGAAGTGGCCTGCTCGAAGGAGTTTTGTCCTTTCATGTAGAAAAGTCCCGCCGACCGGATGTTTCGCTGAGTTTCCGTGCCTGAATCGACGAGCACGTCCGTTATAAAACCGAGGGTGCGTTTAGATTCATCTTTAACCAGGAAATAAGCCTGGCGGTTCTGATTATCCAAAAAGCCGGCGAGACCTCTGGTCTTGATTTGTGTCACAATTTCGGTTCCTGTTTCGAGCAATTCGTTATCCTCGAATTTAAGACTTTCTATAATGCCCTGGAATGCTTGTTCGGCGAACCGGCCTTCGCTTGCAATATGACGCACTTCGATATCGAGCTGCCGGTTATCGGGTAATCTTGCCGTACCGTAAAACACCGTGAAAAGAAACTCGGGCTTGTCTATTCGGGCCCAGCCAATCGTGATACCGCCGGCTTGTGTTTGCCCTGTTTCCACAATCACGGCGTCGATTTCAGCGGCTATTTGCTCGAACCGCAACTGAGGCGCCGTCATCTTGGCACTCAACAGATACCGGCAATTAGCCCAGGTGGTCGGCTTATCGGAACCAACGGGAAAAAGACTGCTTATGGTGAACAAATTATCCTGATATTTCCATTGTTTATCTCT
>Ga0207752_1000575_pt1 | contig 17250 bp, 15 predicted proteins | sample Pon2CUnioCityCA_6_FD_187272 | JGI IMG/M metagenome (GOLD analysis project Ga0207752, IMG submission 187272) | Marine sediment microbial community from Union City, CA, USA - Pond 2C Sediment 2 (SPAdes) | ecosystem: Environmental > Aquatic > Marine > Intertidal zone > Salt pond sediment ...
TGGAGGTGGGCGACGAGCCGGTGCTGATCGCCGCGCGCAGCGGCTGCCCGGTGTGGGTCGCGCCGGATCGCAGCGCCGCCGCCGATGCGCTGGTCGCCGAAGCGCATCCGGATCTGATCCTCGCCGACGACGGTCTGCAGCACTACGCCCTGGCGCGCGATCTGGAGATCGCCGTGATCGATGCCCGGCGCGGCCTCGGCAATCGCTTCTGCCTGCCCGCCGGGCCGCTGCGCGAGCCGCCGTCGCGGCTGCGCTCGGTGGATCTGCTGGTGCGCCACGGCGGCGCTGCGGACGATCTGAGCTTCGAGCTGCGCGGCGGCGATGCGCACTCGCTGATCGACCCGGCGCGGCGCCGGCCGCTGGCCGACTTCGCCGCCGAGCCGCTGACCGCGCTGGCCGGCATCGGCGATCCGCAGCGCTTTTTCGACAGCCTGCGCGCCGCCGGCCTGACGGCGCGCGAGGTGGCGATGCCCGACCACCACCCCTGGCGTGCCGAGGAGCTGGCCGATTATGGCGACGAGACCCTGCTGATGACCGAAAAGGACGCCGTCAAATGCCGCGCCTTCGCCGCTCCCAACCACTGGTATCTGCCGGTCGAGGCGCGGCTCTCCGAACCGTTGCAGCGCGCTCTGCTGGAGGCGGCGGCACGCCTCTGCGGGCGGCCATCGAAGGCGGCGACGGGGCAGGCCGCGGTTGCACCCGACGAGGAGTCCGACGAGCATGGCTGAACAGCCCGAATTCCGCATCGTGATCCCGGCGCGCTACGCCTCGACGCGGCTGGCCGGCAAGCCGCTGGCCGAGATTCACGGCCGGCCGATGATCGAGCACGTCTACCGCCGCGCGCAGCGCGCCGGCGCCCGCGAGGTGCTGGTGGCCACCGACGATGAGCGCATCGCCGAGGCCGCCGCGGCCTGCGGCGCCGCGGCGCTGCTGACCCGCAGCGATCACCCCAGCGGCACCGACCGCCTCGCCGAAGTGGCCGAGCGCTGCGGCTGGGACGACGACGAGATCGTCGTCAATCTGCAGGGCGATGAGCCGCTGACGCCGCCGCAGATCCTGCGCCAGGTGGCGGTCAATCTGGCCGCGCACGCCGACGCTGCCATCGCCACCCTGTGCACGCCCATCGACGACGCCGGCGAGCTGCTCGACCCGCACAAGGTCAAAGTGGTGCGCGATGCCCGCGGCTTCGCGCTGTACTTCAGCCGCGCGCCGATCCCCTGGGAGCGCGATGTGCTGGAGATCGAGGGCCAGCCGGCGGCGCGCGCCTGGCGGCACATCGGAATCTACGCCTACCGGGTCGGCTTTCTGCGCCGCTACGCCAGCCTGCCGGCCTGCCAGCTCGAACAGCTGGAGAAGCTGGAGCAGCTGCGCGCCCTGTGGCACGGCGAGCGCATCCACGTCGATCAGGCGCTGGCGCTGCCCGGGCCGGGGGTCGATACGGCGGCGGATCTGGCGCTGGTCGCAGCCTTGCTGGAGCGGGAGTAGGGCGGCGGTTTCAGTGCTGAGCTTCGAAGTCGTCCCACAATTCGAGCAGTCGGAGCAACTCCTCACAGACATCGCCGCCGAGCACCTCGCGCAGCACCGGGTGTAGGTCGTCGCTGACCTCGCTGCGCAGCGGGATGGTGTGGGTGCGCGGCGCGCGCCGGTGGGCGTCGCCGTGGGCGTTGTTCTGCAGGTGCGATTCCGCGTAGGCTGCCAGCACCAGCGAAGGGCCGGACTGGACGATATCGATGATCACGAACTGCCGCGAGTCGTAGCGGACTTCGTGGCCGATCAGACTGTCGAGCTTGCTGATCAGAGCGTGCATGCGGGCAGTATATGCCAGCTGCCAAGCAACAATACACAGCCCGCCGACGGCCGTCGGCGGCCAGCGGTGACGATCGCGCGAGGGGGGAACCACTATGGCGAAGGACGGGCAGAGCGCTGACTGGGAGGTGCTGCAAAGCGAGGTGGCCTACGACGGCTATTTCCAGCTGATCAAATACACGCTGCGCCACGAGCTGTTCCGCGGCGGCTGGGGGCAGCCGATCACGCGCGAGATTTTCGAGCGCGGCTCGGCTGCCGCGGTGCTGCCCTACGACCCGGCGCTGGGCTGCGTGTTGCTGGTCGAGCAGTTTCGCCCCGGCGCCATGCAGGCCGGCGGCCACCCCTGGCTGACCGAGCTGGTGGCCGGCATCATCGACCCCGGCGAGACCCCCGAGGATGTGGTCCGCCGCGAGGCGGTCGAAGAGGCCGGCGTGCGCCTCACCGAGCTGCTGCCGATCCACCGCTACTTCGTCAGCCCCGGCGGCTCCACCGAGCAGATGCACCTGTTCTGCGCGCGCGCCGATCTCTCCGACGCCGGCGGCATCCACGGCCTGGCGGAAGAGGGCGAGGACATCCGCGTGCGCGTGCTGTCCTGCGGCGAGGCCTTCGGCCTGCTCGACAGCGGCGCGCTGGACAACGCCATGACGCTGATCGCGCTGCAGTGGTTCCGCCGCCACCAGCACGAGCTGTTCCGCGACTGAGCGCGGCCGGTTTGCGATGGCCGCCGCCCGTGTCGAGCCGCTGCGCCCGCCGGCGCTGGCGCAGATCCCCGACGAGGCCGAGCGCAGCCGGCGGTTGTTCACCGGCGAGCTGCTGTGTTTTGCGCGCAGCGCGGCCGGCGATGCGCTGCTCGAACTGGCCCGGCGGCGGCTCTGCGACGCGCTCGGCGACCCCCGTCCGAGCAGTGCTCACCGGCGCCTGTCGCGCACCGATTGGCTGGCGCGCATCGGCGCCTTGCAGCGCACCTTCGCGGCCGACGACGAGATCCGCGCGGCATTTCGCGCGGCGCTGGCCGCGGCCGGTGTCGATCCGGCGCGCAACGCCTGGGATCGCTGCGTGCTGCGCGCCGTGCCACCGGGGCCGATGCAACACCGCGCGCGGCGCAGCTTCGTGTCGCCGCACCGCGATACCTGGGGCGCCAACCTGCCGGCGCAGGTCAACTGGTGGATGCCGCTGTATCCGCTGACCGCGGCGCGCACGCTGCAGTTCTACCCCGATTACTGGCAGCGCCCGGTGGCCAACAGCACCGCCGAGTGGCGCTACGCCGACTATCTCGCCGCGCGTCGCAGCAGCGATCCGGATCGTCGCACCGACTACCCCTCGGCACCCGCTGTACTGGCCTCGCTGCGCGGCGCGCGGCGCCGTCCGGTGCTGCTCGAACCCGGTCAGTGGCTGGCCTTTTCCAGCGCCCATCTGCACGGCAGCGTGGCCAATCGCAGCGCGCTGACGCGCTTCAGCGTCGAGCTGCGCAGCCTCAATCTGGATGATCTGGCCGTCGGTCGCTGCGCCGCCGATGTGGACAACGCGGGCCGCGATGGGCCGCACTACGAGTGGTTTCGGCGCATCGCCGATGGCGCGCCACTGCGGCCATCGGCTGGGTCTGGAGCGGATGGCGAGTGAGCGCTGCGGCGCGGCCGGGGGACGGTGCCCGGCGCTTCAGCCGCCGCCATTGCGGCGGCGGCGCTCGGCTTCGACTTCGGCCTCGTCCCAGTAGCCGATCAGCACGCCGCTGGCGAGCTGATCGTAGCCGGCAATGCGCTCGTCGCTGGTGGTGATGCGGTTGTGGTCGCTGAGCGCCCAGTCCAGCAGCAGCCGCGACAGGCGCTGGCGCTGGGCCTCGCGGGCCGGGTCGGCGCCGAGATCGTGGAATTCCTCGGGGTCGCTTTGCAGGTCGTAGAGCATCGGCCGGAAGCCGCTGGCGTGGATGTATTTCCAGCGCCCGTCGAACACCATGTACAGGCGGCAGTCGCGGATCGGCTGATCGAGAATCACGCGCGCCTGCTGCATCGAGTAGTCGTATTCGGAGAACACCGCCGGGCGCCATCCGCCCGGCTGCTCGCCGCGCAGCAGCGGCAGCAGCGAGCGTCCCTCCATCGCATTCGGCGGCTCGCCACCGAGCGCTTCGACGAAGGTCGGCGCCAGGTCGATGCCCTCGACCAGCGCGTCGCAGACTGCGCCGCGGGCCGCGCCGTTGCGCGGGTCGACGACGATCAGCGGCACTTTCACCGCTTGCTCGTGGAACAGATCCTTCTCGCCCAGCCAGTGGTCGCCGAGGTAGTCGCCGTGATCGGAGCTGAAGACGATCATGGTGTCGTCGCTCAACCCTTGTTCATCGACGAATTGCATCAGCTCGCCGATCTGCTCGTCGATCTGCCCGATCAGGCCCATGTAGGCCGGCAGCACGCGGCGGCGCACCTCGTCGCGCTGGAAGGTTTTGCACAGGCGGTGCTGCAAAAAGGCGGCGTAGACCGGGTGCGGGTCGCGCCGTTCGATCTCGTCGCGCAGCACCGGGAGTAGATCGTCGGCGCCGTACATCTCGTGGTACGGCGCCGGTGCGATGTACGGCCAGTGCGGTTTGATGTAGCTGAGGTGGCACAGCCAGGGGCCGCCCTCGGCCTGGGCTTCGCGGATGAAATCCATGGCGCGGCGGGTCATGTACGGGGTTTCGGAGTCTTCCGCGCGCAGCCGCGCCGGCTTGTCGGCGTTTTCCAGCAGCCAGCCACTGAGCAGATTGCCCTGTTCGTCTTCGGCCGAGTTGGCCCAGTTTTGCCAGGGGTTGTCGCCGGGGTAGCCGCGCCCGGCCAGATATTGCTCGTAGCGCGGGCGCTGCCGGCTGCCGTCCGGGTGCAGGCCGTCGTCGCGCTCGTAGGGTTCGAAGCCGCACTCGCTGGCGTGCACGCCGATCTGCGATCGTGGATCGATGCCGAGGCGGCGCAGGCCTGCGTGGTCCGCCGCCATGTGGGTCTTGCCGACCAGCGCCGGGCGCACGCCGATCTCGCGCAGCGCATCGCCCAGGGTCGGCTCGCCGACGCGCAGCGGGAAGCGGTTCCAGTTGCTGCCGTGGGAGCGCATGTAGCGCCCGGTGTAGTAGCTCATCCGCGACGGGCCGCAGACCGGCGATTGCACGTAGGCGCGGCTGAAGCGCGTGCCACGCGCGGCCAGTGCGTCGATGTTGGGTGTGCGCAGATGCGGGTGGCCGTAGCAGCTCAGGTAGTCGAAGCGCAGCTGATCGCACATGATCCACAAAATGTTGCGCAGGCTCATGAGATTGGCTCCAAGGGCGGGCACCCGGGGGATTGAATCCACCGGCGCGCCGGGTGAGCGGCTTCGCGGCCAGGGTCGGGCCGGGCAGGGCCGAGCCGGGCTGGCATTGTGCATGAAGCCAGCCGATAGCGCCGCGCCAGGTGTTGGACGCGGGCGTGGCATCGACAGCCTGAACGGAGTTGCCGGGGGGCGATCAGAGCAGGTGGTTTTGAGGGCCGTGCGCGGCCGGGCAGATTGCGGCGATTGGCCGCAGGCCGCGGCCTACAGGGACAGGCGGCGCGATTCGGCGTCCGGCTCGCTGGCCTCCCACAGCTCGTTGAACTGCTGGGCCAGCTGCTGTGCGCGGCGCGGCCATTCGCGGCCCATCTCGGCGTCGTAGCGCTGGGCGTTGAGGCGCAGCATGTAGTTGCGCTCGTCGGCGATGACCATCTCGGTGCGCGCATCGCTGTTGTCCGGTGCGCGGCGGATCTCGATGCGCGAGGGCAGGCGATGAGCCAGGCTGAGCAGGCGTGCGGCGCGCAGGCTGGCGGTGCTGGTCAGCAGCAGGCGCATCCGCGAGCGGGCGTTGCCGCGCAGCAGCGAGCTGACCGCGTTGTAGAACGCTTCACCATCGTAGAGGCCGCTGCCAAGTGCCGGGGTCATCAGCGCCAGGTCGTGGCGCGCCAGCTTGGCCAGCGTGACCACGGCCTGTTCCAGCTCATCCCAGTGGTGCAGGGTGGTGACGGCGTCTACCCCGTCGAGCGTATTGCTCTCGCCACTCATCAGTATTCCTTCTCCATCCGCCCTGCGGCTGCCACCAGCGGTCGCAAGGCGTTTCAATCCAGCGGCAGGCGCATGCCGCGGTGTTCGATTCCCGCTTCGATGAACAGCTCGCCCTCGGCGATGAATCCCTCGCGGGCATAGAAATTTATTGCGCTGACCTGGGCGTGCAGGTACACGGCGGTATCGCCACGATCCCGCGCTGCATCGAGCAACACCAGCAGCAGGCGCCGACCGATGCCGCGATTGCGGTATTCCGGTAGCACTGCCATGCGGCCGATCTGTGCGCTGCCATCGGCATCTGCCGGCAGTAGCCTGCCGGTGCCCAGTGGCGTGCCGTCGTCCAGCTCGGCGATAGCGTGGTGACACTCGGCGTCGCGGCCATCCCACTCCAGCGGCTCGGGAACCGACTGCTCCTCGATGAACACCCGGCGGCGCAGGGCCTGCAGGGCGGCGGCATCCCGCGGCCAGCGGGCGGCCCGCACGCGCAGCTTGTCGGCGTCAGTCATCGATGTTTCCGAACGACAAGATTCCGAACTCTACCAGCTTCGGCAGCAATTGAAGTGCAGTATCCCCCAATGTCGGCGTGGTTAATGTATCGCTGCCAGCATATTTTGGCTCCGAATGCCCGACCGGGCCGGCCTCTGAGCCGGCGGGCGGGCCGGCGGCCAGATCGGTAGCGTCGATGCAGCGCTGCGCGCAGATCAGCCGCGCCAGCGGCTCCGGCACCGCCAGTTCGCTGCCGCCGGCAAACAGCCAGCAGTCGTCGCCTTCGGTGATGAAGGCGTAGCGCAGATCGGCGCGACGCTCCAGCCAGCCTCCGGCAGCGAGGTGGGCAAAGACCTCGTCGGCGTCCACCGCACAGGGCTGTGGCCCGCTGCCGCCGGCCAGGTGATCGGTGATGTAGCGGCCGAACCAGCGATCCAGCGCGACATCGTCGTGGGCCAGCAGCTCGTGCAGCCCGGCGCGGATGCGCGCCCGCGCCACCGCGTCGATCTCGCCCGGGTGGGTCGCCGCGGCGAGCTCCGCATCGGCGTAGCGGCGCTCGCCGGAGCGCTCCGCCAGCGTCTCGGCAAAATCGCAGAGCAGATCGCGCCACAGCGGCGCGCGAAAGCCGATCGACCAGGTCATGCAGGCTGTCTCCGCCACCCCGTGATGGGCGACGCGCGGCGGCAGATAGAGCATGTCACCCGGCTCCAGCAGCCACTCCTGCTCGGATTCGAAGCCGTCGATGATGCGCAGCTCCGGGCCGTCGAGCAGGGCGAAACCGCCGGCCGGCTCGGCGGCGATCTGCCAGCGGCGCCGGCCCTGAGCCTGCAGCAGGAACACGTCGTAGTCATCCTGATGCGGCCCGACGGAGCCGCCCGGCGGCGCGAAGCTGATCATCAGATCGTCGATGCGCCAGTCGGGGATGAAGCGAAATGGTTCGAGGTAGTCGGCGAAATCCGGCAGGTGCTTCTCCACATCGGAGACCAGCAGCGACCAGCGGCCCTCGCCGAGCTGCTCAAAATCCTCCGCGGTGAACGGCCCGTGGCGCAGTTGCCAGGGCGGATCGCCGTGTTCGACGACGATCCGCGAGGCGATCTCCGCCTCGGTAGCCAGCCCGCCCAGCTCGTCCGGCGACAGCGGCGATTCGAAGCCGGGGAAGGCGCCGCGGATCAGCAGCGGGCGCTTTTGCCAGTAGTCGGCGAGGAAGCGCTCGGTGGAGAGGCCATCCGGCCAGTGGATGTGCAGTGGGGCGGGCTGGTTCACGGGCGCGGCCTTTGTCGGTGATTCGGGTCGGTGATTCGGGTCGGTGATGCCGCGGTGCGGCGGCCGGTTGAGGCGATGGTGTAACGCCCAATGCCGCCGTCGCGCAAGTGGTTGGGGCGGCGTTCTCCGGATTTCGACCATCGGCTTCTATCCAGGCTGCCTGTCGCGGTGCGCTGCAGGGCGCAGCGGTCGTGGCTTATCGGGTCAGTGGGCGATGGGCTCCGCGTTGTCTGGCGCATCCTGCGGGATTTGCTTCAGGCTTGTTCGTTTTGTGTCATCGTTTCGAGTCCTGGCCCGACTGTAATTATCCGGTCCGCATTGCCCGGAGACTCCTGCGCGATCAATTCTGCATTTATGCCGTCATTGGTCATCACACGCTGCCACGCCTGCGCCTCACTCAGGCCCATTTTCATGTGCCGCTTTGCAACGCGTCGATTGCTCTCTTGAACCGAGACATCCAAAAACCATTTTTCGTCGAATACATCTTCCTGTAGCCGGCGCCAGGGGTTCGCGTTGAGAAGCAGGTAATTTCCTTCAACGAGTACAATCTTGTCAGTGGGAGTCAGCTGTATTTCATTTTCGATCGGATCTCCGGCGCGATGGTCGAAGCCGGGGAAGCTTCCTTCGCCCGATTTTTTGGCCTTGACAAGATCATTCACGAATCTAGTGGAATTGAATGTAAAGGGTGCTCCTCTGCGCAGGTGTGCCTCCACCGGGTCTTCCATCTTGTCCAGCTGGTTGCGAAGGTAGTGGTAGCCGTCGAGAGGGATAACAGTCAGCACCTGGCCCAGACGTGCCTGTAGGGCAGCGGCGAGCGTGCTCTTTCCGCTTCCTGGGCCGCCTGCAATTCCAAGCCAGAACTGTACCCTGTCAGGTAGCGCGGCAGCCCTTTCGTGAAGCTCTTCAGAAAGTTCGTCGTATGTTCGCATGCTTCTTTTATACGCCTATAATATGTGGTGGGTGTTGACAAAACCGGGCTGATTCGACCACCCGATGAGCAAATCATCCTCACCGTCATTTACCCATCAGGCGAGCGATCTCATCGGCTGACTGCGCGGGATAGCGTGCGGTCAGTTTGTCCAGCAGCCCCTCAGCTTTATCAACATGCACACGGCTTTGCCGGATAATGTGATCAAAAGATTCCGCCAGCTTCAATTCTACGGCGTCGAGTCCTTCATTGAGCCCTGCTGTCAATCCCCGTTGCGCGGTTTTGATCAGCGAGGGTTCGAGTTGCCGGTGCAGCAGGTAGGGTATCAACCAGCTGCTCGCGACTATCAACAGACTGTTGACAGCAAAGTTGATCCCCAGAAATTCGCCTTCGCCAAATGTCGCCGAGTGAAAGCGCGTGAATGCTATATATGCCACCCAACTGGCAGCGCAAACCGGAAGAACGGATCGCAGAAAGCCGGCTGTTTTTCTGGTGGCGCGTTGGACAGGCGTCCCGGGTCGGGTCATGGCCCGTCGCAGGTTTTGCTGCAGGTGTTGTTCGATGATATCAGGTATCTGCTCCATCAGTGCCGCCAGCTGTTGGCGATAGGGTTGACTGGCGATACCCTGATCGCTCACCGCTATCTCTGTTTTGCGTGTGACATCGATCAATCTCGACTGTGACCATTGATCCCAAAGATTCGCCTCATGCCCGTTATCCGTCGGGTCGTCGGTCGGCGATGCCACGCTCAGCTCCTGGTTACCACCATCGTCGCGGGCGGGCTGGCTAGACAACAGGTTATTCAGCTTGCCCGGGTGCTTTACCACCTCGGTGGCCCGGTGTTTGATGGGCCAGCCGAGATCCTGTTCGATTTGACGGCGCGTTTGCTGCCAGAGGGCCAGGGTCATTCGCTGGTGACTTTTCCATTGCTCGATTGAGCCGAATCTCTGCAGATTGTTGCTCAACAGGTTTTCGGCATCCTGTATACGTGCATTGAGACCCAGGCGTTCAAACTCGGCGATGCCGTGATTGTGCAGCAATTGATGAATAGTCCGTTCGATTTGCTCAAAATCATCATCAACATCATTGGCCGCGCAACTGGTCTGAAACACTTGCGGATGGCTGAATCCGGCAGTGCCGAGGATAGAGACAAAGTCGTCTGTTTGTTGAGTGTCACCTTCATCGATCCGGTTCATCACGAACATCCAGGCGTGGCGTTTGCCGTGGTCTTTGAGCATTCGCCAGCCGATGTCGTCCCGGTAACGCTCGGGGCTGACGACATAAATCAGCAAATCGATATGATCGAGCCAGTCGAGTGTGAGTTGTTGATTGTCCTGGCGTGTGCTGTCGATGTCCGGCATATCCAGCCACAGCAGATCCTTGTGCCGTTCGTTGTTGTGAGGCTTGATGTGTGTTCGGTCAGCCGGGAACCGCTCCGGAAGATCGGCGAGCGCAACCGTCTCGTGAACAAAGACCGTGACTTCAGTTGAAGTCGGCCGCACCACGCCGGTGCGCGCCACTTCGTGACCGGCGAGGCGATTAAGCAGACTGCTTTTGCCCACGCCCGTGCCGCCGAACAAACCGACAACCAACGGCCGTACTTTTTCATTTTCAAACAGATCCTTTGGAGAATGCTGCTGCAGCTGCTGAAATGCGAGCAGGTGTTCGTCACGCAGCCAGCCTGCGGCCTGTGCGTCCTGCGCCCATTCGATTGACTGGGCAATCAACTTGCTGATGGCATCGCTCATCGCCACGACTCCAGTGCCTGTCTGGCTTCGGCCATTTGCTGTTCCTGGATGCCGAAGATCCGATTTCGGTCGAGACTCCCGCTGAGTTTCAACAATTCATTCGCAAGGGTTTTATTGAAGAGTTGCTCTTCCACGGTCTGCATTTGTTTGTGTTTTAATTCATCGGATATCCTCGACATGTAACTTCCCAGCGCACCTTCCGTAAGCATGGATGTCAGGGATAACATAGCCGGTGCGAGCAACAAATCACTGACTCCGATGCCGCCGGTTTTTAAAGCGAAAGCAATGCCACTCGCGTCGGCGGTGACCCGCGCAGCTCGCAATGAGTTCAGCATCGCAGGTCTTTGTTTCAGCAGCGCATATAGCTGGTTGGCGGTTGCATTGATTTCGGCTTCAAACTCTGCATGATATGTTCGTACGGAGGTGGAGAATTTTTCCGTGATCGCTCCATGATGATCAGTCAGTTCGCTTTTTAAAAGCGCGAATATCGCGTTGTTTTCCGCTTCTATTCTCTCGGTCAGCTCGCGATTGATGGCTGTCAGGAGTTGTTCGGACAACGCTGTCAGTATAGATAATTCATTATCCATTTTTTCGGTTTGGCTGCTCTGGTTTGGCGATTTGTCGCCTGGCCAAAAACTGACAAGCTGACGGATCGGCCAGGTAATTGCGCCACGAATGGAGGTTAGTGGTTGAGACAGCCCCGGAATCTCCAGGAGTATGAGCAATTGTGCGATCGCGCGTTTAAAAGTCTCGTAGCGCTCGCTATTGTCCAGATAATCACGTTGATATGATTCGAGCGCGGCGTCGGCGGACTGCTGGACGATTTTCTGCCAATCACTGATAGAGCGTTGCTCGGCGAGAACGGGTTCGTGCCAAACATCCCAATGTTGTTGTATGAAAATCCTGGCAGCCGCTGCTCGATAGTTCCTGTCGAGTGCTTGCAGGCGGCCCTGCAGAGCCGCACGCAACTCAACAGCCCCGGCGGGAAGTTCATTTTCCTTGAGTTGATCGAGCCCAATCTGAGCCGGCAGTGTAATCAGCGTTGTATTGCTTGCGCCCGCCGCATCAAGTTTCTCAAGCAAGGACTGCTCGACCGCTGCGCGGGCGTTGTCGTCCACCTTGTTCAGACACACAAACAGCTCTCGCTGGAGAGGAAGCATGAGTTCCAGCGTTTTCCACACGGACAGGTCGGAATACTTCTCCTTGCTCAGTACCAGCACCACGATGTCGGCCATGGCGATGATTTCCAGGACACTGTTTCGGTATTTTTGAGAAGATAGTGAATCGAAATCGGGTGTATCCCAGATGATTGTGTTTTCGAAGCCCGCCGAGCTGGCTGACTGCATGAAACCAAAGTGATTGAGGTTGTCGCGCGACAAGCCATCAACACGGGTCGCAGTGCGTCCCGGGAGTAGTTCGGTCAGCCATTGGATGTCAGCATCGCTACTGGAAAAACCTTGCGGTTGAGTTGTAAATCCGGCCAGCGGGCTGACCTCGGCTTCGATCTGGCCGAGCAATACGTTAACTAACGTGCTCTTGCCTACCTGCGTGGGCCCAATTACAGCGATCTGTCTGGGAAAGTCGGGGAATGCATGCAACAGATTCAGATTGCGGAGCGCCGCCTGCGCCAGGGTCAGTGATGCGTGTCGTTCGGCGTATTCCGATGGCATGCCGGATTGCGGGGCTAACGCCTGATAGCGCTCGCCAAGGGCTGTGAGCAGCGGGTGAAGCACGTCGGGTGGCGCGGTAAGTTTATCGTTAGCCATTTAGCCCGCATCCGCTATCTGATTCACGCACGCTCACTGGAGCTTTGTTTGCACACATATTGTTCTTCACTCGGAAAATATCTCCTGAATTTACCGCCTTCACTATGTCGCAGCCGGGCCGGCGCGCTCGCTGGTGTCGGTGCGGGGCGTTACGGCGGGCGAAGATGGTCGTTCACGTCGCCGTGCAGGTGGCGCGGTTCCATCTCCGGCATGCGCTCGCCAGCGACGCCCCGGCGAGCGCCGTAAACCGCGCTGCACCAGCCCGCTCCCAGCGGTAGCTGGGCGTTGCCAAAGGCAGCTTGCCGGCATCGCCTCAGCCCCGGTCGTCGGCGTTGGCGGGCAGCCCTCGCGCCTGCGCCTCGGCATTGCCGACGTAGCTGGCCGGGGTCATCTCCAGCAGGCGCTGTTTGGCCTGCTCGGGAATCTCCAGCGCGGCGATGAACTCGCGCAGCTTTTCGCGGCTGATGCCGCTGCCGCGAGTCAGCGCCTTCAGTTGTTCGTAGGGGTTTTCGATGGCGTAGCGGCGCATCACCGTCTGCACCGGTTCGGCGAGCACTTCCCAGCTGGCGTCGAGATCGGCGTCGAGCCGCGCCGGGTTGGCTTGCAGCTTGCCGATGCCCTTGATCAGCGCGGCGTAGGCGATCGACGACTGGGCCACGCCGACGCCGAGGTTGCGCAGCACGGTGGAGTCGGTCAGGTCGCGCTGCCAGCGCGACAGCGGCAGCTTGGCGGCCAGATGCTGGAACAGCGCGTTGGCGACCCCCAGATTGCCCTCGGCATTCTCGAAGTCGATCGGGTTGACCTTGTGCGGCATGGTCGAGGAGCCCACTTCGCCGGCGACGGTTTTCTGCTTGAAATAGCCCAGCGAAATGTAGCCCCAGATATCGCGCGAGAAGTCGATCAGAATGGTGTTGACGCGGGCGATGGCGTCGAACAGTTCGGCGATGTAGTCGTGCGGTTCGATCTGAATCGTGTAGGGGTTGAAGCTCAGGCCGAGGCCCTCGACGAAGCGCTGCGAGAAGGCCGGCCAGTCCAGATCCGGATAGGCCGACAGGTGCGCGTTGTAATTGCCCACCGCGCCGTTGATCTTGCCCAGCAGCTCGACCCGCGCGATCTGCGCGCGCTGGCGCTGCAGGCGATAGGCGACGTTGGCCATCTCCTTGCCCAGCGTGGTCGGCGAGGCGGTCTGGCCGTGGGTGCGCGAGAGCATCGGCTGTGCGGCATGCTGCTCGGCCAGCGCGGCGATGGCGGCGATCAGCGCGTCGATCTCCGCCAGAATCACCTGCTCGCGGGCCTCTTTGAGCATCAGCGCGTAGGACAGGTTGTTGATGTCCTCGGAGGTGCAGGCGAAGTGGAAGAACTCCTTCACCGCGTCCAGCTCGGCGCAGCCGGCGGCCTTTTCCTTGAGCAGGTATTCGACGGCTTTGACATCGTGGTTGGTGCTGCGCTCGATCTCTTTGACGCGCGCCGCGTCCGCTTCGCTGAAATCGCTGACGATGGCGTCGAGATAGGCGTCGGTGGCGGCGGAAAAGGCCGGCACCTCGGCGATGCCGGGCTCGGCGGCCAGCGCCTGCAGCCAGCGCACTTCGACCGTGGTGCGCAGGCGGATCAGGCCGTATTCGCTGAAGATGTGCCGCAGATGCCGGGTTTTGTCGCCGTAGCGGCCGTCGATGGGGGAGAGGGCGGTGAGTGCGTTGAGTTGCATGCCGGGTACCGTGGAGCTGATCTGCTGGGCAGAAAAAAAGGCCGCGATTATAGCATCGCGGCCCCGTGGTTCCGGCGTTCGCGCGGTTTGGCAAATCAGCTGTCGCTCTCATCCGCGTCCGGTTTAATCACCAGAATGTCGCAGGCCAGGTCGTCGAGCACGTTCTCCGCGGTGCTGCCGATCAGCAGCAGGCCGCGATGGCCGCGGGAGATGGCGCCCATCACCACCAGGCTGGCCTGCAGTTCGCGCACCAGCACCGGCAAGGTGTCCTCGGGCTTGCCCTCGCGCAGGTGCACGCGGCTCTCGCTGACCTCGGGGTAGTCCTGCATGAATCGGTCGAGCTGCTCCTTGCTGGCGGTCTCGACCATCCCCTGGTAGTCCTCGTAAGTGGGGTTGTAAGGCCCGGCGAGGATCACCGGTTCGGGCAGTAATTCGATGGAGTGAAAGACGTGCAGCTCGCCGCCGGTATCGCGCGCCCAGTCGCTTGCGGCGGCCATGATGTTGGCATCCAGCTGCTCGGCCTTGCCGTGCACGTGGGCCGGATCGACGCTGGCGATAATGCGCTTGCTGTGCCAGTCGTCCTCGCTTTTGACCAGCAGCAGCGGTGCGCCGCACTCGCGGATCAGGTGCCAGTCGGTGTAGTTGAACAGGGTGCGGTGCAGGCGGCTGTCATGCGCCGTGGCCTTGATGACCAGATCGGGCTGCGAGCTGGCGACCTTCTCCAGAATGCCGGCGTACTGGTGGCGATTCCAGACCGAGTCGGTGTGCACCGTGAGGCCCTGCTCGCGCAGCGGCTCGGCGAGCTTGAACAGCCAGCTTTCCACCTCGCGCAGATAGGCGTCCGGCGACAGCTCGTCGCCCTCACGGGTGACGGCCATGTGGGCGTAGAGAGCGGCGCTGAACTCGCTGACGAACAGCTCCAGCTCGGCCTGCGACTGGCGTGCCAGAAACAGCGCACGATCCAGCGCCGGCTGGTTTTCGGCCTCGTAATCGAGGACGACCAGCAATTTTTTCTTTTCGCTCATGTCGATCTCCTTGCTGGCGAAGTGCCAGCTGCGTATGCCCGGGAGCGCCTTGCGCGCCGCTCCGCGGTGGGTGTGGCTACCATTTTTCGCCGCTTGGGCCGCCCCCGGCTTGACCTGTGTCAGCGATGCGCGCGGTCGCTGCGGTGCAGTGCGGTGGCATCTGTGCAGGTCGCATGCAATGCTTGCGACGAGGGCTTGGCCGGCGTCGTGCGGCGCCGGCGGAATACCGGAGAACAGGGGGAGTCAGTGGCATGGAATTCAAACCAACCGCGCAATTCGGCTACGCCGAATCGGTGATCAGATGGGGGCTGGTGCTGCTGCTCGCGGTGCTCGCCGCGGTAGTGGTCGGCGGCAGCCGGGTGGTGCCGATCAGCTTCTCACCCGAAGTCGTCGATCGTGCACTGGATCTGCTCGGCGCCTACCTGGTGGTGGCGCTGTTTGCCGAGCGCGCCCAGGAAGTGTTTGTCAAATCCTGGCGCGGCATGGGCCGGGCCGAGCTGGAGCACGATGTGCGCGACGCCTACGCCGCGCTGGAGTCCAGCCGCGAGAAGCTGGCGGATATCGAACGGCTCGCCCGTCCCCTGGCTGAGGATGACGACGACGAGGGAGGCGACCGGGATCGATCCGATGGTCAAAGCCTCGACCCGGATGCCGATCTGCGCCGATCGGCGGCGTGGCGCAGCGAATACGAGGCCATCCAGCGCAGGGTCAACAAGCGGCAGCTGGACTGGCACAGAGCCAAGCGTCGCCTGCAAAAGTATCGCGTGCGCACCGGCAAGATCGTCGTCATCGGCGGCTCGATCGCCGGTCTGGTGGTCGCCGGCGCCGGCTTCGGCATGCTCGCCGACGAGGGCATCACCGATTATCTGGCACAGGTGGAGAGCGGTGCGCTGGATGGTCTGCAACGGCACCTTTTCGTCGCCATCGACGCGGTGCTCACCGGCGGCCTGATCGCCGGTGGCTCGAAGGGGATCCACAACCTGGTGGCGCCGATCAGTCGCTTCATCCGCCAGTCCGGGGAAAACCTCAGTAACGATCCGGCGATCAAATGAGCTGCGCCCGCCGCGCTGGCTGATCCGCGATGGCCGGCCCGGGTGCGCGCCCGGCGCCGGCTACTGCCAGTTGCGCACCACCAGACGGAAGATGTCGGACTCGGTGATGATGCCGCTGAGCTTGCCGTCGGCATCCAGCACCGGCAGGCCGGCGATCTTTTTCTCCAGCATCAGCGTGGCCGCTTCGGCGATATTGGCATCGTCGCGCACCGTTACCGGCGACTTGCTCATCAGCTCTCCCACCCTGAGCTGAGCCAGCAGCGCGTTGACCTCCCAGATGCTCAGGGTGCTGGCGTCCGATGGCTCCGCGTGCAGCACGTCGCCGAGGCTGATAATGCCCAGCAGACGGCCATCTTCGACCACCGGCAGGCGGCGGATCCCGTTGCTTTTCATCACCTGGTGCGCCTCTGGCAGCGAGGCGTCGGGGGATATGCTGACCACCTCGGCGGTCATGTTGTCTCTGACGATTTCCCGCTGCATGGCGATCCTCCTGTGCTGGATATTGTCCGCCGAGTGTGGGGCGCGGGCTTCGCTGCGGCGCTGATCTGGGTCAACTGGCGGTGTTGACGGGGCATTCCGGCTGGCTGCGCGGACTGGCGTCGAGCACCGCCGCTGCGGCATCATCGCCAGCCGTGCCCACCGGCTCGGCCAGCTGCTGGCGAGGTTTGTGGTGCGCTGCCAGCCCGCCACCAACGCAACGCGAGTCAGGACGCCATGGCCGAGAGCTTTAACTACTACCAGCGCAGCTGTGTCAGCGCGCCGCGCCGGGCGCAGCTGTCCGGGCGGGTCGAGGCCGATGTCTGCGTGGTCGGCGCCGGCATCGCCGGGCTCAGCTGTGCGCTGGAGCTGCTGCGCCGCGGTCGCCAGGTACTGCTGCTGGAGTCGCAGCAGATCGCCTTCGGCGCCTCCGGGCGCAACGGCGGTTTCGTCCTCGGCGGCTATGCCCGCGGCCTGGAGTCGCTCGAAAGCCAGCTCGGTCTGGCCCGCGCCCGGGCGCTGTTCGAGCTGTCGCTGGAGGGCGTCGCCAGCGTGCGCGACAACATCCAGCGCCTGCAACTGGCCGGCTGTGCGCCGACGCCGGGCCAGCTGACCCTGAGCCGGGTGCCGGAACTGGACGCCCTGCGCCGCCAGCGCGACTGGCTGGCGCGCGACTACGACTACAGCGTGGAGCTGGTCGAGGGTGACGAACTCGCCGAGCTGGTGCGCAGCCCGCGCTACCACGCGGCGCTGCGCGACGATCACGGCTTCCACTTCCATCCGCTCAACTACTGCCTCGGCCTGGCCGCGGAGATCGAGCGACTCGGCGGCCGCATCCACGAGCGCAGCGCCGTCACCCGGCTGGATCGCAAAGGCAGCGCGTTGCGTCTGCGCAGCGACGACGGCGAAGTGCTGGCGCGCGAAGTGGTGCTCTGCGGCGGCGGCTACGCCGGCCCGGCGCTGGGCCG
>Ga0207752_1000576_pt1 | contig 17238 bp, 17 predicted proteins | sample Pon2CUnioCityCA_6_FD_187272 | JGI IMG/M metagenome (GOLD analysis project Ga0207752, IMG submission 187272) | Marine sediment microbial community from Union City, CA, USA - Pond 2C Sediment 2 (SPAdes) | ecosystem: Environmental > Aquatic > Marine > Intertidal zone > Salt pond sediment ...
CCCCACCAGCGGATTCAATTAACTGCACCGTCTCCTGCCCGCCATCTTCATCCACATCCGAAACGACCACCCTGGCGCCATCCCGGGCGTAAAACTGGGCCGTTTTTCTGCCAATCCCGGACGCCGCTCCTGTGACGATGGCGACCTTTCCATCAAACTCAGCCATAGTTATTGTCCTCCTATTCGATCTTACCGTCCATTGTGTGGACAATCAACTGGGAAGGCTTTTGACCATTAGCCAATTCCCTGGCGGCAGCCAGCGCCTCCTTTTTGGTTGCATGGGTGGAGGAAGCGCGTTTAGCGCCTTCTACTTCCACCTTCCAGCGCCCATCGTCCTCAACATACACCAAATGATACGTTTTTCGGCCATCCTTGCTTGCCATTTCTATTTCCTCCTTTGGCAGCTTATGCGGGTGGTCGCCACCCGTTACTTGTAATTCCCCCTGTAGCGCTACTATAGTATACACGCTTCTTGTTGCCCTAGCCATCGTTATTGGTATTTTTGAGCAACTCGAGCACTGCCCATTCCTGAACGGACAATCCTTCTGGCATGCCCTCCGCTGATTCAAAGGCTACCTGAAAACTCTCGAACAGGGTACCATTCAAAAACGCGCGAATTATTTTTGGATGCACGTAATACTTGCGAGCTATAGCCGGGGTGTTTCCCAGGAATTCAGAAACCCGCTTTACCGCGGCAGCAACCTTATGTTTGTTCTCTTTCGCATTCCCGCCGGGTCCCAGTCCATATAGTTCGGCAGCCGCCAAAATCGTCCCGCCCCAGGTGCGAAATTCTTTAGCCGTGAGCTCAAGCCCGGTTATATCCTTCAAGTAATGATTCACATCGTTGGAAGTGACTTCAATACAGCAATCCCCAGAATCATCGACATATTTAAACAATTGCTGGCCGGGCAACTCCTGGCAACGCCGGATCATACTGGCAAGTCGCCGATCCCGAACGGCAATTTCGTGCTCCTTTCCACTCTTCCCGGTGAATTCGAAGATCATCTGCGAACCCTGTAATTTCAGGTGCTCGTCTTGCAAGGTTGTCAAACCGTAAGAATCGTTGTGCCGGGCATATTCTGGATTGCCAACCCGGATGAGAGTCTCATCCAACAAATACACGACAATGGCTAACACCTTTTCACGGGAGAGTTTATGCCGCCCTAAATCGCGATTAACCTGTGCTCGCAAACTTGGCAAGGTTTCCCCAAATGGAATTAACCGCTCGAATTTTGTCTGTGCGCGCGTCTCTTCCCACAGAGGATGGTAGATATATTGTTTGCGGCCCTTATCGTCTCTACCAGTCACCTGAATGTGTCCCATCGGATCGTCACAGATCCATACGTCTTCCCAGGCCGGTGGAATGGTCAGCGCTTCAAATCGCTGGCGAAGCTCTGCGTCTTGCACGTGTTCCCCAGACGAATCCAGATACGTAAATCCACGGCCCCAGGGTTTGCGATGATAACCGGGACGGTCATCACTCACATATCGCAACCCGACAGATTCTGCACTTGCTTCGGGAGCTGTTTCTAAATAATGTTTGAAAACTTCTTGTTGAAAATTTGATTTCCCCATAGTATTAACCTGTAACCATGAACGCGACGAATGCGCCGCGTTCATGGTTACATTTTTTTAGGCCTCAACCGCTTGCGTTTCGACCACGGGGGTGAAGGTCAACCCCTCCGATCCGCGGTCAACGCGAATGGTCTCTCCTTCGTGAAAATCTCCAGACAGGATCTTCAAGGCCAATGGATCCTGAAGCTCACGTTGGATGGCCCGCTTGAGAGGACGGGCGCCGAAGTCCGGATCATAACCGGTCTCAGCCAGATATTCACGGGCAGCCTGGCTGACTTCAAGTTGGAAGCCGCGCTCGGCGACGATCTTTACCAGGTTGCGGAGCTGGATGCTGACGATCTCGGCCAAATCCTCACGCGTAAGTCTGTGAAAGACAACGATCTCGTCGATACGGTTCAAGAACTCCGGGCGGAAATGCGCCTGCAGTGCCCGGGTGATCTCGTCTCGTGAGACCTCACGACCACCTTCCCAAAGCTGGCTGCCCAGGTTGCTGGTCATAATTACCACCGTGTTGCGGAAATCGACCGTGCGCCCCTGACCATCCGTCAGGCGCCCATCATCCAAGAGTTGCAGCAGAATGTTGAACACTTCCGAATGCGCTTTTTCGATCTCGTCGAACAACACGACGCTGTACGGCCGGCGGCGGACCGCTTCGGTCAATTGCCCGCCCTCTTCATAACCGATATAGCCTGGCGGCGCTCCGACCAGGCGAGACACGGTATGCTTCTCCTGGTACTCACTCATATCGATGCGCACCATGGCGCGCTCGTCATCAAACAGGAACTCAGCTAACGCCCGTGCGAGCTCGGTCTTTCCCACGCCCGTTGGGCCCAGGAAAATGAACGAACCGATCGGCCGGTTGGGGTCCTGCAAGCCGGAACGCGCTCTCCGCACAGCGTTGGAGACCACCTGGACGGCCTGGTCTTGCCCAACCACGCGGCGGTGCAAACGCTCTTCCATATGGATGAGCTTCTCCGTCTCGCCTTCCATCAGGCGCGAAACAGGGATGCCGGTCCAACGGGCGACGATCTGTGCAATTTCCTCGTCGTCCACTTCCTCCTTCAGCAAGGCGCCATCGTCCTGGAGCTGCTTGATGCGGTGCTCCCCCTCGGCGAGCTCTTTTTCAAGCTCGCGCAAGGTACCGTAGCGCAAGCGGGCGGCTTCTTCCAGGTTATTCTGCCGTTCGGCGCGCTCGATTTGCGTGCGGGTCTCATCCAGTCGCTCCTTGATATTCTGCAGCTTCGATATAGCCTCTTTTTCGGTCTGCCAGCGGGCGTTCAGTTCGCTGGAACGCTCGCGCAAATCGGCCAGGTCCTTTTCGATGCGCTCCAAGCGCTCTTTAGAAGCCTTGTCCTTCTCCTTCGCCAATGCCTGGCGTTCGATTTCAAGCTGTAGAATCTGGCGATCTACTTGGTCAATTGCCTGAGGCTTGGAGTCGATCTCGGTGCGTAAGCGCGCGGCAGCTTCATCGATCAAGTCGATAGCCTTATCCGGCAGATGCCGGCCAGTGATATAGCGATTGGAAAGGGAGGCGGCCGCGATCACCGCTGAATCGGTGATGCGCACACCGTGGTGGACCTCATAGCGCTCTTTCAAGCCACGCAAAATGCTGACCGTCTCTTCGACGCTGGGCTCTTCCACCATGACCGGTTGGAAGCGCCGTTCCAGTGCGGGATCTTTTTCCACGTGCTTGCGGTATTCATCGATGGTCGTGGCGCCAATCATGTGCAGCTCGCCGCGCGCCAACATCGGCTTGAGCATATTGCCGGCGTCCATGGCGCCTTCCGCAGCACCCGCGCCAACCACGGTATGCATCTCATCCACGAACAAAATAATCTCGCCGGCCGAGTCGGTGATTTCTTTCAAGACCGCTTTTAGACGCTCTTCGAACTCGCCGCGATATTTGGCTCCGGCGACCAGCGCGCCCATGTCGAGCTGGATCAGTCGTTTACGCTTCAGACCTTCCGGTACGTCGCCATTGACCATGCGCTGCGCCAGGCCTTCCACAATCGCCGTCTTGCCCACACCCGGATCACCGATCAAGGCCGGGTTGTTTTTCGTTCTGCGGGATAAGATTTGCACCACGCGCCGGATTTCCTCGTCCCGTCCGATCACCGGGTCGAGTTTGCCCCGCCGGGCTTGCGCTGTCAGATCACGCCCGTATTTTTCCAGGGCCTGGTAGGTATCCTCGGGGGTTTGTGAGGTCACCCGTTGTGTCCCGCGGATGCTGGTCAGCGCTTTTAATATGGCGTCTTTGGTCAGGCCATATTCGGACAAACGTTTGCCTTGGCTGCTTTCGGTCAGGCCCAGCAGCAAGTGTTCGGTGGAAACGTATTCATCCTGCATGCCCTTGGCATAGCGTTCAGCGGCTGCCAGAACATCAGACGCGGAGCGGGAAAGGCCTACCTCCGTGGCGCCGCCATAAACTTTGGGCCGCCCCTCCAGGTCCTGAGCCACTTCCTGCCGTAAGGCAAGCGGGCTGCCGGACACTTTGGTAACCAGGGCAGGCACCACGCCTTCCTCCTGGCGCAACAATGCCAGCAGCAGGTGAGCCGGCTCGATGGTTTGGTGGTTGTATTCTTGAGCCAGACGCTGTGCGCTTAGGAGAGCTTCCTGGGATTTTTGTGTGTATTTCTCCAGATTCATTTTTTCTCCTATACTCCTTTACCAATGCGCGGATTCTCCTTTCCACGCCCTTTAAGTCTACCGTACCAATGTTTGAAATGTGTTAGCAAACTCTAAGCGGGGCGTTGGATTTTCGCGGTGATATACTTGATGCTATGCAAGCACAATGTGGCGTTTACCGGCTGGGGACGGTCGATTACCAACGCGCCTGGGAGCTGCAAAACCAGCTCGCTGGAGAAATCGCCCGCGGGGCACGCCCGCAGAGCCTACTAGTGCTGCAGCACCCGCATACTTACACATTTGGAAGAAGCGGCCATATTGAGAACCTGTTATGGGGTAAATCAGAGCGGGAACGGCGCGGCATAAGGGTGCATTGGGTGGATCGCGGCGGGGACGTAACCTATCACGGACCGGGCCAATTGGTCGGTTATCCGCTGATCCAGTTGGCGAATTCCGGGCTCAAGGTGGATGCACTGGCCGGCAAAGCGCGCCTGCCCCAGGCGGACTACCTGGGCTATTTGCGCAGGTTGGAAGAGACTTTGATTCTGGCGCTGCAATGGCTGGGGGTGCCTTCCAAGCAGGTTGATGGCCTGACCGGCGTTTGGGCAGAGCCGCGCGCAGGCTCAGCAGCAGAGCCTGCAAAGATAGCTGCGATAGGCGTTAAAGTGGATGTGAACGGGATCTCCCGGCACGGTTTCGCGCTCAACGTGGATCCGGACATGACTTATTGGCAAGGCATCGTCGGCTGCGGGCTGAAAGAGCATCCCGTCACCAGCCTGGCACAAATCATGCCAGAACCGCCCTCCGTGGAACGGATGGAAGACTTGGTCATCCAAGCCTTCGCCCAGGTGTTTCACTTCGAAATTCTGGAGAAGGATCCGGTTTGAATACTACCTGCGTGCAGCCTGTCCAGCGGATATGGCGAGTCTGCCTGACGCTTGTGCTCTTGATGCTTGCTCCCGGGCCGGCGCAAGCACACATGGGTCCGCAAACGCCAGCGACGTCTCGATTTGGCGCTCCACATCGGGTGGCTACCTGGCAAGTTTCGCAACCCCCTGCAGATGTGGGCTATGCAAACACCCAGGTTCAGACTCCCGTTCACGCAGCCTCCGAAGCCGCTCCCTACAATCCATTGATCCAATCCATGCTCGAGCAGGTCGACCCACAGACCCTGGCAGGCTACGTGGGCGATCTCAGCGGAGAGAACGAAGTCCTGATTGGCGGCAGCCCTTACCGCATCCTGACCCGCTATTCGATCACCACGACCCCCCTCGAGAAAGCCACCCAATATGGATACGAGCATTTTAAGAGCCTCGGGCTGGCAGTGTCCTTTCACAGCTACGATTTGCCGGGTGCGGGCACGCGCCGCAACGTGATCGCCGAACAGACCGGCCAGGAGCAGAGCGAAACGATTTTTCTGATCAGCGCCCATCTGGATGACACCTCCGGATATAGCAATCGCATGACACGAGCTCCGGGCGCCGACGACAATGCCAGCGGCGCCGCCGGGGTGTTGGCCGCGGCGGATATCCTCAGCCAGTTCGAGTTCGACTGCACGCTGCAGTACGCGCTCTTCACCGGGGAAGAACAAGGCTTATACGGCAGCCAGTCCTATGCAGAATCGCTCTCCAACTCGCAGCAGGACGTTGAGGGTGTGCTCAACCTGGACATGATTGCTTACAATTCCGACGACGAGCGCAGCCTGAATCTGCATATCCGGCCGGGAAACGCCGGAGACCAGGCCATCGCCGAGGCCTTTAGCGGGGCAGTCAGCGCGTATGCGCTGGACCTTTCCCCGCAGATTGAGGCGGATGGGATGGGCTTAAGCGACCATGCCTCCTTTTGGGAGGTTGGCTATCCAGCCATATTGGCCATTGAAGACGAAAGCGATTTCAACCCCAACTATCATTCGATCAACGATACCCTGGACAACCTGGACTTGGACTACTATACCCACTTTGTCAAGGCCTCGGTCGCAACCCTGGCGCAGCTTGGTTGTTTGCAGGAAGGGACGCTCAGCGGCCTGGTAAGCGAGACAGGTTCCGGCGCTCCCATCTCCGGAGCCTGGATTCAAGCCACACGGGACGATTCAAAAACCTGGAGTATGACGACGGAATCGGATGGCATCTACCAGATGAGGCTGCCCCCAGGGAGTTATGCGCTGCAGGTCTCGGCTGCCGGCTTCCAACCCGTCACAGCCAGTGGAATCGAGATAAAAAACGGCGAAACTAGTCTGGCTGATTTCTCCCTGGGGAGTTGCACACCAGTGTATGGAGCCGTGCTTTCTTTTACCCCAACCACTCCCATCGCTAACCAGATCATTACTTTCTCCGCCGGCGTGCCGATATCCAGCACCTTGCCGGTCCAATTCGATTGGAGCTTTGGGGATGGGACCACCGCCAGTACGGACAGCGACACCGCCACACCGGACCCCAGCGGCGTATTTCTGGTGAGCTCCATCGAACACGCCTACGCCTTTACCTCTACACTTCACTCCTATCCGTTTCGGATCACGATGCAAAACAACTGCACGCCCGCTGCGCAACTTTCTACAGCCGTGCATGTAAGTTCGCTCAGCCGGTATCTCCCTTTGCTGGTATCCGGAGGAGGTTCGAGGGAGATTTTCTCACGCGACCGGCTCGAGTCCCAGTTCGTTGACACCCCCCATAAAACTCAGTAAACTATACAGGAAATAGGAAACTCAGACTATTGCGTCAAAAGATTTTGCAAAATAAGAACCATGCGGCCTGCTGTTTCTACCAGGCATAGAAATACGAGAAAAGATCTCATAGGAGGAATTTATGGCGCCTCAATCGTACCAGTTGGTCGTCCGCGCTGGGCCCAACCCAGGCCGAGCCTTCGACCTGAGCGGGGAAGAAATCACGATTGGAAGGGATATTTCAAACGATATCGTCATCAGCGACGCCGAGGTCTCCCGGCATCACGCCCGGTTGGTATCGCAGGCTGGTGGATACGTGCTGGAGGACACTGGCTCGACCAACGGTACCTTTGTCAACGGACAGCGGCTCATGGGACCGCATATGCTGCGGCCAGGAGAGGCTATTCTCCTGGGAGAGAATATCAGTTTGGAATACGTCCCACTGCAATACGACGAGGACGCCACCCGGGTGACGGCATCGAATGTCCCCAGCATGCCACCCTCCTCACCCCAAGCCTCGGCCCAACGCTGGGAGAGCGCCCCTGCGCGGCAATATCCAGCGGCTCAACAACCTTATGGTGGTGCGATTCCTCCAAGTCCCGTCGAATCCTATCCGGTACCGGAAGAAGAACCCCCCAACCGAACCTGGCTGTACGTTGGCGCAGGCTGTCTGGTCGTCCTGCTGTGCGTGGTCATCGCCGGAGCGGTGGTATTCGACCAACTCAAAATGTATTGCCAGCCGCCCTTCGACGCTTTCTTCTATTGCCCGTGATCGATTTTTTAGATGTTTTTGCGCTCTACGGTGTGGTAGATAAAACAGGCCCGAGAACCTGCAAGTTCGAAAATCCTGGCCGTAAAGTCTTGTGCGGAAATGGGACCTGCCCGCTATCCGGCCGGGCGTAAACATCCAGCATGGCGTTTACGGCCTGTAAAGTTTGACGGGCGCGAGCTACATCTCCCGATTCGAGATAATCATCGGCCGCCACCAGCAGGCTTTCCAGGGCGATATTTTCGGGAGTGGAAGGCCGGCGCAGCAGATCGGCGACAATCCCATCCTGGCGCATTTGCACCTGGTTGGGTAGCCAGACGAATTCGAAATATGCCGAGGGGTCGAGCATCTTTTGATAGCGGCGGACCGTGTCATAATACATCACACTCAAACGCACATCCTCAACCATTTCGACTGTTCTGGGTTCGGACTGGAGCGTATCGCGAAAGCCTTGCTCCAAAGCCGACAGAGAGATGTCAAAATGATCGATTAGCGCCTGGTTGACGGCGCCCGACTGGCTGCCGTTGGCCTGTGGATGAATCTCGCGGTAAAAGTCCCAAAAACCATCCCACCCCCAGGTGTTGACCATGTATTCAACCAGCGCGCCCGATTGCAGGTAGCTGATTTCATGCTGGTGCTGGTAGAAGTGATCCGCCAGTTGCTCGAGCGGGATATAGCGATCCAGGCCGCATTCGATCCCTGAGGATTGTCCTGAAAGCGGATAATCCTCCGGATTTACGCTCTGGCCGGCTTGCATACAGGTGGGCGTGGGGGATAACAACGCTGCGGCGCGCGGCAGCAGTGGCTCCGGTTTGAAATGCCCGCCGGTCAAGTAAACGGCCAGGCCTTCGACAAGAAAGATCGGTCGCAGGTCGGCCGGAGCCCGGGAATCCAATAAGTGTACCAACTCGTGATGCAGAACGATTTCGGGACTGCTGCCGGCGTAATTGCGGTCCAGGTAAGAAATGGAAATTTCTTTCCCTGTGAATCCACCATGCCCCAGTACACGCGGCATCAAAACAATCGAAACCGGTTCGTCAAGTGTCATGCCCATCAGGTGTTCGAGCGCTCGGGTCTGCTCGTCAGCCATTTTCAGGATATCTTTCAGGTCACGCTCGGCGGCTGTTCCGGTAAGGTAGTGTACCTGGCAACAGTTATTCTCGGCCGTAGCCCAGGCAGCATTGGATTCTTGGGGAGACAGTTCGCTTCTCGAATGTAAGACCACTTGTTTCTGCCAGACCGGCCCGTTCGGAGAAATGGAGAAGGTCAGCGTATGGGGGCCCGGTTGAAGCTGTAATGTATTCCAAGCCCATAATAGCGTCGCCTGGCGCCGCTTCCCGATCCCAAAGCGGCCAAATTCCCCCCGGCCAATTCTATTCCCTAGATCATCTTCCACCCGGACGGAATAGCGTCCTTTTTCCAGCAGTCTTTCATCCTCGATAATGATCTCCAGGCTGACCTGGTCGCCCACGTACAGGTTGCCATCCGGGTGCAAGCGCACACTAAAATCGTTTTCAGAAAGCGGCGCTGGAGACGGGAGCAGGCGCAGCCATACCGGCGCTTTTGGCAGACTTTTTAGTGCTGTCTCTGGCGCCTGAAACCCAACCGGAGCCAGGACACGGCAAGCCAGCAGCAACAAGAGAATAGGAATCCACAAACGGGAGACTTTGGAACGCATAGGATTTATTATAGTCGCGAAGCCAAGGTTTGTAGGAATTCTAACCGGGCTGAGCCGGACAGAGCCCTGGTACAATACAACCAGCGAGAAAGTTGGGGAGATACAGTCCGGTCGATAAATTTTCCCGACCCTTGAGAATCTATATGAACACAGCGGAGGTTTGAATGTCCCATATGTTCGTTCCCGGCCCGGTTGACGTAGATCCGGAAGTGCTGGCAGCCCAGACTCGAGCCATGCTGCCGCACCGCAGCAAAGAGTTTGAGGAGATTTTCCACCGGGCAGCGGATAAGGCGCGCCAGCTTTTCTACACGCAATACCGGGTGTTTATCACCGCCTCATCCGGCACCGGTTTACAGGAGGCCGCCGTCCGCAACCTGGCAAAGGAGCGGGTGCTTGCCTGCGTTAACGGCGCTTTTGGGTCCAGATGGTATAACGTGGCAGTGACCAACGGGAAGCAGGTAGATAAACTGGATATCCCCTGGGATCAACCCGTAAGGGCAGAACAGGTGGCGCAGGCATTAAAAGAGAAATCCCACGAAATCATCACAGTAGTGCATAATGAGACTTCCACAGGTATACAGAATTCTGTGCAGGAAATTGCCGCAGCGGTGAAGGAAACCAGCCCGGACACTTTGCTTTGCGTGGACGCCGTTTCCTCGTTAGGCGGTGCCAAAATCGAAATGGACGCCTGGGGAGTGGACATGCTGCTGACCTCATCCCAGAAATGTTTGGCCCTGCCTCCCGGCCTCGGCCTGGCAGCCGTTTCGGATCGCGCCCTGGCCTACGCGCAGAATGTCCCCAATCGAGGCTGGTACTTCGACCTTTTACGCCTGGAAAAACATCGCCTGAAAGACACCACACCGGCCACGCCGGCGGTTTCTTTGATCTACGCCTTGGACCTCCAACTGGACCGCATCCTGGAGGAAGGTTTAGAGGCTCGTTTTGAGCGCCATAGTGCCATGGCCACCCGGGTGCAGGAATGGGCGTTGGCTCACGGATTGGAGCTCTTCGCCCCGCACGGCTACCGCTCTCAAACCGTGACCACCGTCTCGAACGAGCTGGGTTTGGATGTGCCAGCCTTGAACCAATTCCTCCTGGCGCGCGGCATGCGCATCGCCAACGGCTACGGAGCGCTCAAAGGAAAGACATTCCGCATCGCGCATATGGGTGAAACCAACCTGGAGGATATCGGGCGCTTGCTGGAAGCCATGGAAGCCTATCTCGCCCAGAACCATGAACGCGCCTGACGCAGACGTTTACGACGTCGAATTGACAACCCTAATCTATGGCGGCGAAGCCTTGGGCCGGCTGCCGGATGGCCGTGCCGTATTCGTGCCCTTCGCGCTACCGGGAGAAAAGGTGCGCCTGCGGCTGGTGGAGGATAAACGCAACTACGCCCGCGCAGAACTGCTGGAAGTGCTTTCTCCCGCCATCCAGCGCATCCAACCGCGCTGCGTCCACTTCGGTGTGTGCGGCGGATGCCATTACCAGCACATGCCGTATGCAGACCAGCTTGACGCCAAGCGGGATATCCTCAAGGATCAGTTAGTACGTATCGGCAAGATGAGCGACCCGCCAATCCAGGCAACCATCTCCTCACCACAACCTTATAACTATCGCAATTACGTTCAGTTTCATCTGACTAACGAAGGCCGGTTAGGATACTATAAAGCCCAAGCACAGCAGGTTTTTGCCGTCCAAGAATGTCATCTGCCGGAAGAGCCTTTAAATATCGTTTGGCCGCAATTGCAGTTTGATTCGATCCCAGAATTGGAGCGCATCGGATTGCGCCTGGGTGCAGACAATGATATCCAATTAATTCTTGAAAGCAGCGACCTGCAGCCTCCGGAATTTAGCGTAGAAGATCTGCCAATTTCAGCCGTTCATCTGAGCGAGGCCGGGGCTTTGGTGCTGGCGGGCAGCGAGCAGATCATTATCGAGGTTTTGGAGCGCTCCTTCCAGGTATCAGCGGGCTCTTTTTTCCAGGTGAACACGCCTATGGCGGCGGCTATGATCACCCATTTGCTGGAAAATCTCACCAATTATGTGGCGTTGCAAAGTGGATCAAGCGTTCTGCTGGACGTTTACTGTGGCGTTGGGTTGTTCAGCGCCTTTCTGGCGCCACGGGTGCGCCGCCTGATAGGAGTTGAATCTTCTCCCAGTGCGGTGGAAGATTTCGTCGCCAACCTGGATGACTTCGACAACGTCGAGATTTACGAAGCGCAGGCCGAACAGGCGCTACCCCAACTGACCTTGAATCCGGATATCATCCTGGTCGACCCACCGCGAGCCGGTTTGGAGAAAGCGGTGTTAGACAGCATTCTAAGGTATTTTCCAAAAGTGCTGGTCTACGTCTCTTGCGATCCGGCGACCCTGGCACGAGACGCGCGCCGCCTGCGTAAAGGAGGTTACCGGATGCGAAAGATTACTCCTTTTGACCTTTTTCCACAAACATTTCACATCGAGAGCTTGAGTTTTTGGACGCCGGCTGCGTGAAATAAATCAGGCAGTTCCTGCAAAGCAGAGCAGGGTTTTTAAGCTTGGTCGAGCTTAAAAACCCTGCTCTGCTATTGACTCCCATAGATTATTCAGGTAAAATAGAACATAAGTTCTAGTTTGTCAAAATACAGGAAGTTTTGATGTTATCTTACGAAGAAAAGTTCTTAATTGGTCTCGCTACGCTTAAACGGTTTAGAGCCTCCCTGCACGGCCGAGAGCCTCTGCCGCGCCGCAGGCACGAAAAGCGACCATCCAGGCAAAAGGATAGAAATCTGGATAGCCAGGGAGAAAGGAGCGATACTTACCCCTCACTTCCCACCTTGCAAGCGGTGCTGCAAACGAACAGCCCCTGGCCACAAAATTCCTGCCTGGTTGGAGTTTGCGATGACAACTTGCCGTTCGTTCTGGACCTGACGAACCCTACTGCGGGAGGGGTGCTGATTGTGGGAGAACCGGGCAGTGGAAAGACCCGACTGCTTGAAAGCCTGCTTAATTCCACTGCAGCTTTGAACGGACCTGGACAGGTACTGTTGCATATTATCGCACCAGATCCGCAGGAATATGAACGGATTTTCCAGACGGAGAACTTCCAAAATATTTTTACAGACGATGACCCGGCGGCCATCCAACTTTTGGAAAAACTGGCCTTATTTGTTGAACAGCGCCAGCGAGGCAGCCACCGGGGTCCGACATTGATAGTCGCCATCGATAATCTGGCATCTTTCCTGCAATTCCTACCAGAGGATGCCGCCAAGGACCTTTACACTTTGATCACACAGGGCTCAAGTTCCCGAGTGTGGATCGTCTCCGGTATACCTTCGACACAGGTCGATAAGGTGGATGAGCGCTGGCTACCGGCATTTAGGACGCTCATTTTTGGAGCGATCAGCGACCGGAATTTGGTGTTAGCGCTGGCTGGAGATGAGAATGCAGGAATTGATACTCTAGTACCCGGTTATCAATTCAGTGTGCCCTTTGGGGAAGAATGGCTTCGATTCTGGGTTTGCGAATCGGAAGAGTAGTATTAATAGTGGGAGGAATCCACAATGAAAGTTGGAATGCTGTGGTTCGACAATGATGTGAAAGCAGATCTAAATACGAAGGTAGAACGCGCCTCCAGCTACTATCAAAAGAAATACGGACGTTCGCCTACGCTCTGTTTTGTACATCCCAGTATGCTGCCGGAGAACGGGAAAGAAGTAAGCTCACAAAAGGGCGAGAATAAGAAAGCAAAGCACTATACGAGCGGAAATGTGGAGCTGCGAGGAACGCTGACAGTTTTACCCAATCATTTCTGGATCGGCGTGAACGGCAAGTCCGAAAAGGGAACGGTTAACCCGTAAAGGCAGCCACCAGGGTATCCAAGGCTAATTCCGCCTCGATCTGCCCTGTCTTCATGGACTCGTCGATATCCAGAAGCTGCCGGAAAACAGTTTCTAACGTGGAAATCGTGAAGCTGCGCGCCTGAGCGCTCATCTTACCGGCTACGTAAGGATGCAGTTTCAACTCCCGAGCAATATCGGCGTTCCCCCCGCCTGCATCCATAATTTCTCTAGCAAGCAGCAGTAGTCGAAACTGTCGAACGATCATCCCGAATATTGAGAATGGTTCCTGCTCTTCCAATAAACGCTTCAACATCCCCAACGCCTGACTGCCATTCTGATTTCCAAGCGCATCCACCATCACAAAGATGTCTCCCGGGACCGTATCCGCGGTCAGATTTTCAACATCTTCCGGTTCGACCGGACGCGTGAAATCCACGTACGCCAACAATTTCTGGATTTCCTGATCCGCCAACCGGGTATCTTCCCCAACCAAGGATGCCAATAGACTTGCTCCGGAAGAAGAAAACTGGCCGCCGTACGTTTTCGCCTGCTCCTGGATCCAGCGGCTCATGGCAGCCCCTTTGGGTAGAGAAAACTCGCGCAGATAAACTCGCTGTGGGTGTTGGTCAGCCCATTTTTCTAACCAGTGTCTTTTGTGATGGCGGCGTTCTCTTTCCGAGAGGAGCGGAGTATCCTGAACCAGGACGAGTGCAGTAGATTCTGGGATGCGCTCCAGACTTTCTAGAAAAGCCTCCCTTTCCGCTTTGCTTTTCAGGCGCGCCAGGGGGTGGCGAAGCACGACCAATCGTCGTTTGGCCAAAAATGGCATCGCTCCGGCTGCAGAAAGTACTTCATCCAGCGCAACAAACCTTCCATCCAATTGAGAAAGATTCATCGCCACCATGGCCTCATCCCCCAGCATATTCTCCAACTCGGCGATCGTCTGGGAGATTGCGAATTCATCATCCCCATGTAGTATATAGACCACTGGGGGAGTTTGGACCATAGCTTATCCTCGGGTACTCACACGATGAGTTTGAATGCGACCACGCTTCGAAGCCACGACATCCACAACTTCCAGAGTCCCGGGGTGTCCGGAGGTGGTGACGCGTTCCTGAACCAGCAAGCCAACCGGCTGGGCCAGCATCAAGGCTACCGTGGCTAATGAGGCCGCCAGAGGCACGCGTTCAATTTTGTCCCGGAAACGACGCCCGGCTCCGAACATCGCCGCCGAAGCCGCTATACCGGCTAATGTTCCGGCGGTTACAAAGTTGGTGCCGCAATTCGGATGAACGGCCAATTCCTGCTCGCCACCCCGCATACGCTGCAGGGCTTCGCCAACCGCCGCTTTCACGTCCTCGGTAGAGACGTTTCCCATAATCCAGAAGCCCCCCATGTCAGAGTGTCCCGCCAGGCTGGTCTGTGGGTAACGCTCCGAGAGCATATGCAAAGTGGCGTGCTCTAAGCCATGGTTTCTACGAATACGAGAGATGGGAAACGTTCCCAGGATCGATTGGAATAGATTTGAAACTTGATCGGTCATTGTAATCTCCATAATTTACCTGTAAATGCCATACGATTAAACCGCCTTAAGTCAGAAGAAGACCGGAAAGCGATTAGCCGATTGTACCATTTAATGATAAGAGTCATGTAAAGAGGGTTTGGAATTTGTCAGTTGCAATGCACTCCGCAAGGTCCACGTAAACTTTGTTCAAGCGCTTTCTATAAAGCCAATAACAGGACTGAAAGGTTTCACTCCTGGAGATAACGTATAATAGGGATATGCAAAAAGGGGACTATGGCTGAAAGGGGACACGTCTATGAAAGACATCCGAGTTGTGCTTGCAGACGACCACGCCATGGTGCGCACCAGCATCAGGCACTTGCTTTCCAAGGCTCCCGGCATTCAGGTCGTCGGAGAGGCGAGCAATGGCGAGGAGGCCATCCGCACCGTAAACTGCCTCGAGCCGGATGTTCTGCTACTAGACATGGAAATGCCTGTTCTGAGCGGTGTGCAAGTGGCGCGCAGATTGCAAGCCACCCATTCTCCGGTCCGTATTCTGGTGCTGAGCGCTTATGATGATAAACAATATATCCGTGAAGTTCTAAATAACGGAGCGGCTGGGTATCTCACCAAAGATGAAGCTGCGGAAACCGTTGTTGAGGCGATCAGGAGCATCGCCAATGGCGGCGCCGGATGGTTTAGTAAAAGGGTCGCAAAGAAGGTTCCCAGGCACGGTTGATAGGAAAAATCTCCGCTTAGATTAATATCGCCCCGGGTTGCAACCCGGGGCGATTATTTATCCTAGCTAAAGAGAGTTTGCTAATGAGTCGAAGAAGCTACGACCGTTTTCTTCTCGACCGGTTTGCTGGCGGTCGCCTGAAGGAAGCCCACAAACATCAGCACTACGCCGATCAGTTCGCTTAGATACAGCCAGTCAGTCAGGCCGGCTTTGACGAAGGAGCCGGCCATGGCCGGCATCAGCGCTCCAGCAGCAATTAAGATGTTGCCCGCCATGCGGTTGGCCAGTACCTGTTTTCTCCAGAAAAGAAAAGCCGAATAGATCGCTCCCCCGACAAGGGTGATGGTTCCGTAAGTATTGAGCAGGATGGTCAGTAACGTGATCATGCCGTTGCGAACCAGGATTGCCTTGTATTGGGCTGAAATAGCCTGGTTTAGCTGGTAAGAAGCTGCGGCATCCGTGATCGGGGCGACCATTATCAAGCCAAATGCCGCCAGTGAAATGGCGATCAAAATAGCGGCCAGAGTAGGAGCGACCCGGCGCTTACGGACAAGCAGAAACACTGTACCTTGCCCTAACCAGGCAGCGGTTAACATTGCTCCGGAAAGATACCAGATGCGCAGCATTAAGGGGCTAAACGTGAAGGACATCACGACCTCACTCAAGGTCCCTAATCCATAAAGGACCAACCCGACTCCCCAAAAAAGCAGATGCTTGCCCTTCTTGTAGCGATAGCGAGAAAATACTGCTCCGGCAAAGGCAAATGTCACCAGTGTGGATAAGAATGGAATATAGTGCATCGTTTCCTCCAAAGACTATAGCTTAAATAAGATTGGACTCGATTAGACTCATTGGCGTGAGTCCCAGAATCGCCAGCGCAACGATCACTAGGGTCGCTACCAGTGCAAACAGAAGCACGATGAGAAGAATTGGCACTAAGCGCTTGGACCACTTCGAGGGGCTGAATTTCTTACTGGGGGGGCTCATCGGTTGCCTCTGTGATAGGCTTCATAGGTTTCTAACAGCGTGACCAAAATCTGCTCCGTAAAGGCGTTTACTTTACGAAACATATCGCTCCAGGCATAAGGAGAGCTAACGGCGGCAGCTTCGTAGACGGCGAGCATCGAATCCATCAACAGGTCGCGGAAGAAAAGAAAGGCGCGGGTGGCTTCAATAACGTCCAATCCGTATCTGCGACCGCGAGAAGCATAATCATATCCCAGGGCTTCCGCTTCTGCGGCAGCCGTTCTCCCGTTGGAGTTCATGTACCCGATCAGCCCCTGCAGCAGGGTGCGGCCACTTCGGCGGTATTGTTCACGCGCCTCCTGGGGAAGTTTGTCATACCAGGGTTCCTCTTTCAAGCGCCCTTCGCTTATCTTCACGCGGGTATTGCGAAGCGCATTTTGAACCACCAGATGGACATCGGCAGGTTCATCCGCACGTTGGGATTGCATCCATAGCTCGATCTCGCTGCGCAGAAAGCGCCGATGACCACCTTGGGTGCGGTGCACCGGAAGCACACCCTGATCGGACCAGTTCCGCACCGTGCTGGGATGTATGCCTAGAAGATCAGCCACCTTACTTAAACTCATCCATTCATTCGGCATAGGCAACTCCATTTAGCGATGTTTCGTAAAAATGCATACATTCCTTCATCTCACTCTATGATGCAAAATTTCCGGCCTGCCTGGACGCGTTCATTTTACGCCCTGCAACTGGATTGTAACTAGAATCATTTCCCAACCTACAAATCACTGGCAATCGCCGCTCTTTCTACCAAAGAGGTCTCGCTGACCTGATCTCGGAAGGCCCCCACGTCAACCCGGCGCAGGATAATCAGGGAGATGAGCAGCATGGCAGCCTCA
>Ga0207752_1000577_pt1 | contig 17228 bp, 12 predicted proteins | sample Pon2CUnioCityCA_6_FD_187272 | JGI IMG/M metagenome (GOLD analysis project Ga0207752, IMG submission 187272) | Marine sediment microbial community from Union City, CA, USA - Pond 2C Sediment 2 (SPAdes) | ecosystem: Environmental > Aquatic > Marine > Intertidal zone > Salt pond sediment ...
GAATAAGGGATATAATAGGCGAAAAGGGCAAGTAATGCAACCAGCGGGTTCTAATCTTTGGCGACAACGAGGACGTGTATAGCTGGACTATGATATTCGCGGCCATCCCCAAAGCCTGCGGCTTTGAGGCTACCACCCAAATTCCGTCAATCCTGTTGGGTGGCAGCCTCATCCCGATTGTCGTTATCGGGATGGGGATGGCTTTTTCCTGAAAATATGATGGTGCAAGATTATAGTTTTGCCCTATAATAACCGCTGATAATAATAACTCAGAAAGGAACTGGACGATGAAAATCAAATATGCTCTAAGCGTTTGCTTGTTTTTTGCTGTAATTGCCTGTCTGGCCGGCTCAAAGGCCGTTGCGGATGAAACGGAATATCTCGCCGTGTTTATGGAAGGAAAGAAGGTCGGCTATGCAATCGAGACCCGAACCGTATCCGGGGACAAAGTGACCACCACCGAGCAGGTCAGTATAACGATAAGCCGGGGCGGCATTTCGATGACGGTTGAAATGACGGAGACAAGTATCGAGACGACGAGCGGCGAGCCTTTGGGCTTTGAAGCGACACAGAAACTGGGCGCGATGGCTATGAAAGTGACGGGGAAAGTAGATAAACAGGGGAAGGTAACTTTGAGTACAACTTCAATGGGGGCCGAGCAGAAGAGAACACTTCAATGGCCGCAGGGTGCGGTGATGGCCGAAGGCCTGCGCCTGCTGACGCTGAAGAAGGGTTTGAAAGAGGGCACAGAATATTCGGTCAAAATTTTCAGTCCCGGAGTCATGCAGGCTGTCGATGCTCAAATAAGCATTGGACCGGAGCAGAACGTCGATTTGCTCGGACGCGTGGTAACTCTCAGGGAAGTTACAACGACTCTCATTATGCCGGGAGCCGGAGAAGTGATCAGCACCAGTTACGTTGACCGGGACCTTCGGATGCAAAAGAACGTCATGCCGATAGCGGGATTGCAGGTTGAGATGGTCGCTTGCGCCAGGGAATTTGCGCTGGGTAAAAACGACGTGCTGGAATTGATCGATAAGATGTTCCTGGCGAGTCCCGGGCCGTTGAATAATATCGCCGCGGCACAGTCCATAACTTATAATTTGAGCCCGGTAAAGGGAGCATCCGATTTTACGATACCATCCAGTGACAATCAGGAAGCGCAACGGCTCGGAAACGGCACAATAATTCTGAAGGTCGAGCCCGTTGTCGCGCCGGCTGGAGTGAAGTTTCCATATAAGGGCACGGATGCGGCGATTCTTGAAGCTATGAAACCGACAAGATATCTCCAGAGTGACAATGAGCGGGTTATCGAGCTTGCCCGTCGCGCGGTGGGCGAGACTAAAGACGCGGCCGAGGCGGCCCGCAAGATAGAGGCGTTTGTCGCCGGGTACATTGAGAACAGGAGCCTGTCGGTCGGTTACGCATCGGCGGCGGAAGTTGCAGCCAGCAGGCAGGGGGATTGCTCGGAATTCGCCGTTCTTACCGCTGCGATGTGCCGGGCCGTCGGGATACCCGCCCAGGTTGTTGCCGGGGTGGCGTACGTGGATGATTTTATGGGCAATCAGGGCTTCGGTGGGCACGCCTGGACCCAGGCGTATATAGGCGGCAAATGGGTCGGGCTTGATGCGTCTTTCAAAGGCGGCGGGCGGGGCGGTTATGACGCCGGGCATATCATTTTAGCTGCCGGCAACGGCGAGCCGGGCGATTTGTTCAACCTGGCTCCCACGTTAGGGCAGTTCAAGATTGACAAGGTGACGGTCGAGAAAAAATAGAGCCCGGCCGAGGTGTTTATTCGAACTGGATGTCGGTCAGGACGAATTCGACGTTGCTGCTGCCGTTGTAGGTATTGATTTGCGGCTTGTAGGCGACGTTGAAAAACTCGGTTTCCAGCAGCTTTTTCTCCAGCTTTCCGAATCTGAATCCGATACATCGTATCGCCGCGGTGTTATCGGTGATTGCGAGCTGCAGGTGCTTTCGGCCTGCTCCGACTCTTCTGGGCGGCGATGCCAGACGCACGCCTTTGGTGGCGAACGTAGGTTCCCGGTTGCCCTGGCCGAAGGGGCCGAGCATCCGCATCTCGTCGACCGTTTCGGTGCGGAACGTCTCCAGCGGAACCGCCGCGTCGATATGAAGTTTGGCTTCGATGTCGTTTTCGTTCAGGTTTTGTTTTGCGTAGTCTTCGAAATCGGCTGCGAACTTCTCGATCTTCTCGGATTCGATTCTTATGCCGGCGGCCATCTTGTGTCCGCCGAAGCTGCTTAAATGCTGCGAGCAGGACCGAATCGCGCTGAGCAGGCAGAAGCCGGGTATCGAACGGCCGGAACCCTGGGCGATGCCGCTGACGGCGTCGGCGGCGTTTATCATAATCGTCGGTCGATAGTATTTATCCACGATTCTCGATGCGACGATACCGATTACGCCGGTGTGCCAGTTCTCGCTTGCCAAAACGATGCTCTTGCGGTCGGGGTGGTTCATGTCACGCTCGACGATTATCTCGCAGGCCTGCTTGAAGATCTTTCGCTCGCACTGCTGGCGCAGGCTGTTCTGTTCCTTGAGATATTCAGCTATCTGCATCGAGCGGGTGGGGGACTCTGAGGTGAGCAATTCGACGGCCAGTCGTGCGTGTCCCATCCGGCCGGCGGCGTTTAGCATCGGCGCCAGCCGAAAGCCGATGTGAAAGCTGTCGAGCGAGTGGCCGGTCAGTCCCGCCGTCTCGATCAGGGCTTCTACGCCGGAGAGCTTGCAGTCCGGCAGCGCTTTGAGTCCGTAACTCGTCAGAACCCTGTTTTCGCCCCGTAAATCCACAATGTCGGCGACGGTTCCCATCGCCGCAAGACTGGTGGCACTGAGCATAAAATCTCGTAATCTGGGTTCGAGCTTCCGGCCCGGATTGAACTGGTTGGCTATGGCCCAGGCCAGCTTGAAGGCGACCATCGCCCCGGCGGAATCCTGATTCGGATAAGATTCTTCCAGCGCCGGATGGACGATTGCGACCGCACGGGGCAGCTTCGCGTCAAGCTGGTGGTGGTCGGTGATGAGAAGGTCGAGGCCGAGTTGTGCGGCGGTCTCGGCCGCGTCGAAGGCCGTGACACCGCAATCGACCGTCAGCAGGAGTTTGCTGCCGGATTTTGCCAGTGTCCCGATAGCCTCGGTGTTCAGGCCGTAACCTTCGTCGATTCGGTGCGGAATGTAATAGTCAACGTCGGCGCCGAGCATCGTCAATACCTGCCAGAGAATCGCCACGCCGGTAATGCCGTCCACGTCATAGTCGCCGTAGATGGTTATTTTTTCTCTGTTTGTAATCGCCTGTTTTATTCGTTGAACCGCCGGTTCGATTCCCGGCATAAGGTCCGGATCGATAAGCTCGGTCAGTTTGGGCCTGAGAAAAACGGAAGCTTCTTCGCTGTCGGAGATTCCGCGATTGATCAAAACCTGCGCCAGCAGCGGCGAGATCCTGACTGATTTGGCAAGGGGTTCACAGCGGTCGTCCGCCGGCTCGATAACCCATTGTCTTGTTTTCATACGTGCAGAAAGGAGCATTAAAAATCCGTTCTCTTATCCTTTTCTCCATGCGAGTTTCGTCAGACTACCGTCCCGATCGAGATTTCCGCCGGCGGCGTGCAGCACAAAATCGCCGCCCCGGCTTGTCAGACGGGCCTGAACCCAGCCGACAGGCTCACTATCGCTGAAATTGTATCCCACCGCCGGAAGGTTGATCAGGTGAATCCCCTTGAACTCGGAGAATCCGTATACGTGCGAATGGCCGTAAACAATCGCCTTGACCTTCCGAATGGGTGCAATCATGCTAAACAGTCGCGGCACGTCCAGCAGGTCGCCGTCGCCGTCGGACAGGGTATGATGAAAGCAGAGAATCGTCGGCGTATCGTCGCTCTCTTTGAGATAACCTTCCAGCCACTGCCTCTGCGCTTTACCTAACAGGCCCGGCACTTTGTTGGTATAGAGCAGCGAATCCAGCATAATCACGCGGGTGGCGCCTTTTTTGACAATTACCACATGCTTGCCTTTCAGGTCCGGTTTGTCGCCGGGCGTATCGTCAAAAACCTTCAGGAAGTTCTGCCTGTTGTCGTGGTTGCCGAGCGCCATAAAAACGGGCGTTTTTTCCGCAACCGGACTCAAGAGCTTTCTGAGATTGGCATAGTCACCCGCCCGGCCCGTCAGCCGTGCCAAATCACCGGCGATGAGAACACCATCCGGCGAATTAGATACGAGCTCCGGCACGACTTTCTCCAGGTTCCGGTATGGGTAGAATCCCCTGTAATTGTTCTCGACATCCTCCGGGATATGGGTATCGGCCAGAAGCGCCAGTCGGGTTTGCTTTTCGTCGGCCTTCATTAAGCCGGTGCCGCAGCCGGCGTTCAGGGTAACCAGCGTTCCGAAAGCGGCCAGGCCGGTTTGAATGAAGTTCCTTCTACTGATCGGCTTCGAGAAAATCTCTGTCATCTTACCTTACCTTAACAAAGTTCCTGATTCGTCGTTTTAGTATCTTTATATATCCGAAAGTGATGGTCGATTGCAAGGAATGTTTTTTAATCGACCAGCTCTCGTTCGATATCTTCCAGAGATTTGCCCTTGGTTTCGGGTAGTTTCATCAGTATCACGACGAATCCGATCACGCAGATGACGCCGTAAAGCCAGAACGCGCCGTGGGCTCCGAGGCCCCCTTTCAGATAGGGAAACGTCAGAGTCAGGACCGTACAGCCGACCCACAGACTGGATACGGCCACGGACATCGCGGCGCCGCGTATGCGATTCGGGAATATCTCCGAGATAACCACCCAGGTAATCGGCGCCAGTGACATCGCGTAACAGGCAATGGCCGTGATTACCAGTACCAGCATGTGTATTCCCGTGCTCTGGAAGTAGTAGCCGGCGCCGAGGATTGCATAGATGCCCGCTAGGCCTCCGGCGCCGATCAGCATTAAGATTCGCCGTCCGAACCGGTCAACCATATATATCGCTACGAAAGTGAACAGCAGGTTCACAATGCCCGTGATGACGATGTTGAACATAATGCCGCTGACGCCGTATCCCGCGGCGGCGAAGACCTCCTGAGCGTAATTGAAAATTACGTTGATCCCGCACCATTGCTGCAGCACCGCTAAGAAAACGCCGAGTATGACAATCCTGCGCAGTTTCGGCTCAAACAGGTCACGGAAGTTGACTCGGGCGATTTCTTCGCCGGCGAGGGTTGTCTTAATGTCCTCGATAGCGGGGCGGGCGTATTTTGCGCCGCCGAGCCGGCTGAGGATTCCCGCCGCTTGTTCGTCCCTGCCGTACTTGATGAGCCATCGCGGGCTTTCCGGGACGAAAAACATCAGCAGAAAGAACATGGATGCAGGGATCGTTTCGGCTCCGAACATCCAGCGCCAGCCGGCTTGTCCGTTCCATGAGGACAGGATAAATTCACGGCTCGCATCTTCCGGCACCGGCTGAGCAATAAGCCAGTTGACAATCTGGGCGGCGAGAATTCCAATCACAATCGTGAGCTGGTTTATGGAGACGAATCTTCCCCGCATACGTGCCGGTGAAATCTCCGCGATATACATCGGCGAGAGGTTCGAGGCAAGTCCGATTCCTATGCCACCGATTATGCGGAACACATTGAAGAAAACGAAATTTCCCGCGAAAGCAGTGCCTACGGCAGAAACGGTAAAGAGCAGGCCGGACAGAATGAGCAGGCGTTTCCGGCCGGACTTGTCGCTGATAATTCCCGACAAAACGGCGCCAATAAGACACCCGAACAGGGCGCTGCTCTGTGCCAAGCCTCGCAGGAAAGGTGTTGCGTCGGTGATTCCGAAATAAGGCTCGTAGAACGGCTTGGCCCCGCCGATTACTACCCAGTCGTAGCCGAACAGCAATCCTCCCATCGCCGCGACCAGGCAAATCAGCCAGATGAAGGTCATATTGTAGTTTGCCTGATTGATCGATGAATTTACTTGTTGATTTTCCATATAACTTCATCTACTCGATAATAATGTCTATCTCCGCGGCTGAGGCGAATATCTGCCCGTCGAATCCTGAAAGTGCCACGAAGCGGAAGAACCGGCCTTCTCTGGTTTTGTCGAAGAGGATTTTTTTCTTGTTGCGGCCACGCTGGAAGTTTCCCGCTGCGGCCGGCTCGGCCCAGTTCTCTCCATCGCTGCTGACATATACCTGGTATTTGTTAATCCAGCCGTTCGTCATATCCTGCCGGGGAAGATACGTAAATCCCTTGATTTCGCGGCTCTCCGGCAGCTCGATTCGAAATTCGTGGGGATATGCCGGGGCATTTTCGCCCCAGGGAGTATGCCAGATAGATTTAGGATTGCCGTCAATGGCATTGTGCGCTTCGTGGCCCGGCGCCTCGCTGTCTGCCATTATCAGGCGGGCACTGCTCATTAAAGTCGGCTTTCGCAGCAGGCCCTGTAAAAGTCCGGCGTCGATGCTGCCTCTGGGAGCGAAGTCTTTACTGTCCATGTATTTCAGCAGGCTGCGGAGCATTTGGCGGGCGACGGGGCGCTTTTCAAGATTGCTTTTGAGGTCGATACTCGACACGAGCAGTTTGCCTTTGCCTATTCTTGCTTCGAAAATTATGCCGAGCCTGCGATTTGTATTCCAGTCGTCGATTACCTGCACGATGGGGCGAAGACCGGCCGGCAGGTCATCGAGGATCATGAATCTTGATTTGGTGATAATATCCCACCACTGCCAGTTGCTGTGAAACTCGGTTGGAAATTGCGCCAGTGCCGGATGCTTCGGATCGCACAGAATCCCCAGAGTATGCGGCGGCTGTTGCCTCGTCCATTGCGTATTCCAGAAGATTGTCGTAAACCCCGCCGGCACGTCACTGTCGATGGAATTGAGCGACGGCATCAGGAGCACTTTTCCACCGTCTTTCAGAGCCGCCTTTGCCTGCTGGTCGAACTGTTCGGCGATAAGCACGTTATCCGAAGGCTGAGTATCGAGCCCGACGGGGTATACCCAGATATCCCAACTGTTTGAATAGGGTGCTGCTTCAATTGATACTGTCAGCACAAGTTTCGCCGGGGCGGCAACATTTGCAAGCTCCGCTTCAATTCTGCCCAATTTTGTGCCGTTACCGAGCGGGATTGTGGTCCGGGGCAACCGCCCGGATGCAACTTTGCGCCCGTCGGTATAGTTTATGGACCAGGCGGGAGCGACATTTTGCTTTGGAGCCGGTCCGAAATGTGCAATCTCAACTTCGGCGATAAATTTCTCCCCGGTCGTCCATGTGCGTTTTGTCATCCGGGCAAGAGGGACTGTCTGACTGCAGTAGCGGTGGTGCTCCTGCGGTGTTATGTAGCCTTTCGAGTCCCAGAAGGGATCCAGTATCCCGACCAGCGCCGTTCCCTGGCCGGGGAAGTCGTGGATATCGAGCAGTTGAAAGCCGCCGAAACCGGGCGTCCGCAGGGCCGATTCGATCTCTTCCTTGTACAGCAGGGCCTGCAATTTGCCGGAGGCGAGCAAGAAGTCTTCGGCCTGGTCGAGCATATTGTTGGCGGCCAGCGAATCGCGAAAAATCTCGAAGTTCAGAGGGCGAAGCACGCCTTTGTATTTGGGGATTTCCTTCAAGTTCGGATAGACACACCACTGGCCGATTTCATGACTGACGATAGGGACATTATGCTCTTTAACGAAGTTGCTGTAATCGGTCGCCGTCTCCGGGGGGTTGGCGTTGAAGCGGCTGCTCAGGCCGGCGCCCCACTGATGGCCCCGGGGCCCGGGCGTGCTGTGATACTCGTTTTCCGGGATGATGGGCCAGCCGGCGGCGCTTGTATAAATCCGGCGGGGGTCTTTGGCCTTCCAGTAATTGACAAGGGCCCCGAGATATCTTTTTTGATTGCGTCCGCCCGGTTCGTTGCCGTAGGCGAGCATGCAGAACGATGGGTGATTGCCGTATGCTTTAAGAATCCGGTCGCCCTCGGTGTAAATGAATTTGTCGATGGGCTCGCCGTTGCCTATCGTAGCCCATGCCGGACATTCGACGTGGAACATTACTCCCAAACGATCGGCGGCCTCGAACGCCGCTTCCGGCGGACACCATGAATGGAACCGCAAGTGATTCAGGCCGTGGGCTTTGGCGACTCGTAATATCCGCAGCCACCCTTCGACATCCGTCGGCGGGTATCCGGTCAGGGGGAAAATGCAGCACTCTAACGTCCCTCGCAGAAAGGTGGGGCGGTCGTTGATGGTAAATTGCGTTCCTTTCGTTCCGACCTGGCGCATGCCGAACGTGACAGTCTTTTCGTTGCTGAACGTCCTGTCGTCCGAGGCTGCCTTAACTGAAACTGTAAGCTCGTACAACGCCGGAGTGAACTCATCCCACAGCAGCACATCATCGCCCATTGCATAATCGACTTCAATGATGAATTCGTGTTCTGATGCCTTGAATTCGAGCTTCTCTTTTGCAGGAGTGTGACTTTTCCGGGCATTCCAGCTTTTTGCCGCTATTGTGAGCGTTCCGCTGGCTTGTTTGTTCGTTTTATTGCCAATAGTCACAAACAACTTTGCTGATTTGTTCCGGATGTCCGGATAGACCTGTACGTCACTGACCCATATTTTGTCGGTCGACTGCAATTCTATACATCCGATTATGCCGTTCCAGTTCGACTGCGTATGGTCGCTGACCGAGTGGGCGTTGACCCCGACGTTGTACTTGACCGAGTTGTCCACGCGAACGGTCAGTGTATGCCTGCCGGGTGTCATCAGGTCGCTCAGGTCATGGAGCTGCGGCGTGCACAGGCTGTCCTGCATGCCCGCGGCGGTGCCGTCCACCCAGACCTTCGTCTCCCAGTGACATCGTTCCAGCAGAAGTACGATTCGCTTGCCGTTCCAGCTTTGAGGGATATCGACCCGCTTCTGATACCAGGCGGGCCCGACGTAATGTTTGACCGGCGTCAGCCAGAATGGAATCTTGATGTTGCCGGGCTGCCTGTATTCGGCGTATTTGTCCTCGGTGAACCATGACTTATCGACGATCTGGCCGGTCCATTTGGTATCGACGGCCGGATCGTCGCCGTAGCCGTTCTCGGCGGTCGAGCCGGGCAGTTTGATGCTGTCGTCCAGTTTGCCGGCGTACCATTTTTCCTGCTGCCCGGCGTCCTTCGGATCGAGTTTGAAAGACCACCGGCCCGCCAGCGAGATTGATGCTGTTTCGCCCGGCGCCGGGCTCGTGGCGACTTTCAAATCCGTTGCATTTTTGCAGCCGGGACACATTGCTGTCGCAATAGCCGCTGCTGTTGTCACTATTGATCTGATTACCTGGTCCTTCAATTTATGTTACCTCCGTGTGAAAGGGCGGTTTGCGAACCGTCCCTACGGTATATCCAAAGTCACTCGCGCGATTTTATTAAAATCGGCCATATTTGAGGCGTACGGCCGCAGCCGGAACTGGTAGCTGTAAGCTTTCGGCGGCAGTGTATATTCCGGATGCGTTCGTGCTCCCCAGCTATCGTCGCCGCCGACGCCCATCTGTTTATAGTCGAGGTTGACGGTTATTGTTTCTCTTCGCGGCAGCTCATGAGTATGCTCGGCTTTTTCAAGGTCTTCCATTGTGAAAGGCCATGCACTAACGCTGAGCAGCGGCATACCGACAGCTAACAAACCCGCGCCGTCTTTATTGGTCAATGCCAGCCAGCGGACATCGGTTTTGTTACCGGTTTCCTGCGGGCGGACGTACGGGTGGAATTGCTCTTCGACCGGCCCGGAATAAAGACCTACGGCCGAACCGGTTTTGCGGTCCCAATAGCTCTCGTTCGGACCACGGCCAAACCAGCTCATCGTGCTGAATTCGCCCGGTATTGCCATCTGCATTCCGAAACGCGGAAGATCGGCTGAAAGCTCTTTGCCCGGCTCGATACTGCCGGCGATAATTATATCGCCGCAGCTGAATATGGTATACGTAGTCGTATATTTCCAGTCCTCTCCGACTGGTAGCGCGGCCTTGGCAATGATACGAATTACCTGAGGTGAGATATGTTCCGATTTCACTGTTTCGATTTTTTTGTTCTGACCTGCCCGTCGCCAGATTCCCTGGCGCCGCGGCATCCCGTTGCCGTTGTCGTTATCTATCGGCGGTCGCCAGAAATTGGGAACCAGCGGCTCGGAGATTAATTCTTTGCCGTCGTACATGAACGATTCGATTGCCCCGCTTGATTTGCCGATGAGAAGTTCGAAATCCTTGCCGATAATCTTCAGAACTTCGTCAGTATCCTGCAACTTCAGGCTTGGATATTCAGCAATATTAACCGAATATGCTTTTGGAGCGTCGAATGGAATCTCTAACTGATCCCATGCTACCACGTGTCCCTTTTCAGCCCATGGGGCATCATCGGCCAGAACAAAACTTATCTTCAGCATGTATTCTGCGCCGCGCTGAAGGTTAGGCTCTTCGAACGGGATTTTTACCTGTTTATCCTCGCCGGGAGCCAGGGATAATTTCGGCAGCTTGCCTTTTTGAATAATCTTTCCATCCTCTGTCAATTCCCATAGGATATTTACGAAGCCGAGATCGATAAAATCGTACTCGTTGCGAATGCGAACGCTGCCGGACGAAAGCTCGACAGGAGTGACACTGATGCGCTGATAGACTTTCTTAACCTCATAGAGAGACGGGTTAGGCCTGCGGTCGGGCTGGACCAGGCCGTTGCAGCAGAAGTTTCCGTCATTGGGATTGTCGCCGTAATCGCCGCCGTAGGCCCAGAATTCTTTGCCGTCGGTGTCGGTTTTGCGGAGGCCCTGGTCGGCCCAGTCCCAGATAAAGCCGCCGATCAGACGCTTGTGCGAGCGGATGGCGTCCCAGTATTCCTTCAGATTGCCGACGGAGTTGCCCATGGCGTGGGCATACTCGCAAAGGATCATTGGGCGGTTGTCGTCCGGGTCGGTCGCCATGCGGATGATTTGGGGGATGCGTGCGTACATACGGCTGAGCATATCGACATAGTACGGATCTCGGCCTCTGGCCGCGGCTCCTTCGTAATGGACCGGACGGGTCGGATCATTATAATGCATCCATGCGGCCATGGATGAATGGTTGGGTCCGCAGCCGCTCTCGTTGCCCAGCGACCAGAAGATTACCGATGGATGGTTTTTGTCACGTTCGACCATTCTTATTGCGCGTTCCATGAAGGCAGTATTCCAATTTGGGACGTTCGAGAAGTAGCCGCCAACGCCGTGGGTCTCGAGGTTGGCTTCATCAATGAGATAGATGCCGTATTCGTCGCACAGGTCGTACCATGTGGGGTCGTCCGGATAATGTGAAGTACGGACGGCATTGAGGTTGTGAGTTTTGAGCAGCTTGATGTCCTGGAGCATCCGGCTGACGGGGATGGCCCGGCCGTGGTCGGGATCGTGCTCGTGCCGGTTGACGCCGAACAGCTTGATGGATTTGCCGTTCACGAAAAGCTGGCCGTCCTTGATCTCAATTTCGCGGAAGCCTACCCTGCAGCTTTCGATTTCGACAACATTGCCGTCCGAGTCCTTTAGCGTTATTAACAGGGTATACAGGTACGGCGTTTCTGCGGACCACTTGTGGGGATTCTCGATTGTCGTTTTCAGCAGGCCGAAGGGTACGTTTCCTCTTTGCGGGTATCTCTCGCGGACGATGGAAGAGGCGCTTCTGGACAGGGCTTCGGACAGGACCGGTTTTTTTTCGGCGTCGTAGAGCTGGGCATCGACATTCCATCCCTTGAGGTCACTGGTGGTATAGTTGGTGATTCTGGGGCGGATCATAAGGATCGCATCGGTGTAGCTGTCATCGAGGTCTGTGCGAACGGCAAAGTCGCGAATATGGACCTGCGGCGTCGAAAACAGGTAAACGTTTCGATAGATGCCGGCCAGCCGCCACATGTCCTGGTCTTCGAGGTAGCTGCCGTCGGACCAGCGATAGACTTCGACGGCGAGGGTGTTCTTGCCGCGCTTTAGGTATTTGGTGACGTTAAATTCGGCGGGCAGCATGCTGTCCTGGCTGTATCCGACCTTTCGGCCGTTGATCCAGATATACGAGGCGCTTTTTACGCCGTCAAAGTGGAGAAAAACCTGGCGGTTCTTCCACGTCCCGGGAATCCTGAATTCTGTCCGGTAGGAGCCGACCGGATTGTAGTCGTGTGGGATATAAGGCGGATTGACGGGAAAGGGGTATCTCATATTGAGATATATCGGCCGGCCGTAGCCGTGCATCTGCCAGTTGGAAGGAACGGGAATCTCATCCCATTTGCTCACGTCATATCTGGGCCTGAAAAAATCAACCGGCCGATCCGACGGCTTGATGACCCAGTTGAATTTCCATTTGCCGTTTAGCGACTTATAGAACCGCGAACTCTTACGCTCGCATCGAAGAGCCGTCCTGGTGTTCGGATATGGCACTAAAGTGCAATGTCCCGGCTCTTTGTTTTGGCCGATGACCTGCGGATCCTCCCATTCGGGAATTTTTACAAAAGTGCTGCCGGATGCCGGCTTAGACTGACCATAGGCTGCGGGCAGTAAAACAATCAATACGGCGATCGCACTGAGCATTTGAAATAATACACACTTTGGATTTCGCATCTTTTTTTCTCCTTCAAGTTGCATCGGGGATTTCTCTTGTGTTTGGGATTCCTTTTACGCTCTCATATACAAGCCGCCGTTTACGGCGATATATTCACCAGTGATAAAACTTGCGGCATCGCTTGCCAAAAACAGAACCGCTTTTGCGACGTCCTCAGCGGTGCCGTTTCTGCCTAACGGCGTTTTCTCGGCCACTTCTTTTCTATGTTTGGCCGTGCTGAACCGCTCGTGGAAACGGGTCTCGATAAAGCCGGGCAGGACGCTGTTGACTCGAATTCCGTATTTGGCAAATTCCTTTGCCATGGCTATCGTCTCGGTTGCGACGGCGGCTTTTGCACCGCAGTACATACCGGAGCCGCCTGCGCCGCCGGTGTGGCCGCCAACCGAGCCGATATTGACGATATTTCCTTTGCTGCGCTTAAGGTACGGCAGGGCGGCCCTGGTTACCAAAAAGATACTCCGGACATTAGTGGCATATATATCTTCGTGATAATCTAACGTGGCGGTTTCGAAGGGTTGCCTGTCGATCAGTGAGCCGGCGTTATTTATGAGGATATCGATGCCACCGGCCCTTTCGGCGAACCGCCCGACCATTTCTTTGACTTGCTTTTCGTCGCGGACGTCTGCTCGAAGGAGGATTCCGTCGCTGTTTTTCTTTACCAGCTCAAGGACTTTCTTCGCCCCCTCGGGCGTGCGGAAGTAATGAACTCCGATATAACAATTCTGCTTACTGAATAGAACGGCCGCCGCCGAGCCGATTCCGCTACTGGCGCCCGTAACCAAAACCCTCATGCCCTTGAGATCTTCGCAGATCATTTTGGGTTTTCCTCTGCCCCTTTCAAAGTAACTCGTCGATTGCTTCGGCGAGGTCCTTTTTACTGGTCAAACCCACCCATTTTTTCTGAACCTGCCCATCCTTAAAAAGGATAATCGTCGGTATCGCACTTATGCCGAACTCCATAGCGCTATCACGAGCTTCATCGGTATCGAGCCTGCAGATTTTAGCTTTGTCCATGTATTCTTCGGCAAGTTCATGGATGATAGGAGCTATCATTTTACAGGGTCCGCACCAGGGCGCCCAGAAATCAACGAGTACCGGAACATCGGAATTATGAACGGTGTTATCAAAAGTAGCATCGGTCAGCTCAATTACACTACCAGCCATTATATTATCCTTTCAACCAAGATTTCGCAGCAAATTACCGCCCGGTCCTCATGCCGGGTTATCCGTCCGTCATAATACCCGGTTTAATCAGTCTCGTCAACCGGGAAGCTGAAGACAGAAAAATTGTTGTTGGAATTTCGGGATATTCTTCCTGAATTTACCATCCGCCCGGTTGAAGTAAGTCGGTAACCGGTTCGTTCCACCATTTCGGGTCACGGAAGTACTGTTTGAGCATCATAGCGGCGACGACGCCGTCGCCGACGGCGGTGGCGAGCTGCATGGCCGCTCCGATTCTGCAGTCACCCGCGACAAACACGCCGGGAACGTTCGTGCGGAGATACGCGCAGTCGCACTTGATGAAATCTTTTTCGGTCAGTTCCACGAAATCTTTCAGAAAACCCGTATTCGGCTCCATGCCGACGAATATGAAAACGCCGTCGCATGCGTAATCTTCTTCTTTGTTATTCTTCACATTTTTGAGCCTGGCCGACTGGACTTTGCCTTTGCCTTCGATAGCGGTGGCGATGGTGCTGTATTTTATTATCAGGTTCGAGTTCGGTTCGTCGGCTTTCGCCAGCAGCTCTTCGACGAGAACCCTCGATGCACGGAATTCGTCCCTGCGGTGTATCATCGTGACCTTCTCGGCGAATTTGACAAGGTGCAGCGTCTCTTCGACGGCGGTGTTTCCTCCGCCGACGGCGACGACGTGCTTTCCCTTGAAAAACGGAGCATCGCAGGTCCCGCAGTAGCTGACGCCAGAGCCGCGGAATTCGTCTTCGCCGGGGACGCCGAGTTTGCGATAGTCGCTGCCGGGAGCCAGAATAACGGCTCTGGCGGTGTATGTGTCTTTGTCGCAGGTCACGGCGATTTTGCCGTCTTTTAGTTTTTCAAGGCCGGTTACTTCGCCGCCGGTTTTTATCTCGGCGCCGAACGTCTCGGCCTGCTTCTGCATGTTCTGGATAAGTCCCGGCCCGTCGATACGTTCGATGCCCGGATAGTTTTCTATCCGTTCGGTATTGTTGATTTGACCGCCCGGCATGAATTTTTCAAGAACCAGGGTCTCGAGCCTGTCGCGAGCGGTATAAAGAGCCGCCGCCAGCCCCGCCGGCCCGGCTCCAACGATAATGCAATCGTAATTTTCCGACATTGTTAATATCCTTTATTTTAGATATTTGGAACAGATGGAACATACTGATAACAGGATGCTCAACACACCGACGTGGGTATCGTGATGCTATGTCATACTCTTATCTTCCTTTCTTTCGAATCGGTCGAGTTTTACTATCCCGCGTAGCTAAGGATTTCGAGCTCGGCTGTTGTATCAATCTTGTTTAGGATATTGTCAACCTTCTCCAAAACCTGATCTTCGATTAGATATTCGTTGCAATTCCGACACTGTAGGACGGGAAGCCTTTTGATGATAGCGATACAGCCATCGCTGAGCTTAAAAGGCAAGCTGGTGATAAGATTTTCTAAGCTGTCTCCGCAATTATGGCAAATCATGGTTTTCTCCTTGTTTTGAAATCTTTTTGCCATTTATCAAGACTTGGTCTATATGCAGTCACAATGGTTATGAAATTATTTTCGATGTCGATAGCTATTTGAATGTGAATGATCTGCTCTCTGTATTTTGTATATACGAGAAAACTTGGCAGATATTTATCTTTTGGATATTCTTCGATGATTTCATATCTATTCACTGAAGAAAGAATGGCATCACGACGTATGAATCGACCTTTCAAGCGCATATTGACGTGGTAAGTCCATATTATTCTACGGCTCTTAATGCAGGATTTGATAAAATCCAATGTATTAATATTCATTATTATAATCTTATCTGAATCAGTCTGTTTTTTCAATTATGTTTGTTCTTCCGTTTTTTCCTGTATCTGGTCGAGCTGCATTCCGAAGCGGTCGAGCTTTTTCTGGCCTTCGTCGTACTGGCTGTAGGCGTTCCGCAGGTGCTTGCCGAGGATATCCCAGGTGCCGCCGAAGTCGGCGAAAGAGGCGTTGAGCTTCTTTAAGTTCTGCCGAATTTCGGCGGCCTGCTTTTCGATCTGCAGGCCGTGCAGGCCCATAGCCACTGTCATCAGATACGTGTACAAAAGGTTCGGTGACACCGGTATTACTTTTTTATCGAAGCAGTACTGAAGTATATCCTGCGCCTCTCCGACGTAGCTGACGATCGTTTCGTAATAAATATTCTCGGCCGGGATGTACATTATTGCAAAATCCAGCGTGCCCTCGGCGGGCCTGATGTAGTCGCCGGCAATCTTGTCGATATGAGCCGTTACGTGTTTAATGAATTGCCTGCGAAGCCTTGTTTTTTCCGTTTCGGTTTCGGCTTTTACGATTTCTTCGAAAGCGGGCAGCGGGAATTTTGCGTCGACCGAAACAGCGAACGAAGGCATTTGTATCAGGGCGTCAACTATCTTGCCGTCCTTGAAAGCGTGCTGGAGTCTGTAGCTGTCTTTGGGCAGGATTTGAGAGAGAAGATTATCGAGCGACCATTCTCCCATCTGGCCGCGGAGTTTAGGAGAGCTTAAGATGTTCTGAAGCCGTTTGAGATCTGTTCCCATCTGCATCATCTGCTTATTCGTGCCCTGCAGTTCGCCGATCTGGCTGTGCAGCTCGCTGAGTGTCTTCTGGTTTGATTGGAGGCTCTGGTTGAGTGTGCTCTGTCCGGTTTGAAGAGATTTGTTCAGGCTTTCTGTGGTTTTGTCCTGGGCGGTTTTCAAATTCTCCAATTGCTGCTGCAAAAGGCTGATCGAGGCCTGCTGGCCTGCCATTTTTTCGGCGTTTGCCGAATTGGAGACAATCAGCCAGACCAAAAGCCCCAGTACTGCCAGAACAAGAATCCCGATTATGACCGTTAGAATCAGCACCATCTTTTTATCCTCATAAAATCGTTTTGATTATAGAATGCAATAAGCCGTTCGTCAAAGACCAAAGGTAATTGCTTGGATGTGTAGAAAAATATTGCTATGTTTGTCGAACCTTTGTATTGTCCCTTCAACAGGCCCTGACGGGCCTTAATTAGGCCGTATAAAATGAAAAAAATAAAATCTATCATATTCGATTGGGGCGGAGTGCTGATAGACGACCCGCGGGCGGGGCTTTTGCAGTACTGCTCGGAGGCTTTCGGGCTGCCGCTCGAGGTTTATACGCCGGTGCATGATTCGTTTCTGGATGAGTTCCATAAGGGCAAGATCAGCGAAGAGAGATTCTGGGAGCAGATAACCGGCAAGCTCGACAAGCCGATGCCGAGATCGCTATCACAATGGTATGATGCCTTCCGGTCCGCTTATGTGCCGAAACAGGAGATGTTTCTTCTGGCCGCTTCGCTGCATGATAAGGGTTATAAAACGGCGCTGTTGTCGAATACGGAGATGCCTGCGGTGGAATTTTTTTACGAGCAGGATTACCATATGTTCGACGTGCTTGTTTTTTCGTGTATTGAGGGTGTGATGAAACCTGACCGAAGGATTTATAAGAC
>Ga0207752_1000578_pt1 | contig 17209 bp, 17 predicted proteins | sample Pon2CUnioCityCA_6_FD_187272 | JGI IMG/M metagenome (GOLD analysis project Ga0207752, IMG submission 187272) | Marine sediment microbial community from Union City, CA, USA - Pond 2C Sediment 2 (SPAdes) | ecosystem: Environmental > Aquatic > Marine > Intertidal zone > Salt pond sediment ...
CGTTCCATCAGCCGCAGGTTGCCCAGGAGCACGTCCCGCCCGTCTACGGTAGCGCGGATACCGTGCCCGGCGATGCCCTCGAAGTTATCGGGCTCGCTCAGAGCCAGCCCCTGTTCTTCGGCGGCGCGCACGATCGCCTCGCCCAGCGGGTGCTCGCTGCCCCGCTCGGCGCTGGCGGCGAGCCGCAGCATTTCGGCTGCCGGATCAGTAGTGCCCCGGCCGTTGCCGTCTGTGGTCGGGCCAACACCGGCCGGTACCGGCTGCGGGCTGGTGGTGCGGACCCCTTCGGCCAGGACCACGTCGGTCACGGCCGGTTCGCCTTTGGTGATGGTGCCGGTCTTATCCAGCATAATCGCCGTCAGCTTGTGCGCCCGCTCCAGCGCGGCGCTGTTCTTAAAGAGAATGCCGTTTTCGGCACCCTTGCCTACGCCGACCATGATGCTCGTCGGCGTGGCCAGCCCCATGGCGCAGGGGCAGGCGATAACCAGCACGGCAATGAGGCGCAGCAGGGCAGGTACGAAGGCGCCGCCGGCCACCCACCAGACGATAAAGGTCAACAGGGCAATGGTGATCACCGCCGGCACAAAGTAAGCGGACACCTGGTCCACCACCCGCTGGATGGGGGCCTTGCTGCCCTGGGCCTGCTCCACCAGGCGAATAATCTGGGAGAGCGCCGTCTCCCGGCCGACCTTGGTCGCCTCAAACTTGAGCAGCCCCTGCTTGTTGATGGTGGCGCCAATCAACTCGTCGCCGACAGCCTTACCAACGGGCAGGCTCTCGCCCGTAATCATGCTTTCGTCCACAGCGCTGTGACCGCTGACGACGACCCCGTCCACCGGAATCTTTTCACCCGGCCGGACGATGACGGTGTCGCCCTGGACAACTTCCTCGATGGGTACGTCCAGCTCCTGGCCGTCGCGCACGACGCGGGCGGTCTTGGCTTGCAGGCCCATGAGCTTCTTAATTGCTTCGCTCGTCTGCCCCTTGGCCCGGGCTTCCAGCAGCTTGCCCAGGACGATAAGGACAATAATCACCGCCGCCGTCTCGAAGTAAACGTGCTCGCCCAAAATCGGATTATCCAAAAAGCTGAGGGCAATAGTGACCGCCAGGCTGTAGACGTAGGCGACGGTAGTGCCCATGGCTACCAGTACGTCCATATTGGCCGCGCCGTTGCGCAGCGCGTTGTAAGCGCCGGTGTAATAATCCCAGCCCACGTAAAACTGGACCGGCGTTGCCAGGCCCAGCATCAACCAGTTCACCCAGTCGGCGTGGGCCCACATCCCCAGGAGCCCCAGGTCGCGGCCCATGCTCAGTAGGAGCAGGGGGACGGCGAAAATGGAGCCGACGGTAAAGCGGCGCCACTGGTGCCGGATCTCCGCCCGGCGCGCCTCCGCCTCGGCATCTTCCATATCCTCAGCGTCTTCCACCTCGACCACGTCATAGCCGGCCTTGCGCACCGCCGCTACCAGCTCGGCCCGGCTGACCGCACCCGGTGCATATTCCACGTGCGCCTTTTCGCTGGCAAAGTTGACGTTCGTCGAGAGCACGCCATCTACCTTATTCAGGGCGCGCTCGATATTCTGCGCGCAGTTGGCGCAGGTCATGCCCACGATGGGCAATTCCAGCGTCGCCGTGGGGATTTCGTAGCCGGCCTTCTTGACCCGCTCGATGACTTCGGTTGTGACCTCTTTGCCGCTGATAACCGAGGAATCGTAAAAGAAGGTCACCTTCTCGCTGGCGAAGTTGACGTTGGCGTCGGTGACCCCTTTTGCTTTTTTCGAATTACGCTCCACCGACGCCACACAATTGGCGCAGGTCATCCCGACCACGGGGAGCGTGACTTGTTTCTGTTCTGCTGTCTGCACGGACATTCTGTCCTCCGATTGCGTTGCCGGTTGGGCCAATCTGGCCCAACCGGCCATGCACCTACCCTACTTGAATCAGACCCTCCGGAGGATAGTTAATCTCCTCCAGCGTCTGCTGAATCTTCTCCCAGGTTGCCGGCTCGTCCCAGACGACGGTGACGCGCTTGCTTTCCTGGTCTGCTTCCACCTGCTCGACGCCGGCGATTTCGCCGACTTCCATCTTAATCGAATGCACGCAGTGGCCACAGCTAATGTTGGGCACGGTAAAGGTCTTTTCACTCATGGTAAGCAATCTCCTCTTATAATTTGCTCGAAACAGTAAATACGCTGGTTACTTCCTGCAGCATCCGCTCGCGCTCGGCCGGGTCTTCGCCCTTCACCGCTTCGCTGACGCAGGTGTGCAGGTGCTCGTCCAGCAACATCGAATTGACTTTGCTCAGGGCTGCCTGGACCGCCTGGATCTGCCGGATCGTATCGATGCAGTAGGCATCTTCACCTACCATCCGCTCGATCCCCTTGATATGACCGGCGGCGCTGGCCAGCCGTCTGGTAACTGTCGTTCTCGTTTTCTCGTCCATCATTCCTCACCTCATACCCCCCCCAGGGGGGTTGGGATAACAATGCTAGTATACGAGATCGATTCGTTGTCGACACCCGCCATTTGGCCTATTCGGGCCGGGGGAAATCGCCTGCCGTTGCGCCTGCCGGGGCACCTGTTGGTCCACCCATCGCTTCGGCAACCTGCGACCGTGCCCAATAACCAAGTAGCCAGAAGCTGAACAGCATCACGAGCAGGGCAGCCAGTTGGCCCTGGCGGATGCTGCCGGCCACGATAATGCTGTCGCCGCGAAACGCCTCCAGGAAGAGACGCCCGGTCGCGGCGAGGGCCAGCCAGAAAGCAAAGAGAAAGCCGGGGAAGGGATTGGAGCGGCGAAAGCCCCAGATAGTCAGGAAGATAAGCAGACCGGCAACAATCTCATAAACCTGGCTGGGATGGCGGCGCGCATCCCATAGCTCAATTACCCACGGGAGGTCGGCCGCGGCGCCGAAGGCGTCTCCGCTGGCGAGATGGGCCAGGCCCAGTACCACGGCAAACAGGGCCAGTCCGGGGGCCAGGCTGTCGAGGGTCCGGCGCAGTGGCAGGTGGCGCCAGTGTAAATAAAGAAGGGCTGCCAGCACCGCCCCCACCACGCCGGCACTGTTATGCAGCGTGTTGGCATTGAGGGCCAGGATAGCTCGCGGATCACGCAGGTAACCATCCAGGTATTGTAGGACGTAGCCAAGGCGGGCGACCGCAACCCCGATAAGCAGCGCCGTCAGCGACAGGCCGTAAACGTCTGCCGGCGGCACACCGTAGTGTGGGGCGGTGCGCTCCGCCAGTTCGAGCCCCAACCAGAGACCGGCGAGAAGGAGCACGCCGGCTACCGGTATGATCAAAGGACCAAGCTCCAGCACGGGAAACATCGTCAGGAAGCCTCCGCCAGCAGATCGACAATCTTGCTCTCAATCGTAGCCGGCGACATTGGTCCGCCCAGCACCACCGAACGGATAATACCCTGGCGATCGACGAAGTAGGTGGTGGGCAACGCCTGTAACTGGTAGCGCCGGCTGGCGGCTCCGCTGCGGTCCAGCAGGATGGGGAAGGTCAGACCCAGTTCCCGGACAAAGCTCGCCGCCGCTTCCTCGTTATCCTGGAAGGTGCTGTTCACACCCAGCACTACCAGCCCCTCTTCCCGGTACTGCCCGTACACCACCTCAAGCGCCGGCATCTCCTCCCGGCAGGGCGGGCACCAGGAGGTCCAGAGATTAATGACCACCACCTGCCCGCGCAGGTCGGAGAGGGTTACCTCCTCCCCATCGAGGGTGGGCAGGCTAAAATCGGGTGCCGGGAAGCCTTCGCGCGGGCTCGGCACCAGCCCACCGGTGGTTGCCGTCGCCGGCACGGCCGACTGCCAGATCCAGAAAGCGCCGAGCAGTCCTACAATGCCGACGACGAGATTCCAGCGGCGGGCATTTTGCAGCAGAGCCAGAAAATCTCTCACAGATCACCTTCCTCTTATGAGGCTGCCACAGGACTCTGCTCCGTCAATGCCTGCCCGCTGAGATAGCCAATATAGGCCGGCACCAGGGGTAATACACAGGGTGACAGGAAGGAGATCAGCCCCGCGAGGATGGCGATGAAATAAGTGGGGGTGGCGCTGGCACCCAGCGGCAGATCCACAAAAAAGCCATTCTGCTGGGCCCAGATGGCGATGGTGGTCATGCGCCCGCTCAACAGCAGGATGCCGATGAGAATCAGAAGGATACCGCTGGCGATCTGAATTTTGCGCATGTAGGGACGCAGGCGGCGCACCGCCTGCAGGGCCCGGTTCATGGCCAAACCGATAATGAGAAAGGGGATGCCCAGACCCAACGCGTAGCCGCTGGCCAGGATCATCGCCTGGCCGCTGGTGGCGCCACTCATCCCCAGGGTCAGGATGGCGCCGAGGGTGGTGCCGATACAGGGAGTCCAGCCGGCGGCGAAGACGACCCCCATGAATAGTGACGAGGCAGAGCGGTGAGCCGGATTAGCCTGCCATTGAGGACGCGTGTCGGCATAGAACCAGCGCAACTTGACGACACCCAGGGTGACCAGACCAAAGACGATAACCAGCAGACCACCAACACGGGCCAGCAAGAGCTTGTACTCGCTGAAGAGCCGGCCCAGCACCGTCGCCGCCCCACCCCAGCCGACGATGAAGACAAGGCTAAAGCCCAAGACAAAGAGCAAGGCGTGGAAAAAGGTGGCGTAGCGTCCATTCAGGGTCCAGGGCGGGGAAGTGGTCTGGCTTTGTTCCATGCGGTGTCCTCAATAACCTCTTTCTGGCGGACGGCAGCGGTATCGCATGCCACCTTACCTTTTATAGACCCTCCCCGCACCTGCGCCTAGCGTCAAATAGCCGGGAGCCACCATCCGCCATCTGGCGGGGTACGGGCATGATGAATGTAACGGTCACAATGTGACAGGCGTCACTCTCCCCTCTGTGTAGGCCATTTGGCGCTTAGCAGGCACCATCCAGACTTTATACTGCAAGAGCAATGAGTACACTTAACATTCATTCTGAAGGTTACAAAGAGGCGAAGCAAACCAGGCAGTTTCCCCCAATCCGGGTCGCCGTGCACAGCCAGACACCGCTGGAGCAGGGTGCGCTAGAGGCGCTGGTCGCCAGTCTGCCGGAGCTGGAAGTAGTGACTTCCGGGGCAACACCTCCTCCGGCCGTTCTCCTTTGGGATCCGGGGCTGGGCCGACCGGGAGCTGTCCCTGACCACGACGGCGCCACAAAGATTTTGCTCCTCACGGAAGAGGTGGACGACCTGCCGCAGCCCCTGCCCGTGGCCGGCCTCTTTTCGCGCGAGGAAGCGCCCGCGTCCCTCGGCGTGGCCATACGCCAGGTCGCGCGCGGACAGGAGTACCTCAGCCCGCCCCTTGCCCTGGCTCTGCTCAAACAGCAACGGACCGCCGCGGTAGCTCAGGACAGAGACGATGGAGTGCGCCTGGAAGTGTTGACGACGCGAGAGCAAGAGGTGCTCGCCCTCCTGGGGGAGGGGTTAAGTAACAAAGAAATTTCCGCCCGCCTCTACCTGTCTGTGCGCACTGTCGAGGGGCACCTGAGCAACGCCTACGACAAACTTGGCGTACACTCGCGAACCGAAGCCGCCCTCCTCGCGGCCCGCTCACAGAAATAGGCAGCACCGCTGCCCAGACCATCCTAATCAGGTAGTTCTACGTAGTTACTCCCCCGCTTATTGGCGCTTTCGAGGCATCTGGCGCTCAGCTAAGGTAAAGATATGACTGAAACAACCACACGCCTGGCCCTACTGGGTACCATGTCTGAGATGCACCGCGAGCCGGTGGCTTACGACCTTGCCCGCCTCGCCGGCATCGTTGCCGAACTTGCGCCCGACCTGCTTTGTGCCGAAATCACACGCCCGATGTGGGAAGCGGGCGATCTCGCGACCGCTGCCGTCGAGGTGCGCGAGGCGCTGGCCCCGGTCGTAGCCGCCACCGATGTCGTGTTGGTACCGGTTGCCCCTTCACCCGAAAGCTTTGCCGATTTTTCCCCGAAGCGCGGCTTGCGGTCCGAGATGGTCCGCACCTTTGACCGTCTGCTCCGCTGGGGCCAACGGCAGGCGAACACGGCCGAGGCTGTGAACGGCCCTCTCTTTGGCGCCTTCTGTCACACTGTTTGCTATCTCGCCGAGAGGTCGCTTACTGAAGAGGAACGCGCCGCCTGGAACGCCCACAACGAGGCGATTGCGGTCAACGTCCTTAACGTAGTGCGCCGCGATCCAGGCCGGCGCGTTTTGGTTGCCGTGCAGTGCCAGCGCATACACAAATTACTGCCGCTGTTGGGCAGTAACGGTGACTTTCTGCAGATCGTTCCTTTACAGGAACTATAGAGATATTGAAGGCGCCACGCCGCGGGCGGCGTTCAATGAGTACAGAAACCTCCCCGCACATGTCATCCTGAATGCAATGAAGGATCCCAGCGGCATTACCCTTACTAACACGACACAACGGGAACAGAACCAGTTTCTGAGTAACGCACCATGACAGTTCCTATCGCACGCCGCAACCTGATGCACGAGAAAGGCAGGCTGGCCCTGAGCGTGGCCGGTATCGCTGCCGCGCTCGCGCTGATCCTGCTCCTGCTTGGTTTCCGGAGCGGAATCTACGCGACCCTCACGGCATTTGTCGACAATCTCGGCGCCGACCTCATCGTCGCCCAGAGTGGCGTCCAGGGAATGTTCGCCTCCGATTCGGCCGTGCCTCGCGATCTGCACGACGAGGCGGTTGCCGCCGCCGGTGCGCGTGAAGCGGGCCATATTGTCGTGGCCGACATTATCTTCACCGCCGGTGAAACCAAAACGCCAGTACTGCTCGTTGGCTACGAGCCGGACACACCCTTCGGCGCGCCCTGGAACCTCGGTGCCGGGCGCGCGGTGACCGCAGACGACGAAATCCTGCTGGATACGTGGCTGGCACAGCGGGCAGACATTGCCGTCGGCGACCGGATTGAGGTTCTGGGCCGCACTTTTCAGGTTGTCGGCCTTACCCGCGAAACGACCTCCTGGATGAGCCCGTACATTTTCGTCTCTCTGGAGGCGGCGACGACCGCCCTCCACCTGAACAACGTCGTCAGCTACCACCTGTTGCGGCTACCCGCAATGGCTGATCCTGACCAGGCTATCGCCACCATTGAAGCAACCCTATCCGGCGTGGATGCGCTAACGCCAGAGGAGGTCGCGGCAGCCGACCGGCGCGTGTTGGCGACGGTAATGGACACACCGCTTAACGTGATGATTGTCATCGGCGCCGTCATCGGCGTGGCCGTGATTGGCCTGACCGCCTACACGGCTATCGTAGATGGCCGGCGCGAGTACGGCGTCCTAAAGGCGGTGGGCGCTTCCGGGCGCCACCTTACCTGGCTGGTCCTGCGCGAGACGGCCTACCGCGCCCTGTTTGGCTTCCTCCTCGGTGTCGGGCTGGCGAACCTGTTCGCCGCGCTCATTATGGCCGTCTGGCCCCAGTTTACCATCGTTATCCATCCCGGGACGGTCGTGCGCGCAGGTGCGCTGGCCCTGCTGATGACGGCTGTCGCCGCCTGGCTGCCCGTTCGCCGCCTGCACGGCATCGACCCGGCCCTGGTGTTCAAGGAGTAGCCGATGTTACGCTTTGCCTGGCGCAATCTGTTGCACGATCGGACACGGCTGCTGGTCAGCACCGGCGGCGTGGCCCTGGCCGTGCTCCTCATCTTCTTCATGGGCGGCGTCTTCGCCGGTTCGGAGGAACACGCCGTCGCCTACATGAAGAACCAGCCGGCCACTCTTTGGCTGATGCAGGAAGGGGTGGAAAATCTGCACATGTCCTCCTCACTCCTGCCTGCAGACACGCTCGCCCAGGCCCGGCAAGTAGAGGGAGTGGCTGAGGCAGCCGGCCTCCTGTACGCCAGCGGCGCCGTGGATCTGGGAGCAGAGCAAGTCTACAGCTACATCTTTGCGGTGGACGAAGACGCGCCCTTCGGCCATCCCTGGCAAATGGCAGACGGCGATCCCCGGCCCGGGCTGGACGAGGTAGTAGTGGACGGCGACCTGGCTCACCGATATGGGCTAGGTCTGGGAGATACGGTGAACATTCTGGGCTATGAACTGACGATTGCCGGCCTCAGTGCGGAGACCTTTGGCATTGCTACCAGCATCACCTGGGTGAACAAAGAGGCGTTGGCCGTGTTGATGGGCATACCGGCCGGTGCCGCCAGCTACGTGCTGGTGCAGCCGGCGTCCGGCGCGGAGGTAGAGATGGTTGCCGCCGGCCTCCGTGAAGCGGTCCCGGAAGCCAACGTGATGACGCGGCGGGCATTCATCGCCAGTGACCAGGAAATGATTCGCCAGATGGGCGCCGACATCATCCGCGCTATGACGGTGGTCGCCTACGTCGTCGGCATGCTGGTCATCGGCCTTACCATTTACACGGCGACGGTGGAGCGGGCGCGCGAGTATGCGGTGCTCAAGGCCATTGGCGCCCATTCCGGCCATCTACTACGCGCCGTCTTTGCCCAGGCAATGGCCAGTACCGGTCTGGGTTTCATCGCGGGCATCATCCTGGCTTACGTTGCAGCCGCCCTTGTCGGCCGGCTGCTGCCTGAAATGTTGGTGCTGATCCGGCCTGCAGAAATTGTGCGCCAGGCGCCTGTCCTCCTCCTCGTTACGGCAGTCGCCTCACTGCTTCCGCTGGCGCGTGTGCTACGGCTAGATCCACTGGTCGTCTTCAGCGGCACATAATTACATTTTGCTCTCGTAAATATCAACACCCTGGAGGTCTGCCATGATCCTGTGGATATTGAAACGCTTTTACCGCCGCCTGGTTCGCCAGGCCGCCTACGAAATTGCCCTGGGGCGCATGAAGGAGCCAGGGGTGCCCGAAAAAGGTCGTTTCCTGCGCCATGAGATCGACGCCATCCTGGCGGAGACATGGCGTCGCGTGGAAAAGCTGCTGCCCGCTGCTCACCTTGACCAGTTGCCCACCTGGGGCAACCGCCATAACGTCTTCCTGGCTGTGATCACGGTCGCCGCCTACCAGGCCTTCCGCAACGCCGGTCTTGAAAAAGACTATGCCATAGAGCTGTTCGCCGACATCGGCTGGAAGCTCTATTCCCGATTTCTGACCCTGCCCCGTTTTCTGGCCCGCCTGGTCACACGCGATCCGCAGCGGCAGGTGAACTTCATCCTGCGCCTGCTGCTGCGCTTCCCTTTCAGTGCCCCGGGACGGCCCGGTTATGAAGTGGAGGCGTGGGCCGAGCCCGGTCGCTTCTGTACCAATTGGACCCACTGCCCGCCCTACGCTTTCGTCCGAGACTATGTGGCAGCACAAGGGGATAACGGCGAAATTGAGGCCTTCAGCAAATCCTGGTGCTGGTACGACTGGGCTTTTGCCTACGCCATGGTCGATGGCAGCCACGATACGCACGGTTACTACGAGCGACCCCACACTCTCTCGGCCGGAGACCCACTCTGTGACATGTGTTGGTATGCTGGCCGGCCGCAAGCGGCAACTCGCGGTACAGATTGAGGAGATAGTCATGGACGAAAACGGAAACGTCCTCGAACTTCGCCACGTGAGCAAGATCTACGGCAGCGGCCACACGGCTGTAACCGCTACCGACGATGTCAATTTGGCAATCCGGCCGGGCGAGATTGTGTTGATTATGGGGCCTTCTGGCAGTGGCAAGACTACCCTACTGAGCATGGCCGGTCTCCTGCTGCAACCCACTGAGGGGCAGATTCTGGTGAACGGCCGGGATGTAACGCATCTGAACAGGCGCCAACGGGCAGCGCTCCGCCTGCAATCCCTGGGTTTCGTCTTCCAGAGTTACAATCTCCTGGGCGCGTTGACGGCCCGCGAGAATGTAGAAGTGGTCTCGAACATGGCAGGGGTCAAAGGGACGGCAGCGCGTGACAGGGCGACGGCGCTCCTGGAGATGTTAGGTCTGGGCCATCGCCTGCACCACAAACCGGCCGATCTCAGCGGCGGCGAGAAGCAGCGCGTGGCCATTGCCCGCGCCCTGGCCAACGAACCACCCCTCATTCTGGCCGACGAGCCAACGGGTAATCTGGATAGCAAGACCGGCCAGGAGGTAATGGAGTTGCTCTGCTGTAGTCTGGGTCGAGACCAGGGGCGGGCCATCGTCATCGTCACCCATGACCAGCGCCTGCGCCAGATTGCGGATCGTGTGCTCTGGTTGGAGGACGGGCGGCTGCTGAAGGCGACGGAAGCGAATTTGAACTGACGAGAAAATGTCCGTTTATTTCTGCCGCCACTTGTGCCACAACCAGAGACCGGCGCCCGCTATCACGATCCCGGCCCCGGCAGCCAGCGCCAGGATAAGGGTTCGGGCGGGCGGCTCAATCGGCTGTGGCGGGGCCTCGCCGCGTGACCCCTCCGTGCGGCGGATGCGCCAGAGGGCGCCCGTCTGCTGCTGCATACGAATGCCGCCCACTTCCGGCGCAATCTGGATAATGCCCCAATCGACGACGTACAGCGCGCCATCCGGACCAAACTGGACGTGGGAGGGACGCTCAAACCCTTCGTGCGGCAGGTGGGCAGCCGGCCCGTCGATCTTGTTCACGGCGAAGTCGACCAGGCGCCGGTTTTGCATGTCCACCCGCACGACCTTGTACCCCCAATATTTGAGCGTGTTGTGGAGGGTCGTGATGGGCGCCAGGTCGCCGTAAAGGGCGACGAAAGCATCTCCCGGGAAGCCAAAACCTTCGTCGCGGCAGAAATCGAGGCCATTGGCGCCGACGTGAATGGGGAAGGTGAGCAGCGGCCGGGGAGGGTGGGGATCGGGATGGTCGGCGATGACCGGATCCCGTCCGCGCCCGCCGGGCCAGCTTTCGTCGTCGAGGCGGATGCCGGCGGCAAAATCGGGCCAACCATACCAGGCCCCCTCCTGGATTTCGTAAAGGTCGTCAGGATCGCCGGTAACGTAGCGGAAGCTGCGTTCGTCCATGCCGTGTTCGGTGGCAAAGAGGCGGCCGTCCGCGTCGAAGGCGATACCGTACGGGTTGCGCAACCCCCAGGCGACCACCTCCAGCTCGCTGCCATCCGGGTTACAACGCAGGATGGCCCCGGTGCAGCGCACATCCCCTCGAATCACCTGGCCTGGCTCCGTCGCGGTGCCATACGGGACAAAGGCGCCGGTCCGTACCGTCCCCTGGAGATTGTCGAGGACGTTCGGCTGCTCGAAATTACGCCCGGTAAGAGTAATGTCCTCGGCCGGCACGTCGTGGAAATCGGGAAATTTCGGCAACCATTCAAAGGCGTAATCGTCACCGCCGACGATGCCCGAGTTGGTGACCGTGCCCTGGCCAAAGTAGAGCTTGCCGTCCGGCCCGACGACCGGGTAGTTGGCCTGGTGGTCCCCCAGGCCGCGCAGCCCCGTGACCACTTCCTGCAAGTTGGCGCCGTTACGGTCCAGGCGAAACAGGGTGTCGGTGTTCATGACGTAAAGCCAGCCCTCGTGCCAGCAGGCGCCCGTCATCGCGCCCGTCTTGTTCCAGCGCTCCCGAGGCAGGGTGAAGAAAGGTTCCCACCGGCCGCTGTCTACGTCCACTTTCAGGATACGGGGCACAGCGTCAACTTTGTGCCCGGCTTCCACCACGTAACAGTCACCTTCGTCGTCAAAGGCACAGTGAACGGGCGCGTTAAAGCCGCTGGCAACCAGCTCTACCTCGTACCCCTCAGGGAGCAGAATATCTTCAGGGTTAAAGCCACGCGGACCTTTACGCTCGATAAAACTAAACATCTTTTTCAGTTGGGGCTGCAGGAGCGAGTAGAGCCAGGCCAGCCAGTTAGGCAGCATGGGTGCCTCCAGCGGGCCGGGCGTCTCCTGGTGCCCGCGTGCTTTTTCACGATTTTGTTGCATGGCCATAGCCAATACCTCCAGAGATTGCTGCTTCTTGCAGCAGATTAAACGGGCCGGCGCGGGCTTTGCCGCCGCGCCGGCTATTTTGGATACGATTCAGGCCGGTTCGAACGAGGCCGCCCGACTGGCTGCCAGCGGCCGGAGAGCGGCAGTGCTGGCCAGAAGGGCGACTGTGGCTGCCATAAATAAGAACGGAAAGCCTGCGCCCGGCAGAATTGTGTCGGCAGCGTCGACGAGGGGACCAAACAGGCCGGCCAGCGCAGCAGCGCCGGCCGTACCGAAATTCGCCAACGCAAAGAAGCGAGCGGCCTCTTCATCCGGTACCAGATCAGCAGTCAGCGCCCAGTTCGCGCTGGCAAAAGCCGCCGAGCCCAGGCTCATCAGGCTGCCGAAGAGGGCGATCTCCAGGGCCGTGTCAGCCCAGATGAGGGGCAGCACGCCGGCGGCACTGAGCAGGCCGCCGGCGGCCATTAAGGGCAGGCGGCCGAAGCGGTCGGCCAGGATCCCGGCCGGCACGGTGGCAACCAGCGTCGCCAGGGTCAGGATGCCCAGCAAGAGCCCTGCTTCCTCGGCGGCCTGGCCGGGAGCGAGATTGAGCCGCTCGGCCATGAATAGCAGCAGAAAGCGGCCGACGGCGTAGGTGCCCAGCAGAAAGAGGAAGCGTGAAAAGACGAGCCAGACAAAGGCGCGATGCCGGCGCAGGTCAATCTGGAAAGCACGGCGCAGCGTGCCCCGCGCCGGTGGACGAGCTACCGGCGCTTCAGCCGCGGTTGGCTCCCGCACAAGAACAACGGTCAGCAAGAAAGTCATCAGAAGGATAGCAGCGAGGGCCAGCAAGGCTGCGTCGATACCGGCCGCTTCGACCACGCTACCGAGCAGCGCGAATCCCAGCAGCGCGCCGCCCAGGTCCATCAGGCTCTTGACGCCTGAGGCCACCCCGCGCGCTTCTTTCTCGACCTGGTCAGGGATAAAGGCCTGCTGGGCAGCCTGGGCGATGCTGGCGGCGACCTGGACGAGCACGTAGCCGGCGAGGATCAGGAGCAGCGTCCGGCCGGCGCCAAAAAGGGCCAGCCCGGCCAGGGTAAGGAGCACGCCCAGGCCAATGGTACCGCGCCGGCCCCAACGGGGGCGCAGCCGGTCGCTAAACAGGCCGGCGACCGGCTGGACGAGCATGGCGATGAAGAGGCCGGCAAAAGTGATGATGCCCAGGGTAGTGGCCACGCTGGCTTCGCCGAGCGTACCCAGAAGATGGGCCGGCAGGAGGATGCTGCTCAGGCCGTCAAACAGCATACTCAGGGCCAGCCAGAAAACGTTGATGCCCAGGAGGAAACGTAGACGAGACACGTTATTCTTATTCTCCCTGATCGTCGATGGCTGCCGGCGCGCCTGCCTAACCAGCAACGGCCTTTGGAATCACCGGGCGCCGCCGTTAGGGATGACGCTAAAGTCGATCACAAAAAGATTGCGATCGTTGCCTCAAAAAATCTGCAAGAGGGCGATCTACGTCGTCCCTCTGTGCCATCCAGGCACGGCAATTTTCCGCCTGCAGGTAGCAACTGCAAATAGTTTAGAAGAGTACCGGGTGAACGTCTATATGCCGGGGGTCTATGGTCAGGTATAAACCGGGTATAAATTTGCCGAGAAGGGAAGTGGCCAGGAAGTAGGGTCACCCACTTACGGCCGGTTACCTCACGACAGACACCGGTGCCATCCAAAGCATAAACCGGCCAATTTTTGGTCCACATCAGAATCGAGCTTCGGTCGTCAAATACCCGCCATTTAGCGGGACCATTACCCATAGGATGGCGCTATGCACGCTCCGCCGGCTGGCGTATAGTAAAGAGTCGACAGATAGACAAGGAGCTGGTGAAATGAGTGCAGTTGATCGCACAGCAACCGAGAAAACGCGCACCCGCTATCAGCGGATCGCGCCCTATTACGACACCATGGAGCTAATGGCCGAAGGCCGCATGGCCGATTGGCGCGAGCGGCTGTGGTCGCTGGTCGAGGGCCCTCGGGTATTGGAAGTGGGCGTGGGCACGGGTAAGAATATGCCTTACTATCCGGAGGATATGCAGGTCACGGCCGTTGACCTTACGCCGCGTATGATCGAGCGCGCCCGCCGCCGGGCAGACAAGCTGCGCATCGACGTAGACGTTCAGCTTGACGATGCTCAGGAGCTGGACTTTGACGATGCCATCTTTGACGACGTGGTCAGCACCTGTGTATTTTGCTCGGTACCTGATCCCCTGCTGGGGCTGGAAGAATTGGCCCGCGTCACCAGGCCGGGCGGACGGCTATTAATGGTGGAGCACGTGCGGGCAGCGAATGAATTATTGGGTAGCGTGATGGACCTGGTCAATCCGCTGGCAGTGCGGATCATGGGTGCCAACATCAACCGGCAGACGGTAGAGAACGTAGCGCGTAGCCCGTGGGAGATTGAACGCGTCGAGGACCTGGGCATGGGCGGCATCTTTAAATTGATTGTGGCACGCAAGAATGCGCCTGCAGATTAGTAATTGGAAGGACAATGAACAACAGTAGCAAACAGATAACCGTCGTCCTCGCCGACGACCACGCCGTCGTCCGGGCCGGCATCCGCCAATTTCTGGAACATGCCGCCGATATCACCGTTGTGGCCGAGGCCGGCGACGGCGCTGTGGCCCAATCACTCATCGCCGAGCACCGGCCGGACGTGGCCGTCCTCGACATCCAGATGCCGGAAGCCAGCGGCATTGAAGTCACCCGCTGGCTGCGGGCCAACCATCCGGAGGTCGGCGTGCTCGTCCTCACCGCCTACGATGACGATCCGTATGTGATGGCCGTGCTGGAGGCCGGCGCCAACGGCTACGTCCTGAAGACCGCGGCCCCCCCGGAGATCATCCAGGCGGTGCGGGACGTCCACGAGGGGAAATCGGCGTTGGATCCTGCCATCGCCCGAAAACTGATGGACCAGATCGCCGGCCAGCGGACCCGGCCACAATATGAAACTCTGACCGAGCGGGAGATGGAAGTGCTGGCATTGACCGCGCAAGGGTATACAAACAAGGCAATAGGCCTGCAACTGGGAATTAGCGACCGTACGGTCCAGGGCCACCTGGCCCGCATCTACGGTAAAATGGACGTCAACAGTCGCACCGAAGCAGTGATGCGCGCCGTCTCCCTCGGCTGGCTGGACGCCGATATCGCCACGGAATAGACATTGAAAATTTCCTTGCCCGCTGCAACTGTGGTTCGATACCCATTTTAGTAAACAGGAGGAAAAGATTTGCGAGACACAAATTTCTCTATCCTGACAACACGTTTTCTTCTGATTACGTTGTTGTCACTTCTCGCCTACGCGGCCACTGCCTGTGGTGGCACCCCCTCGGATGAGATAGCGCCGCCGGACGTAGAAGGCCCGGCACTCGTCATGTTTTACACAGACAATTGAGCGCCCTGACAGGAAATGATGCCCACCGTGAGTGGGCTTGAGGAAGAATTTGCAGGGGAGGTGAATGTGATCCGGCTCGATGCGGACGAAGAGAACAACACCCGTTTGCAGGCGACGTACGGTCTACGCGGCCACCCCTCCTTTGTCGTATTGGACGGCAATGACCGAGTGACCGACCGTTTTTTCGGTCCGCAAGAAGAAAACACGCTGCGTGCCGCGATGACGGCCGTCGCTTCAGAGTAGGAGTATTTTATGAACCAACGCTCAATCACTTGCTTACGTCTCTTGTTTCTTCTCTTGCTGGCCATACTGGTTGTCGCCTGTGGTCCGGCGGCTGATCCGGCTAGGGATACGACGGCCGTCCCGGCCGATGCTGCACAGCAGCCGCCGGTCGCTGAAGGGGGGTCAGCAACCGAAGTAACCGCGACTGCGGGTGTAGCCCCGGAAACCACACCGGTAGCCGCGGACCGGGAGCCAGAAACCGGCGATCCGGCAGTCGCCCTCCCGGAGGTGGCTGTACCCACGCCGGCAGCCATCGACGCACGCCCACTCACTGCCCTGGGTGATCCGGAGGCGCCGGTAACCATCGTCGAGTACTCGGATTACCAATGCCCCTTCTGCCAGCGTCACTTCCAGCAAACGATGCCCCAGCTACTGGAAGATTACATAGAAAGCGGCCGTGTCTACTACGTTTTCAAGGATTTTCCCATCGCTAACCTCCATCCCCTTGCCTACCGTCTGCATGAGGCCGCGTTGTGCGCCGGCAACGCCGGGGGCAACGACGCTTACTGGGAAACCCACGATCTCTTTTTTGACACTGCCGGGCAGTTCCAGGTGGACGATGAAGCAACCATGGATGAGGCAATCCTGGGTGCGCTGGCCAATGCAGATCTGCCAGATGTGGAACAGTGCCTGCAAGCAGGCACTGTTGCCGGCGAGGTAGAAGCCGGCGTTGCCGAAGGGCAGCGGCTGGGTGTCTCCGGAACGCCCACCTTCTACATCGAAGGCTACCCGATCGTCGGCGCTCAACCCTTCGAAACCTTCGAGTACGCCATCTCCCTGGCCGAAGCCGGCGAATTAGAAGAGACCTTCCGCCGGGCAGCTCAACAGGAAGCTGCTACGCGCGCGACCGCCACCGCCCAGGCAGCACAACCGGCCGACGTTCCTCTGGGTGATGCGCCCGCCAAGGGCTCCCCCGATGCGCCCGTGACCATCGTCGAGTACTCCGATTTCCAATGCCCCTTCTGCCTACGCCACTTCCAGCAGACGATGCCCCAATTGGAAGCGCTCATCGGGGCCGGCCAGGTACGCTACATCTTCAAGGATTTTCCCATCGCCCGCACCCACCCGCAGGCGCAAAAAGCCCACGAAGCTGCGCGCTGCGCCAGGGAGTTGGGAGGCGATGACGCCTACTGGCAGATGCACGATCTGATTTTCGCCAATCAAGATACCTGGGCCGGGAATCCAGAACACGTCGCCGTACTGAAATCGCTGGCCGCGGAGTCTGGTCTGGATCAAGAAACCTTCGACACTTGCCTCGACAGCGGGCGCTATGCCGGTGCCGTCGCGGCCGATGTGAGCGAGGGTCAGAACCTCGGGGTGAGCGGCACCCCCACCTTCTTCATCAATGGTCAGCGGCTGGTCGGCGCCCAGCCTTTCGCCGTCTTCCAGCAGGCCATTGAGCAGGTACAGGAATAAACCACACGAACTGACGACGCATGACGCGCTCGACGATGCGCAAGAGATTCGCGTCGTGGCCAAAGAATGGGGGTTCGAGCCGGCCTCTCTTCACCTGCATGAAGGGCAAGCGGTCATTATCGTGCTCGTTAACGAAGGTGTTGTGGAACACGAAGTAGAGCTGGACGCCATACGGGCCGTCGCCCGCGGCGAGGCGGTCATTGACTCGGCCATCGCCAGCCGGGTGTTGGCCGAGTTTCGACGTCCCG
>Ga0207752_1000579_pt1 | contig 17203 bp, 9 predicted proteins | sample Pon2CUnioCityCA_6_FD_187272 | JGI IMG/M metagenome (GOLD analysis project Ga0207752, IMG submission 187272) | Marine sediment microbial community from Union City, CA, USA - Pond 2C Sediment 2 (SPAdes) | ecosystem: Environmental > Aquatic > Marine > Intertidal zone > Salt pond sediment ...
GATGCGAGGCGCAGGGTATGAAGCTGTGGTCCTTCACCGCGAATGCCCTGCAACAATGCAGATGCTGTGAGATCGGCTCGCCTGTAAGGTAAAATATGGCTATTAATAATAAAAATCGTAACAGGAAAAATGTTCAGATAATGGTTCTAAAAAATATCTTGTATATCGCTGAAACAGAATGAATAATAAACACATCGCCATTTTTTTATGAATAGGTCAGGTTAATTTTATTGGCAAAAGGGACAAAAAAAATATAAACTAAAAAAAATTATTTCCAAGAGGGATAAAAATGAAATTTTTCACCAAAAAAAGAGTCTGGATCGGCATTCTGGTCATTCTGGCGGGACTGCTTGTTTATCTGGGTATCACCTACTATCCTTATCTCCAGCAGGGTCCCATAGGATGCGGGTACAAAGCTAAGATCCTGTGTTCCGGAGTTTTTGTCTCAGGGCGGGACGCCCAGTCTGTTCTGGAACAGGATCTGGTCTTCCATCCCCTTTTTGACCTTATAAAAGCCGAAGTCGATTATGACCAAAAAGCAGTGAACACTTCCCTTCTGGGACTGGTCAAAGGCAGAGCTGTGTATATTGACAAACTGGGAGGGATCCTTCTCAGCGGAGCTTCTGAAGAGAGCATCCGGTCCTGGCCTGTTTCCATCCCGGAACCGCAGCCTGTGAATCCGGAAGAAGTCCCCTGGCCTACCGGTGACCTCCTGACCGAATCAGAAAACCTGGATGAAATAGACCTCTCCCTTTTAAACAAAGCTCTGGATAAAGCTTTTGAAGAACCTGACCCTGAAAAGCCGCGAAGAACCAGAGCCGCGGCCGTGGTGTATAAGGGAGACCTCATAGCGGAACGATACGCGCCGGATATCACCAAAGACATGCCTTTGATCGGATGGTCCATGTCCAAAAGCATAACCAGCGCTCTTGTCGGACTCAGGGTAAAGCAGGGAAAACTGGATATTCATTCCCCGGCACCGGTCCCGGAATGGCAGGATCCGGATGATCCCCGTAAAGACATCACTCTAAACCAACTGCTGCAAATGAACACCGGGCTGAAGTTCGATGAGACTTATGAATCCGACCCTCTCTCTGATGTCAACACCATGCTGTTCACTAAAAAGGATATGGGAGCTTTTGCAGCCGGTTTCCCTCTTGAAGCAGAACCGGGAACCGTTTGGTCCTATTCCAGCGGCACCACAAACATCATCTCCCGGATCATCCGGGATTCTTTTGACTCTGATGAAGAATACCTTGCCTTTCCCCGCCGAGCTCTGTTCAACAAAATAGGTATGCGGAACGCTGTATTTGAACCGGATGCTTCTGGCACATTTTCCGGAGCCTCCTATTGCTATGCCCCAGCCAGTGACTGGGCCCGGTTTGGCCTTCTCTATCTCAACAACGGAGTCTGGGAAGGAGAAGAGATCCTGCCCCAAGGCTGGGTGGAATACACCACCACTCCGGCACCGGCTTCACTTAAAGCACAGTACGGAGCCCAATTCTGGCTTAACAGAGGAAGCTCTGAAGATCCCGAAGACCGCGAATACCCCAAACTTCCAAGAGATGCCTTTTTCTGTCTGGGGCACAATTCTCAATCCGTAACCGTGATCCCGTCCAAACAGCTTGTTGTGGTCAGACTGGGGTGGACAACCAAAGGGGGCTGGGATTTGGAAGAATTTATCGTTGATATCCTGAATGCAATAAAATAAGATCCATTGAGAAAAAACCGCAACTCTATCCGTCCTCTAAAAGTATTATTAAAGAGGTTTACTAGTGAATAATTATTTTATTTTTACAATTTCTTTGGTATTATGGTAACGATTTCTAAGGGGGAGACGTTATTACTATAAACAGTTAGTCGCAGAAAAAAAAGATGAAAATAGCAAAATTAACCATCAATAGGCCTGTGACCACTTTTATGTTCTTTTTAGCTGTGGTCCTTCTTGGATTTGTCTCTTTAAGGGAGCTCAGTGTAGACCTTCTTCCGAACATAAGCTACCCTAAATTATCTGTTTCCGCACGGTATCCCGGTGTGGCTCCGGAAGAAGTGGAAACCCTTCTCACCCAGAGGCTTGAATCCGCAGTGATGCGGATTCCGGGTCTCAGAAGAGTGGAAACGGTTTCTGAAGAAGGCGGAGTGTACATGACCCTTGAATTTTCCTGGGGAACGGATATGGACTTTGCCATGCTCCATACAAGAGAAAAACTCGACAGTGTGGTGTTTCCCGAAGATATCGAAGAAGACCCCACCATTATTCCCCTTGACCCGCAGAGCAAACCCATTATGGTTCTCTCTGTCTCAGGGGAAAGGTCACTTCTGGAACTAAAAGAATTTTCCGAAGAACTGATCAAACCCCGCCTGGAGCAAATCGACGGGATCGGCTCCGCAGAAATTGCCGGAGGAGTGGAAAGAGAGATCCATATAGAGATCAATCCCGACCTTATGGCTCTTTATGACCTTAATATCGCACAAATATCCAGCAGTATAGAGCGGTTTAACAGCAATCTCCAGGGAGGCTCAATAAGAAAAGGAAGATTTAAATATTCTTTGAGGATCCTTGGCGAGTTTGAGGAAATCGACGAAATCGAAGAGGTCATCCTCAAGACCACAAAGGAAAAAGGAGTGGTCCGGGTTAAAGACGTAGCACAGGTCGTTGACTCCATCAAAGAACGCGAAGGCATCACCAGGCTCAACGGGAATGAAAGCATTGGAATACTGGTCAGGAAGGAAGCCGGAGCCAACACAGTCGAGGTCACCCAAAAAGCAAGGGAAGTAATTGAGGAAATAAAGCGCAGGAACGAACAGATAGATATCCTTGTTGTCTCAGAGCAGGCCAAATATATCGAGGATGCCATATCCTCTGTCCTCAACTCCATTGTCTACGGCGCTATCTTGGCTTTTCTTGTCCTGGTTGTGTTTCTTCAGGACGCGAAAACACCGCTTATTATCGCTTCTGTTATCCCCATTGCCATTATCGCCACATTCAACCTTCTCTTTTTCATGAACGTCACATTGAACATCATGTCTCTGGGCGGCCTGGCCCTGGGGGTAGGAATGCTTGTGGACAACTCTATTGTGGTCTCGGAGAGCATATTCAGGCATAAAGGCATGGGAAAAAGCCTCAGCGATGCGGCCTATATCGGAACCAAAGAAGTGGGGATGGCTGTCACAGCATCCACATTCACGACCATATCCGTTTTTCTTCCCGTCATCTATGTTCATGGGGTGGCAGGACAGCTGTTCAAGGACCAGGCGTTGACTGTGACTTTTGCCCTTCTTTCATCGCTGATCGTGTCCCTGACCCTGCTTCCCATGCTGGCGTCAAGAAAATTCGAAGTAAAAGTCGCCCCCTCTGAAAAAAACAAAACAGAAAAACAAAAATCCCCCAAACAAAAAAAATCATTCAAGCAGATCCTTCTTTTCCCTTTTACCGGTTTGCAAAAGCTGCTCTATTTTATTATTAAGGTCATTTTTAAAGCCCTGAATTACCTCATCAGCTTCCTCATCCAGCTCTTTGTCCTAATTTTCCACACTATCTGTCTTCCCTTTAAGCCGGTTGCCCGGATCGTGTTTAAAGCGTTTAATAAAATCTATGACGCATTTGCCGCGTTTTACCACAGATTTCTTATCTGGGCTCTGGATCACAAAGCAAGAGTCATATCCTCTTCTCTTGCTTTTCTTTTGCTCACCCTGCTCCTTGCCACACGAATTCCAAGTGAATTGATGCCCAAGCCCGAAACCTCATCCTTTGACCTTCATTTGACCACTCCCATAGACTATTCTCTGGAACAGACCGCAGACCTGACCTCAACTATAGAACAGTGGCTGCTCCAACAAAAGGAAGTGGTGGACTCGTTCTCTCAGATAGGGATCGTCAGCGGAATGGAAAGCCTTAATCCTGAAGTATCTTTAAATTCGGTCCAGATCCGTATCCAGGCCCAATCTCCTGCCAAAATGGAGCCTGTCATTGAAGGCTTAAGAAAATTTCTCAGCCAATATCCCGACCTTCAGTTCTCTATGGTCAAAGAACAGTCAACCATAGGAGAGTTCCTTGCTTTCTCTACGGCAGAGGTAGGATTGAAGATAAAAGGGGAAGACCTGAATGTTTTGATTAATATAGCCGAAGATGTGGTCCAAAAAATGAGTGAGATCGAGGAAATCACTGATGTGACCACAAATGTCGGTGAAGGAAAACCAGAGTTTTTGGTCCAAATTAAAAAACAGGCCCTGGATAAATATAATATTTCCCCCCAGGAAATCGGTGATTTCCTGGTGGATGCGGTGCGGGGACGCGTGGACACCCAGTTCAAAGAGCTCGAAAAGAAATACGATATCAGAGTGCGGTTTCAGGACCGGATAAGGGAAGATATTGACGTACTTCTTAATGAACAAATGCCCTATGCAGGGGGAAAAATCCCTTTGAGAGAACTGGTTACCTACCAGCTTTCCAAAGGCCCTAAAGAAATCAGAAGAGAAAATCAGGAAAGAGAAATACTCGTGACCGCCAATGTGCGAAATATAAAAATAAGTCAGGCTGTGCCCTTGATTAAAGAAAAAACAGACAAAATCTCCCTCCCAAAAAACTACAGAATCATCTTCAGCGGAGAACAGGAAGAGATGCAGAAGTCATTCCGGAGCCTCGGCTTCGCATTCCTATTAGCAGTTCTTTTGGTCTATATGATCATGGCCGCCCAGTTTGAATCCCTGCTCCACCCTTTTCTCATACTTTTCACTCTGCCTATGGGGCTCACAGGCGCGATATGGGCGCTTTTTATAACCGGGCAGACACTGAATGTCATCTCTATTATAGGAATGGTGGTGCTGGCCGGAATTGTCGTCAATGATGCCATAGTCAAAATAGACTACACCAACCAGCTTCGAAGAAAAGGAATGGGCCTCAGAGAGGCCATACTGGAGGCCAGCAGAGTGAGACTGCGGCCCATACTCATGACTACGGTTACCACAGCTTTCGGCCTTTTTCCCATGTCCCTTGGGCTGGGAAGGGGTTCAGAACTGCAGCAGCCTCTTGCGATTTCAGTGATAGGAGGCTTGATACTGGCTACGTTTTTGACCTTGATCCTTATCCCTCTGTCTTATGAACTGGCAGAGAGAGTCAAATCAGGTTCGAAAAAATGAAAGTATTTATTGAACGGCCCATTGCCACTGCCATGTTTTTTCTGGCTCTTCTTATACTGGGGATCAATTCCTATATCAATATCCCGATTGAACTGGCTCCCAAGGAAGAATACCCGCAGCTCAACATCAACACCACATGGCAGGGTGTTCCGCCTGAAATCATACAGACTCAAATCACCTCTCCCATTGAGGAAAAAGCCTCTACAGTCAAGGGTGTGAGAAAAATCACATCTTCTTCAAATATCGGGCAATCCCGGGTCACACTGGAATTTGACCCCAAAGTCAATATGGAATTCGCTCATCTCTCCTTAACGGAAAAAATTTCCGAACTGGAAGAGGAGCTTCCGGAAAGAATCAAGCCCAGAATAGAGCCCTATGTTCCCGAAGAATTCCAGACAGACCCGTTTCTCAGGTATACCATATCCGGAGATTATTCTCTCAACCAGCTCCGCAAGATGGTAAAGGAAAAAATCGAGCTGAAAATCGGCTCTGTCAAAGGGATATCCGATGTTTCTGTCACAGGAGGAGCTGACCCGGAAATAGGAGTCATTCTCCTCAAGGACAAACTGGATGCTCTCAACATCCCTCCTTATCTTGTCTATTTGAGGATACAGGAAAGAATCAAGACATATCCGGCCGGAAAAATCCATAAAGGAGACCAAGAATATCTGTTCAAGGTATCTGACTCCATTACAGATATCCATGACCTGGGAGATACCATCCTCATGCGTTCCGGCGAAAACGTCATCCGTTTGAGAGACGTTGCAGAAATCATCCCCACTTTCGGAGAAATCTATCACATCAACCGCATCAACGGGCAGCCGACCATAACTTTGACCATTCATAAGGAAAAAGGAAGCAGCACCCTAAAGCTGGTCAACCAAGTCAAAAAAAAATTAGATGACCTGAAAAAAGAACTCCCTCCTGACTTGGTCTACAGGACCGTTAACGACGAAAGCGAGGAGATCCATGATAACCTGAGAGAGCTGTATATCGTGGTAGGGATCATCATAACCGTTATCTTTATTCTGGTCTTTTTGGTGCTCAGAAACTTCAAACCCTCTCTTCTCGTGATATCATCGGTAGTGTTTTCTGTCCTCATCACCTTTAACCTGATCTATCTGTTCGATATCTCCCTGAATATGCTGACCCTGGGAGGATTAGCCCTTGGTATCGGTCTCTTTGTTGATAATTCCATAGTTGTTTTCGAAAACATATTGAGAAAAAGAGAAAAGGGTCTTTCAACAAAACAGGCAGCCATAGCCGGCTCAAAAGAGGTTTTTCTCCCGGTTCTTGCAGCAACTCTTACGACCATGAGTGTGTTTTTCGCTTTTGCCTATTTTCAGGGACGCCTAAAGATCTACTATCTCCCTCTCGCCATTGTCATGACCTCTGCACTGGCCACATCACTTCTGGTCTCCTTTTCCTTGATACCGGCTCTCAGCCCGAGATTACTGAGAAGAGGCAAAAAGAAAAAACCAGCCGACCATAAGAAAACTTTTGAAAAAATATTCCGCTTTTTGATCAAACACCCTCTGGAGGTCATCATCATTCTGGTTCTGATATTTTTCGGCACCTATAAGTGGTTCAAGTCCGAGGTCACCATCGGGGAATGGATCAGCTGGTATTCCAAACAACAGCTTAGGGTCTACATAGGCATGCCGCCCGGAACCGATATTGAGCAGACCGATGAGGTTGTGAGACACTTCGAACAAAAAATACTGGAAAAAACTTACGAGAAAGAAGCGAACACCATCGTACAGCCAGAGAATGCTTATGTTTTTATTACTTTTCCAACGGAAATCGAAAACTCTTACCGCCCCTATGTGCTGAAAGAAGAATTGATCCAGCATGCCACAAACTATGCCGGCATCTCTATCTCGATCTACGGATTTGACCCCCAAGGCTATTCCTCGAGCATAGGGAGTTTCACCTATTATGACTCGAGTATCAAATTTTTCGGCTACAACATGAAAAAACTAAACAACATCACTCTGAACCTGGAGAAAACACTCAAGGAAAATCCCAGAATAAAAGAAATAATAAGGACCTCATCAAGATACGGATGGTGGCGCCTTGAGTCATTTGAATACATCCTCAAGATATCAAAGGAGAAAATAAAAAAATACAACATCGATCCCCGGTATCTCTATTCCTATATTGCCTCATTGATCCAGGGTCAGGTCAGGGCTTCGCTCAAAGCAAAAATAAGCGGGCAGGAAATGGATATCTCCATCAAATTTCCTCAATCTCACTCAGTTCAGCTTAAGGAACTTCAAGATATGATGTTCCGGACCCAGGAGGGCGAATACCTCAGGCTGGGCGAGATCTCCGAGATCGAAGAAAGGCCTATTGCCGGCGGTATAGACAGGGAAGACCAGCAGTTCCAGCAGACCCTGATGTGGGAATTCAGAGGTCCTTATAAAGCTGCAGAAAACTATAGAAAAGGAGTTTTTGAAAACCTCTCTCTCCCCCCCGGATTCTCCGCTACCCTGGAAGGGACCCGGTGGATGACAGAGGAAGAAAAGGGGCAGATCACGTTTGCCATTATCTTTTCCATCATCATCATATTCATGATCCTGTCTTCTCTATATGAGTCACTTATCCAGCCCTTCTTTATCCTTCTTGCGGTTCCCCTGGCTCTCATAGGTGTGTTTATTGCTTTTATCATTGCTGATTTTTCCTTTGACTCGGCCGCATATGTGGGCGTTATTCTTCTGGGAGGGATCGTGGTGAACAATTCAATTCTCCTGGTCGACCATATCAATCTCAAAAGGAAAAAAGGCCTCCCCCTTCTTGAGGCAGTCCTGGAGGGTACCAGAGAAAGAATACGGCCCATTTTTCTCACCACAAGCACCACGGTCCTTGGAATGCTGCCTATGATCCTGGTTCAAGTCGAAGTGGGCAGAGAGAAGATCTGGTCAACACTGGCTCTGTCAACGGTAGGGGGATTGATCAGCTCGACCCTCTTTATTCTCATTGCCATCCCTGTTTTCTACTATCACGGGGATAACATAAAAAACTGGCTGAGAGATAAATCCCTGGAAATAAAGGAATCCTGGAGGCGGTTTTAAATACGCGCAAAACAAGGAGTGTAAAATGAATAAAATATTAATTCCTAAAAAAACCTTGATTCTGTTTCTGGTCCTCATTATCTGTTTTCTTGGAGTCTATTTTATTTTTCTCAAAAAAAGTCCTGATTCCCCTCCTGCAGAAGAATCAACGGAAACCATAAAAGAAGGGAGTGAGGAAGTCAGCGATGCCCCGGTTTCAATAAAAACAATGACCGCTCACAGAGGCGACCTCAAAATGAAGCTCAAATCACCGGGAGAGGCTTTTACCAGAGAAAAAATCATTGTAAAAGCAGAAGTCTCAGGAAGGATAAAAAATCTCAATATCGAAGAGGGGCAGCATGTCAATAAAGGAGACCTGCTTGTGGAGCTTGACAACAGACAGTACCAACTAGACCTGGAAAACGCCAGAGCCTCCTACCTGCAAAAGCTCTCAGAGCTTCTCATGGAACAAAAGTTTTCGCAAAATCAAGAATCCGAACCAGAGCAAAACAGACCTGAATTAGAAAAAGCAAAAAAGGAATTTGACGACGCGAACTCTCTCTTTGCAAAAGGTCTCATTTCAGCGGATGAATTCGAAAGCGCCAGTAAAAAATATGAAATGGTTCTCATCGAATCAGGACAGCTCAAAGGTGAAATAAGAGAAGCGGCCAAAGGGGTCACCCAGGCTGATGTTCAGGTAAAAAAAGCACAGATGGATTTGGAAAAGGCAAAGATCTCTGCTCCTTTTTCAGGTATTATCTGCAACATCCAGGTCGCCCCGCAGGAACATGTCTCGAACGCCCAGGAACTGTTCACTCTTGTCAATATAGACCAGATCCAGGTGCACGCCAAAGTCCTGGAGAGCGAAGTGGGAAAAATGAAAACTGGCCGGGAAGTCATCCTGAGCTTCAGCGCTTACCAGGGAAAGGATTTCAAGGGAATTGTCAAATCCATAAGCCCCATAATTGATCCGGAAGACAGAACATGTAAAGTGATTGTTGTCATGCACAATCCGGACGAAGTCATCAAACCGGGAATGCATGCTGAAGTCGAGATCATTACTGATATTTATCCGGACAGGCTTCTTATTCCCCAGGAGGCCATACTGCTTAGAGGAGGCCGGAAATTGGCCTTTGTGGTGGAGGGAGATCTGGCCAAATGGAGGTATCTTGAGCTGGGTCTAGAAAACGAAGACTATGCTGAAGTCATTGACGGGGTACAGGAAGGAGAAGAAGTCGCGGTAGAAGGTCATTTCACACTGGCCCATGATGCCAGGATAAGAGTCGTAAAATAGGAAGCAAATGAAGTGCAGGCAAAATTCACCTCAAAAGGTGATTGCCATTTGAATAAAAATATCATTACAATATAATAAAATAGGCTATTAACCCGAGTTATTCACTAGCCTGGATTATTCACAAGTCGAAGTTGCTGCAGATGCGAGGCACAGGGTGCGAAGCCGTGGTCCTTCACCGCGAGTACCCTGTAACGAAGCAGATGCAGTGAGATCGGCTTGCCTGTATGGTAAAAAAATGGCGATTAAAATGAAAGAAAAAACAAACAAAAACATTTCAGTTGTCATTTTTACAAAAAGCATGCATATCCTTTAAATCAAAACAAAAAAAGGAACATCGCCATTTTTTTATGAATAGGTCAGGCTAGCAGAGAAGGAGAGAGCCATGGGGCTTACTAAAAAACAAGAAGAACTTTACAGGCAGACTATGGAAGAGGCGAAATCCCAGCTGGATACCATAGACGACGAAATGGAGAAGGAAATCCAAAAAGCAAGGGAACGCCTGGCAAAACTGCAGGAATCCAAAGAATCTTTCAGACAATTGTACGAAGGAGCGGCAAGGCTGTTAGGGGAGGAAGTCGAGGTTGAAGAAGAATCCGAGCAAGACAAACAACCCCCCGAAGTAAAAGTCAAAGAGAATGAAGAAAAAAAAGAATCAGATTCTTAGCGCCACTTCTCATTACCTGATAGGGATTCCCTCAGACATCGGCCGTGCTGTCTTTTAAGGCCGTCATTCTTATGGGTCAGCTACAGAACCTTGTTTTCCTCGGCAAGCTGTTCGCGCTTACTTCAGCCTTGCTCTGGGCTTTTGCTGTTATCCTGTTCAGGATAAGCGGCCGCACTGTTCACCCTCTGGGATTGAATCTTGTTAAATCCCTTGTTTCGTTTTTGTTCCTTCTCCCCACTCTCTGGCTGCTGCAGGAACCTCTTGTGCCGTCCCTTCCTCTGGAAAGCTACGGACTGCTTTTTTTAAGCGGCATCATTGGTATCGGCATCTCGGACACACTGCTTTTTGAAAGTCTCAACAGGCTCGGAGCCAGCCTCTCTGCAATCGTCAACTGCAGCTACAGCCCTTTCGTCATCATACTGGCGTCTCTTTTTCTTTTAGAAAAAATGACTTTGTGGCAGTTAGTGGGAGTCGCCTTTATTATTTCGGCAGTTGTTATGATCTCCCATAAAAACAGCCTGAATCATATCCCGCGAAAAGACCTTGTCTTTGGAATCATATTGGGACTTCTGGCCATGTTTGCCATGGCCGTGAGTATTGTTTTGATGAAGCCGGTCCTTACTGGTTCTTCAATCTTATGGGCGACTCTGGTAAGGACAGTCGGCGGATCGGCTTTTCTTTTTCCGGTCATCCAATTTCATTCCAAGCGCCGCCAGATATATAAAAGCATTTTTTCCTCAAAAAAATGGAAGCCCATGCTTTCCGGCTCTTTTCTCGGAGGGTATGCGTCTCTTATTGCCTGGATGGCAGGGATGAAGTACGCCATGGCCTCAGAAGCATCCGTTTTGAATCAGATGAATTCGGTTTTTGTTTTTGTTCTGGGAGTGATTATCCTTAAAGAGCCCGCCACCCGGAAAAAAATCCTTGCTCTGGGGATTGCTTTTGGCGGCGTCTTACTGGTTCTACTTGGTTGATTCTTCCTTAGCCAGATTGACATCCACCCAGAAATTGTATTCCGGAGGAGTACTCCCTCTCATAGCACGGGCAAAGCTGCTCACTTGATCAGACCGGCCCATTCCGCTGCTCACGCCTCTTTCATCAGTCAGGTCACCGGTGGCTCCCTGGTCTCTGGCTCTGGAAGCCATGGCAGCGGCCAACTTCGCTCTCTGGTCCTTCATCTCCTCTGTTATTCCGCCCCATTCAAACCCGACCTTAACGGTCTCACCAGGTACGGTTCCCACTCCGGGAGCCATATCATAAAGCCTTTCCAGAGGGATGGCAAACTCATAAACGATCCGGTCTTCAAAGGTCTGTGTCTCAAACGCAGCAGGCCTTATTTCGACCTCTTCCTTTAATTCAGACGCTGCATCCTTGTTCGTGACTTTGATATCCGGAATATCATAGGTCTGTTTGACGAGAATATCGTTCTTTTGTTCCTCTGATAACGGTCCCTGCTGTTTCTCCAGCAGCCTAATATACTGCTCTGCGGTCATCTTCATGTTCCAAAATCTTATGCCGTACTTTTTTTTCTTTTTCCCGTCCGTGTTCAGCCAGACTATGATACCCGACTCTTTAACAGAAGTTAAATACTGCGGATCCTTGAATACAAAAAGAGCCAGCATATAATTCCCATTGTTTTTAAACGCATAATCCACACCGAATTTCCCATAGGTCTGCAGCATTTCCGGCGCCCAATCCTCATCGGACCCGTCCATCATGATCTTCTCCTTGACCCATCGGCTCTGAAACATATCGTCTTTGGCAAAGCCACTTACTGAAATCGAAAGAATCACAAAGAAAAGACACGCTGTTTTTATGGCTTTTTTCATTAAAACCTCCTTATTCATTCCATCTTCTTCATTAAAAATATATTCACACATATATTTTAAACCAATACCAATTTTTTTTCAAAACAAGATGTTGTTCCTTTTAAAAATATTTGTATAATCATAACATGCATTATCCACAAATCGAGACGGAGGGGTCATTACGAAAAACGAAGCGATGAAGCGATCTCATCCGGTTAAAACAGTGAAAAAGATTCTTTTATGGGTTCTGGCCTTTGTTATTACAGCTTGCGTACTGGTCTATCAAAGGCTCACAGGCCCTACCTATCCTCTTGAGGGGAAAACCCTTTTCGGAAACTCGGAGGTGTCCTACAGGCTAGAACGAAGCCATGTGAATACCGAAGATTACGAAATAAAAATCAATATCCCGGATGAAAATGTTCAGGGCTTTTTGCTGTACAGGATATTCAGGTCCCAAAATGAATGGACCAAGCAGGAACTTCTCCGGCAGGAAGATTTTCTCATAGGGCAGCTCCCAAGACAGCCGGCCGCAGGAAAACTGGAGTACAAAGTCGTGCTCAAAGACCAGCACCAACAGGTCTCTTTATCGGGAGATCCCCCTGTCGTCATTCGTTTTAAAGGAAAAGTCCCGACGCTTATCACTCTCATTCATGTTGTGGCCATATTCGCGGCCTTTCTTTTTTCGATCCGGGCCGGGCTTGAGGCGCTTATCCCAAAATCAGACCCAAGAAAGCTGGGCCTATGGGCTGCGGCATTCCTTTTTGCGGGAGGAATGATATTCGGACCTGTCATGCAAAAACTTTCTTTTGGCGCTTTCTGGACAGGTTTTCCTATCGGCAAAGACCTTACAGACACAAAAACACTTGTGGCTCTTGTATTCTGGATCGCAGCTCTCTGGGCGTCCAGAAAAAAAAGCAAAAAAACATCCCGCAGGTGGATACTGGCTGCCTCCTGCGTCATGCTTGTCGTTTTTCTTATCCCTCACAGCCTTCTGGGCTCTGAATTCGACTACTCTCAATTAGAAAGTGAAGGGCAAAGCATAACAACCAATCCGGATGATGAACAAGCAAAACATCGCTCATTTTTTATGAATAAGTCAGGTTAATTAAACTGGAGGTTTAAAATGAAGAAATTTTCACACGTTTTAGTTCTGCTGTTATGTCTTATCCTGTCAACGATTTCCATCACGCAGCATCCCGCCTACTCAAAACAGGATGATTTAAGGCCTATTGAAGCTATCGCAGACATAATAGAATGGAAAAGCATCCGGAGCTCCACGATCTCTCCGGACGGCACTTGGTTTGCCTGCTATCTTGTGCCTCAGGAAGGAGACGGGAAGCTCATGGTAACAAACACGAAAGAAGAAAAGGAATTCAGTTTCCCCATCGGAGAGCCTTCCGGATACCCGTCTTTGAGAGACATCCGATTTTCCGAAGACTCCGGCTGGCTTGCCTTTACCGTATACCCAAAAAGAGAAGAAGCAAAAAAACTTAAAAAACAAAAGAAGCAGGCTTACAATAAAGCCGCCCTTTTGAACCTTGATTCCGGAGAGAAAAAGGAATTTGAAAAAATCAAAAATTTCTCATTTTCCGGAGAAAATCCTTCCTGGATCGCCTTCCACAAATACCCATCAGAAGAGCAGTCCAAAAACAAGGACTCATGGAAAGGAACGGACCTTCTTCTCTATGACCTGAAAACATCGGCTCAACTGAATATCGGGAATGTTTCGGAATTCTCTTTTGATAAAAAAGGAAGATGGCTCGCCACCACCATAGATGCGGAAGGAAAAACAGGAAACGGAGTCCAGCTGCGCAGCTCAGAAACCGGGGTCATCCTCCCTCTGGAAAGCGGTGAGGCTGAATACGTGAAGCTCACCTGGACAGAAGAAGGCGACGGGCTGGCTGTGCTCAAAGGGAAAAAAGACGAAAAATATGAAGATAATCTCTACAGTGTGCTGGGCTTCAAGGGATTTGATTCCCAAAAACCCGTAAAGACCATCTACGATCCGCATGAAGATGAAAATTTTCCGGACTGCATGACCATAAGCCCTAACAGAAATCCTTTATGGACCGAAGACCTCTCCGGCCTGCTTTTCGGGATCCATGAGGTCAAAATAAAGGAAGAGAAAGAAGAAAAAGGGGAAAAGAAAGAAGAAGAAGAAAAAAAGGATGAAAAATCCGCTCCAAAGAAACCTGATGCCGAGATCGACAAAGAGGACCTGCCTGACCTCGTTATCTGGCATTGGCAGGATAACCGGCTCCAGTCCATGCAGCAGGTTCAGGAGCGCAGGGATAAAAATTTCAGCTTCCTGTCGTTCTACGATGCAGACAGCAAAAAGTTCATACGGCTTGCTGATGAAAAGGTCAGAGAAGTCTCGACAGCTCCCAAACACAATTGGGCCGTAGGAGTTGACAGCCAAAAATACGAGCTGGATTCGAATCTTTACGGAAGAAGATACCAGGATATCTATATCATCAATGTAAAAACCGGAGAAAGAAAGCTGGCTCTTGAAAAATGCAGATGGTACTTCTCCCCTTCTCCGGACGGAATCCATTTTCTCTATTACAAGGACGGTGACTTTTACACATATGAAATGCCTACGGGCAAAAAGTTCAACATCACAGAAGACGTGCCCACTTCCTTTATAAATACGGAAGATGACCACAATGTGGTTGACCCTCCCATCTACCCTAGAGGATGGGAAAAGGAAGGCAGATCCGTGCTTCTGTATGACAACTGGGATATCTGGAACATTCCCGTACACGGAGGACAAGGCATCAATCTCACTAAAACAGGGAAAACCGAGCAGATCCGCTTTTCCCGGCGCATCAGCCTGGATCCTGAGGAAAAAGGCATTGACCTTGAAAAACCCCTTTATTTCACGGCTTACGGCGAATGGACCAAAAAAGGAGGCATTGCGGTTGTGGAAAAGAGCCATCCCGGAGCTCAAATGCTTCTCTGGGGCGATGCTTCTTTTTCGATCAGCAAAGCGAAAAATGCGGATGTGTATTTTTATACCAGACAGACCTATGAGGATTATCCTGACTATTATGTCACAGACCACACCCTCCAGGACGGCCAGAAAATAACAAACGCCAATCCGCAGCAGAGCGAGTATCTCTGGTCCTCAGGCTCGATGCTCGTGGATTACACAAGCACCAAAGGAGACAGACTTCAGGCAGCGCTCTTCCTTCCCTCAAATTATAAGAAAGGAAAAAGTTATCCCACCATTGTTTATATTTATGAAAAACTTTCCCAAAGTCTGAACCGCTATTTCGCTCCCTCAGCCAGGGGCTTTAATAAATCCGTATACACCAGCCGGGGATACGCTGTTTTGATGCCTGATATCGTCTATGAGATCAATGACCCGGGGATATCGGCTGTCAACTGTGTCATTCCCGCGATCAAAGCCGCTGCTGATACCGGAGTCGTAGATAGTGAGAGAGTGGGCATACACGGGCATTCCTGGGGAGGATACCAGACCGCTTTTCTCATCACCCAGACCGACCTTTTTAAAGCCGCCATTGCAGGCGCTCCTCTCACGAACATGATCAGCATGTACAGCTCCATATACTGGAATTCAGGTTCAGCCAATCAACCCATTTTTGAATCAAGCCAGGGCCGTTTCGAAGGGAATTATCTGGAAAATCTTGACGCTTATGCCAGGAATTCCCCGGTCTATCACGCAAAAAACGTAAACACACCTCTCATTATTCTCCATAATGACAAGGACGGAGCTGTTGACTGGAATCAGGGAATCGAATATTTCAACACGCTGCGCCAGCTTAAAAAGCCGGTGGTCATGCTCGAATATGTAGGAGAAAACCACGGGCTCAGAAAGCCTGCCAATTGTAAAGACTACACCATGAGGATGCGCGAGTTCTTTGACCATCATCTTCTCGGAAAACCTGCTCCGGTCTGGCTCAACGAAGGGATCTCCCACCTTGACCATGAAGAGCACATAAAGAAGCGGACTGAAAAGATCCTGGAGAGCATAAAGCAGAAGAAAAAGGAAGAGGAAAAAGAAAAGAAAACCCCATAATAGAAAAAGGCTGGCTGTAGAGGCGCCAAGGTTTAGAAAAGGAAGCGGGGCTAAGGAGGATTCCTCTCCAGCCAGCTACTTTATATATTATATTATAGAAGAGTCAACAAATAAAAGTCAAAAAAAAATATGTTCGTTTTTTTACCAAGACTTCAAGTAAAAAAGAGGTTATTTCATGAAAAAAATCACATCATTACTGTTTTTATCTGTCATTTTTTCATTGCTGTATTCAGCCAGTTATTCTTCCCCCTCTGATGATCCGGTCTCCTTTAACGATTTAGAGTACCGATGTGTGGGACCCTCCCGAGGAGGCCGCGTTACCGCTGTCACAGGAGTCCCTTCAGAGCCTTCCACATTTTATATGGGCAGCACTGGCGGCGGGGTGTGGAAGACCACGGATTACGGACAAAATTGGACCAATATTTCAGATGGTTTTCTGGAAACCGGGTCCATCGGAGCCATAAGAGTGGCTCTTTCAGATCCTAAGGTCATCTATGTTGGGACCGGATCTGACGGGATTCGAAGCAATGTCATCACGGGCCGCGGTGTGTACAAATCCACAGATGAGGGAAAAACCTGGAAATTTATGGGACTCAGACAAGCCGGGCAGATCGGTGCGGTGGAGATTCATCCCGCTCATCCGGATACCGTGTTTGTGGCGGCGCTGGGTCATGCTTTTGGATCTAATCCGGTTCGGGGCGTGTTCCGCAGTAAGGACGGCGGAGAAACCTGGGAAAAAGTTCTTTTTATCTCAGAGAAAACCGGGGCCATTGATCTGGAGTTGTCTCCGGACAATCCTGACGAGATCTATGCCTCTTTGTGGAGGGGTGAGCGGAAACCCTGGACCATCATCAGCGGAGGCAAAGAAGGAGGGATTTATAAATCCTCTGACGGCGGTGATTCTTGGGAAAAGTGTACAAAAGGACTCCCTCAGGGACTGGTGGGAAAAAGCGACCTGGCTGTCACTCCGGCTGATCCTGATTTGGTCTATGTCCTTATGGAAGCTCCTCCTGGAGAAGGAGGGATCTACCGCTCAGATGACCGGGGAGAGACCTTTCAGCTTGTCTCCACCAAAAAAGAACTTCTGGACCGGCCTTTTTACTACACCAATATCGATGCCGATCCCACAGACAGTGACGTCCTTTATGTCAATTCCACCCGCTTTTTCAAATCCACAGACGGCGGGAAAACCTGGTCCCGTCA